>Ga0114931_10006905_pt1 | contig 13932 bp, 11 predicted proteins | sample 2SBtaG_FD_89579 | JGI IMG/M metagenome (GOLD analysis project Ga0114931, IMG submission 89579) | Deep subsurface microbial communities from Kolumbo volcano to uncover new lineages of life (NeLLi) - 2SBTROV14_V59a metaG | ecosystem: Environmental > Aquatic > Marine > Volcanic | place: Kolumbo...
CGGGGGTGGCAGGGGCGCGCAGCGGCAGGTAGTTCGGCTCGCCGAAGGCGGCGACGGCGGCACGGATGGCCTCGCGCACCGATATCGCCAGCATCAAAGGCGGTTCTCCGACGGCCTTGCTGCCATAGATCACCCCGGGTTGATGGGCCCGCTCCAGTGGGGTCACGTGGAACGCTTCCGGCACCTCGCTGATGGTGGGGATCTTGTAGGTGCTGGGCTCGCGGGTGAGGAGGCGGCCGCTCTAATCCCAGACGAGTTCCTCCATGGTGAGCCAGCCCATGCCCTGGACGAAGCCCCCCTCGATCTGCCCGCGGTCGATGAGCGAGTTCAAGGATTCCCCGACGTCGTGAACGATATCCACCCGCCGCAGTTGCCACTGGCCGGTGAAGCCATCGACCTGCACCTCGCTCACGGCGGCCCCGTAAGCGTAGTAGCTGAAGGGTCGGCCCCTGCCGGTGCGTGGGTCGAAGTGGATGTTGGGGGTGCGGTAGAAACCGGTGGCGGAAAGACTTACCTGCTCGAGATAGGCTTGGGACACCACTTCCTCGAAGTCGAGATGATTCCCTGGTTCCTCGGGCAGGTAAATGACATCATCTTCGAATACCAGTCCCTCGGGGTCGTTGAGACCCAGCAGGCGAGCGGCGACCGCAGCCAGGCGACGCCTGAGGGCTTCGCAGGCCCGCTGCACCGCTTGGCCGTTGAGGTCGCTGCCGCTCGAGGCAGCCGTCGCCGAGGTGTTGGGGACCTTTTCGGTGCTGGTCGGCATCATGCGAATGCGTTCCTGGTGGATTCCCAGCGTCCTGGCTGCTACCTGGCGCATCTTGGTGTGCAGCCCCTGACCCATCTCGGTACCGCCGTGATTGAGTTGTACGCTGCCGTCGGCGTAGATGAGCACCAGGGCGCCTGCCTGGTTTAGGAAGGTAGTGGTAAAGGAAATGCCGAACTTGACGGGGGTGATGGCGAGCCCGCGCTTGTGGTGAGGGCTGCCGGCGTTGAAGGCCGCTAGCTGCTGCCGACGGTTCAGGGCGTCGCTGTTGGATAGCACCTCGTCCCACACTCGCTGGATGCGGTGATCGATGATGAGCTGGCCGTAGTGAGTGGTGTCGTTGCCGGGGCGGTAGAAGTTACGCTGCCGGACCTAATGTGGGGGAAGGTGAAGGTAGCGGGCCACGCGGTCGACGATATCTTCGATCACCAGCATACCCTGTGGTCCGCCGAAACCGCGAAAGGCGGTGTTGGAGGCCGTGTTCGTCTTGCAGACACGCCCCACCACGCGCATGTTCGGCAAGAAGTAGCTGTTGTCGGAGTGGAACATGGCGCGCTGCATCACTGCTCGAGAGAGGTCGGTTGACCAGCCGCCGTTGGAAAAGAGCTCGAGGTCGAGGGCTTGGAGTATACCCTGGTCATCGAAACCGACCCGGTAGCGGCCGAGGAAGCCGTGTCGTTTGCCGGTGAGCTGCATATCCTGTTCGCGTCCAAGGCGTACCCGGGCGGCACGACCGGTTTTTTGAAGTGCCAGGGCGGCTATGGCCGCAAAGGGGTTGGCCTGGGTTTCCTTGCCCCCGAAGCCGCCGCCCATGCGCAGACTGGTGACGCTCACCTGGTTTCTGGGAACGCCCAGCACCCTGGCCACCACCGTCTGCGTTTCGCTGGGATGCTGGCTCGAGCTGAACAGCTGATAGCCGCCGTCGGGCCCGGGGAGAGCCCAGCTGGCGTGTGTTTCCAGGTAGAAGTGGTCCTGACCGCCGATCTCGACTTCACCGCTGAGCTGGTGTGGCGCCTTGGCGAGGTGACTCTCGATACTGCCGTGCCCCATCACTTGGGGGTTGCCATGGAAGGAGCGGGCTTCTATGGCGCTGTGAAGGTCCAGGATGGGCTCGAGCGGCTGGTACTCGGCGACGACCGCCTCGGCGCCGAGGCGGGCTGCCTCCTCGCCTTCCGCTACCACCCAGGCCACCGCCTGCCCCCAGTAGAAGATTTCGTCCGTTGGCAGTAGGATCTCGTCTTGCACCACCGGACCGCTGTCATTGGTGCCGGGCACGTCGGCGGCGGTGAGGACCGTCACCACGCCCGGCAGCACCAGGGCGGGGCTGGGATCGAGGGTGGTGATGCGGGCCCGGGCGTGGGGAGCCATCACCGGCCAGCAGCTCAGCATGCCTGCAACGACCTGCTGGTCGTCGGTGTAGAGGGCCCGGCCGCTGACGTGTCCGGCGGCGCTCTCGTGCGGAGTGATCTGCTTGCCGCTCATGACGCTACCCGCTTGCCGCTCATCTGGTGGTGGAATTTTATGAACAGATTGCCGGCGAGCGCCCGCCGATAAGCGGCGCTGCCGCGATGATCGCTGATGGGAGTGAAGGCCTCTCGGAGGGCGGCAGCGGCCTCACGGACGGTCACCGAGTTCCAGGGGCGTCCCACCAGCAGCTCTTCTACGTCAGAGGCTCGCACCGGTGTGGGGGCCACCCCGCCGTAGGAGAGGCGTGCCTGCACCACCCGGGCCTCGACATCGAGATCGATGGTGAAGGCCGCAGCCACGATGCTGATATCGTCGGTGCCGCGCTTACCGACCTTGTAGGCCTGAGCGAGGCGATTGGTGGCGCCCTTCGGTAAGCCCTTGGGTATGCGTATTGCGCGGATGATCTCACCGGCGGTTAGGGCCGTTTGGCGGTAGTCGGGGAAGAACGTCGCCATGGGTAGGCTGCGCTCACCTGTCGGGCCGGTGGCCATCACCCGGGCGTCTAGAGACAACAGTACCGGCGGTAGATCTCCGATCGGCGAGGCGGTTCCCAGGTTGCCGCCCAGGGTGGCGCGGTTCCTGATCTGCCGCGCCGCGAACCAGCGAAGCATCTCGTCCAGGGCCGGAAAGGTGCCGGCGAGGCGACCCTCGATATGGCTCAGGGGGACGCCTGCACCGATCTCGAGATAATCGGGGGTATCCTCTACAACTCCTAGTTCGGGAACCGCCTCGAGCGATACCAGCAGGGGGAAACGTCGATGAAACTTGCTGATCTCCACTCCGAGGTCGGTGCCGCCGGCTATGAGCCTGGCATCGGGGTGCTCGGTCAGCAGCGCTATCACCTCCGCCAGGCTGGTGGGCCGGGAGAAGACGCTGCCGTTCCAGCGGTAGTGGAGTGCGCTGCGGCCGAGCGGGGCTTGCTCGAGCACCTGCCGGAAGGGGTCGTCGGCTGCCGGTTCGCCCAGCGAGGCGATGGCCCGACGGATGGGTAGGTAGCCGGTACAGCGGCAGAGGTTGCCCTCGACGGCGTGATCGTCCAGCTCGCGATTATAGTAGGCTGCGAAGAGACTCATTACGAAGCCGGGCGTACAGTACCCGCACTGCGAGCCACCTAAACGGACCATGGCGGCCTGCACGGGATGAAGATCATCTCCACGGCTCAACCCCGAGGCGGTTACCACCTGCCTGTCGGCTAGGGCGACCAGGGGGATGAGGCAGCTGTTTACCGCCTGGTAGCGTGGGCGGCTATCAGACCCCGCGGCGATCATCGCCACGGTGCAGGCGCCGCAGTCCCCCTCCGCGCAACCCTCCTTGGTGCCGACCCGACCCGTCAGCCGCAGGTGTTGCAGGAGCGTCCGGTGGATGGGGACGCCCTGGATAGCTTCCCGCTTGCCGTCGATGGTTAGCGCTGGTTCCGACATAACTGCTTTCGACATAACCGGTTTTGACATGAAGGCCTTCCAGGGGCGGTGATGGATTTCTGTATTGTGTCCTGTTTGGCCGGGGTTTGCAAGGGAGAGCGGAGTGTTTCTTGGAAGGCGCGTTGATGCCCCGAGTTTGGTGGAGCGGGTAGGAATGCAGCTGCCCCGGGTAGGAATGCAGCTGCCCGCAGCCGGCGTGCGCAAACGGTGTCGTGTGGTTTTTTGCTTGGTTTTTGTGCCTAGGCGACGTAGGGAATTCGAACTTCTGGTGCAGTCCTGGGCGAGACTTTCTGCAGGAGCCCCTCGATGGCCCGACACAGCTCGAGCCCTGATACCGGGTGATGTAGGGCCCGTTCCGCACCGACCAGGGTGGCTTCTATCTGCCTTCGTTCGGTGTCCTTGCCACTCAGGAGGAGGATCACGGGGATATGGCGGAGTCTGGAGACCTTCTTGGCCCGGTAGCAGATGTCCAGACCGCTCATGCCGGACAATTCCCCATCCAGGATCATCAGGTCGGGGGTGCGTTCGCGCAGGTAGGCCAGGGCCTCTATGCCCGAGGTGCGGCAGGTGAGTCGGTAGTTGCGGATCTTGAGCGACGACACCAGGGAGAGGTGCTGAAGGGTGGTGGCAACGAGAATGGTCGGTGTCATGGACCCTCATATTAGCAACGCCGTGATGCTTCGACGCTGCAGCTGTCACAGGCTATCGGGGTTGGTGATGAGGTTGCGCCAGGTCGCTGACGGTGTTGACGTTGAGCAGGACCCGTAAGGAGGTGGCGCTGTAGACCGTCCGGGCCCGGAGGTAGCGCGTGTTCAGGTTCCGGGCGAGGTGGTGCAAGGAGAGATCGCCGCGCTGTAGTTGCGTTTCCACCATGCTCAGGACGCTCCGGTGGTAGAGGGCGGCTAGGGGCTCGAGCCTGCCGCTATCGTGCCGTACCATCACGGCGTCCCAGGGGCCGCTGTGGCGACGCAGCAGCCGCCAGAAGGAGGGGCGGAGGTGGGGAAGATCGCAGGCGGCCACAGCCACCCACTGGTGCTTGGCGCTGGCCAGAGCCGCGTGAAGGCCGCTGAGGCTGCTGCTGGTGGGGATGATATCGGCGATTCTGCGGATGCCGAACAGCGGGTAGGGGCGGTTGGCTATGATCAAGCGCTCATCGGCTTCCGAGAGACTTTCCAAGACCCATTGCAAGAGGGGCTTCCCGTGGTAGGGCGCTAGCGCCTTGTCGCGGCCGAAGCGGCGCGATCTACCCCCCGCCAGGATGGCGGCGCTGAAGACGGTGATTTGGGGTGTCATCGGATCATCGTAAGCGATGGCCCTGTGTTCTATCCCGCTGAACATTCCGCCGCGCTAAACTTGATACAATCGCACTCATATCTGTTGACAATGATGGGCCGCGTTGCTATACTCGCAACTAGTGAGCGTCTTGCGTCCCTTCATATCAGGTTTTATGATGGGTCGTATATTCCCTAGACAGCAGCTTAAGGAGACTATTGATGGCAAAAGCAGTCGGTATTGACTTGGGAACCACCAACAGCGTCATCGCCGTGATGGAGGGTGGTGAGCCCACGGTGTTGGTGAACAGCGAGGGCAACCGCACCACGCCGTCGGTGGTGGCCTTCAAAGACGATCAGCGGCTCGTCGGCCAGGTAGCCAAGCGTCAGGCGGTGCTGAATGCCCAGGGCACCCTATTCGAGGTCAAGCGTTTCATCGGCCACACCTGGGAAGAGGTCCAGGACGAAGCGAAGCGTTCCCCCTACGAGGTCGTCCGCGGCGATGACGGGGGTGTTCGTTTTGTGGTCGCCGGCAAGCAGTACACCTCGGAAGAGATTTCGGCCATGGTACTGCGCAAGCTGGTGGATGACGCCAACGCCACCCTCGGTCAGGAGATAACCAAGGCCGTGATCACCGTACCGGCCTACTTCAACAACTCTCAACGTGAGGCAACGCAGAATGCCGGCAAGATCGCGGGGCTCGAGGTGCTTCGCATCGTCAACGAACCCACTGCCGCGGCCTTGGCCTATGGTCTCGACAAGAAGGGCAACGAAACCGTACTGGTTTTCGATCTCGGCGGTGGAACCTTTGACGTCTCCATCCTCGAGGTTGGGGATGGGGTGTTCGAGGTGCGCTCCACCTCCGGGGATACCCACCTGGGCGGTTCTGATTTCGATTACGCCATCGTGAACTGGTTGGCGGATGACTTCCAGAAGGAGTACAACGTCGATCTACGAAAGGACAAGCAGGCCTTGCAGCGCCTCATCGAGGCTTCCGAGAAAGCCAAGATCGAACTATCCGGCATTCCCGAAACCACCATCAGTCTCCCGTTCATCGCCATGGATCCCGTCTCCAATGCACCCCTCTACCTCGAAAAGAAACTGAGTCGCAGCCAGCTCGAGGACCTCATCTCCCCGCTATTGGCCCGTCTGCGCGGGCCGGTAGAGACCGCCCTTCGCGACGCCAAGTTGAGCAAGAGCGATATCGACGAGATCATCCTCGTCGGCGGCTCTACCCGCGTGCCTGCCGTGAAGAAGCTGGTTACCGAGATGCTCGGCAAGGATCCCAACCAGAGTGTCAACCTCGACGAGGTGGTGGCCCTTGGCGCTGCTATCCAGGGAGGAGTGCTGACCGGGGACGTGGATGACATCGTGCTCCTGGACGTTACTCCCCTCTCGTTAGGGGTAGAGACCAAAGGAGGGGTGTTCACCAAGCTGATCGAGCGCAACACCACCGTGCCGGTTCGCAAGACCGAGACCTTTACCACCGCCGAACACCAGCAGACGGGGGTCGAGGTGCATGTGTTGCAGGGTGAACGCAGCATGGCGTCGGACAACAAGTCGCTGGGACGCTTCAAACTCGAGGGCTTCCCCGCGATGCCGGCCGGCGTTCCGCAGATAGAGATTACCTACGACATCGATGCCAACGGCATCTTGCATGTGACGGCCAAGGAGAAGTCTACCAGCAAGGAGGCCTCCATCACCATCCAGAACACCACCACCCTTTCCGAAAACGAGGTCGAGCGCATGGTGGATGATGCCAAGGCGCACGCCGAAGCAGACCGTCAGGCCAAGGAGTACGCCGAGGCGAAGAACCAGCTCGACTCGCTGAGACTTCAGGCCAAACGGAGCCTCGACGAGACGCAGGGTGCTGGTGATGAGCAGAAGGCTCCACTTCAGAAGGCCATCGAAGAAGCGGAGCAGGCCGTGAACAGCGAGGCGCCCAAGGAACGGCTCGAGCAGCTCGGCAGGGAACTTGGCGAAAAGTTGCAGGCGTTCCAGCAGGCCACGCAGGCTGCCGCAGCTACGGCGGAAGCGAGTGCGAGTACGGAGGGTACCGGCGATACCGTCGGCGAAGATGAAGACGTAATCGATGCCGACTTCAAGCCGGCCGGCTAGGCCGGCGCCAGCGAAAGCAAGACCTGAAGCCGGCGTTACAGGCTGTAGATGAGCTAGAGGCATGGAAGAGAGCAAACAGATGCCCAATGATGATTCCCGGGTGCTCGATGAGGGCACCAGCGAAAGCGAGGCGGTGGAAACCGAGGTGTTGGAGTCAGCGGAGGACTCCCCCGAGGCTGCTGACTCCCGAGCGCGAGACCCTGGCGGAGCCGCCGTGGCCGAGAGTGAGATCCGAGACGAGGAACTGGCCTATGCGCAGGCCGAGAACGACATTCTCCGGGGTGAACTCGCCATGATCCAGGAGCGGTTGGCCGATCTCGAGCAACAGCTCGAAGAGGTGAAGGGTAAGTACCTGCGGGCCAGGGCCGATCTCGACAACCTCCGGCGACGCGCTGCCCAGGATGCCGAGCGCGCCCGTGAGTCCGGGCTCGACAGCGCGGTAATCCCAGTCCTGACGGTCTTCGACGACCTCACCCGCGCGTTGGCGATTGCCGATGAGAAGGATCCCAGCAAGATCATTCCCGGGGTTAGGGCGGTCCGTGACGGGCTCGAGCGCAGCCTGGAAGTGCTGGGCATCTACAAGGTCGGTGCCAACGGTGAGGTTTTCGATCCCGATGTCCACGAGGCGCTTGCCAGCTCCCCCAGCGACGATGATGCTCAGGTGGGTACTATCGCCGAGGTATACCAGGTGGGGTTTCGGCGCGGTGAGCGCCTGATCCGCCCGGCTCGAGTGGTGGTATATCAGGACTGAGAAGCTCGAGATGTCGAGTGGATGCCCCCGGCGTCGGTAGGGTCGCTAAACTGGCTTAAGAGACAGCGGTTGGAAGGAAGGCTGTGATGGCGGCCTACAAGGACTACTACAAGACGCTCGGTGTACCGAGGAGCGCCACCCAGCAGGAGGTCAGGGCGGCGTTCCGGAAGCTCGCTGCCCAGCACCATCCCGACCGCAACCCAGATGATCCCACCGCGGAGGAGCGCTTCAAGGAGATCAACGAGGCCTATACTGTTCTCTCGGACACCGAAAAACGCAAGTTCTACGATCAGTACGGTACCGGTGAGGGTCGTCCACCCTTTGCATCGGGTACTGGCGGATATACGGGAATCAATCCGGATGATGTCGCGGGCTTCAGCGATTTCTTTCAGACCCTTTTCGGCGGTGGTTTCGGCACCAGCGGAGATCCCTTCGGGAGCTTTCCTCGGCAGCAGAGGAAGCAGGCGGTCACGGCGACCCTGGAGATCGATCTGCTGACGGCGTATCGCGGTGGCAGTACCACCATCAACGTGAATGGCAAGCACATCGATGTCTCGTTGCCCAAGGGAGTGCGGGACGGTACCAAGCTGAGACTACGAGGTCAGGCACCTGCGGGAGGAGATCTCATCCTGGTTTTGAAGCTCGACAAGCACCCGACCTTCCAGCTAGAGGGGGATAATGTCCGAGTCAGGGTGGAGGTCCCGGACTACAAGGCCGTTCTGGGGGGCAGCGTGCGCGTTCCTACTCTCGATGGCGATGTCGAGATGACGGTGCCCAAGGGCACTCAATCGGGGAAGGTGCTCCGTCTGCGCGGCCAGGGTTGGCCCAGGCGGAATGGCGGGCGCGGTGACGAGCTGGCCGAGGTGTACATTTCCGTTCCCGAGGACCCCAGCAGGAAGCAGCTTGAACTATACCGGAAGCTGGCGGGACTGGCCAGCTCGCGCTCGAGCAAGGCGGCGGCCTGAAAGACCTCAAGATTCCCGAGGCGTAGCGCAGGGTATTACCCAAGTACCCTGCGCAGTTTCATGACTTTTCCGGGCATAGGTGATAGGGTAACTTATGAAACAGGTGAATTTTTTTCCTCGGGTGTATGGTCGTTTGCTTTTGGCCCTCTTCACCTTGACGTTTGTGGTTGCGACTCACGCCCAAGACGATCCCGTGGTGATTCTCTTAGGCGACGAGGTGGAGACACTAAGCGACTTCGACTCCCGTTTCGAGATCACCATCCGTAGCTTGTTGGCCAATCAGGGGGTACCGCTTACTGCCGAGATCCGCACCCGGCTCGAGGCCTTCAAACCGCAGTTTCTGGACCAGCGCGTGACCGAAATCGTACTGCTCAATGAGGCTAAAAAGCGCGGTATCGTGGTGCCGGATGAGGTGGTCGAGGCGCGCTTGCAACGCGTTCGTAGCAGCGTACAGCCGGGTCAGTCCTATGAGGTTTTGCTGCAGTCCGCTGGTTTCCGTGACGAGGCGCAGCTGAGCCAACTCATCCGCGAGTCGGAGTTGGTACAACGAGCTGTTACCAGCTTGCAGGATGACATCGAGGTAACCGAGGACCAGGTAACCATTGCCTACCAGATAAATCGCGATCAGTACACCACTCCTGAGGAAGTGTGTGCCCGCCATATCCTGTTGGGGACCGAGGAGGAAGCCGGCAAGGTCTTGGATGATCTCTTGGGGGGGGCTGACTTCGAGGAGTTGGCTCGTGAACGAAGCACCGGTCCCAGCGCTCCCAATGGGGGGGACTTGGGCTGCTTCGCTCGAGGACGCATGGTGCCGCCTTTCGAGGAAGCGGCTTTTTCGGCAGAGGTTGGAGCCCCGATTGGGCCGGTACAGTCCCAGTTCGGCTTCCACGTGATACTCGTCTATGAGCGTCATGAACCTGCGGTCCAACCCCTCGAGCAGGTCCATGCTCAGATCGAGGATCAGGTGAGGCAGGACCAGCTCACGGGGGTCATCGATGCTCTCAAGAACACCTCCGGCGTCCAGATCTTTGCCGATCTCGTCACTGCTGCTCCGCCTCAACCTGAGGAGGGGAGTGGGGACGGAGCTGCCGGGGGGGATGCCGGCGGTTCCACAGGTCCTGCTGATTCTTCGGGGAACGAGTGAACAAGAACAGGAGTTTGCGAGAGAGGAAAGGCCTCGGCGGTTGGCGCGGGGGCCGTTCTGGCTGCCAGGTATTCTGCCTGAAATAGTAGCGGAAGTGGTTGTAAGATTCCTGTCATGGTTTCGTAAGAGTTATGTAAGGAGTTGGAGTATAGAGTTCAGTTGTTGCGCCGGAAGTCACGCAGCGCCAGGCATTGCACCCACTTGCACCTTCTTTCCGGCGCCCCTTTTTTGTTCCCGACTTTGTTCCGTGCCATGCATCTCGGTTGCTTCCCAAGACGCCAATCGCCATGAAACGGGCCTTGAAAGAGCGTTACAGCGGATCGCATATCGATAGAGAGCCGTTGGAGTTGATCTGGTGCTACTCTGCAGCATGGAGAAGCATAGCAACAGGCTGGCTCGGGAACATAGCCCTTACCTCCTTCAGCACCGCTTCAACCCTGTGGACTGGTACCCCTGGGGGGAAGAGGCCTTTGCCAGGGCGCGGCAAGAGGACAAGCCCATCCTGCTGTCTGTAGGTTACTCCGCTTGTCACTGGTGTCACGTTATGGCACGCGAATCGTTCGAAGATGAAGCCATCGCCGGGCTGATGAACCGCCACTTCATCAATATCAAGGTCGATCGTGAGGAACGGCCGGATGTGGACGCCGTCTACATGAGTGCCGTGCAGCTCATGACCGGTGCGGGGGGATGGCCAATGACGGTGGTCATGACGCCCGAGGGCCAGCCGTTTTTCGGCGGCACCTACTTTCCACCCGAGGATCGTTTCGGCAGGCCTTCTTTCCCGCGGGTGCTGCTTGGTCTGGCGGAGGCCTGGCGGGAGCGGCGGGACGAGCTAATGAGGGTTGCCGGGGATCTCACCAACCATCTCGAGAAATCGGTGGTGAGAGAGGCACGAGAGGAGTTGAGCCGACAGGTACTGGACGAGGCCCTGGAGGTCCTGGCGGGATCTTTCGACACCCGTTACGGAGGTTTTGGCGGCGCACCGAAATTCCCCCCGCACGCCGTGCTGAAGTTCCTGCTCCGGCAGCCCCGACCCGAGGCCTGGGAGATGGCGGAGCTGACCCTCGAGAAGATGGCAATGGGTGGCATCTTCGATCACCTCGGCGGCGGTTTTGCCCATTACAGCGTCGATGAGCGCTGGCAGGTACCGCACTTCGAGAAGATGCTTTATGACAATGCCCAGCTGGCACAGCGTTATCTCGAGGCCTATCAGCGTTCCGGCAACCCCGTCTTCCGACGGGTGGTAGAGGAGACGCTGGCCTTCGTGCAGCGGGAGATGAGTGATCCGGGTGGCGGTTTCTACAGCTCCTTGGACGCCGACTCAGAAGGCTCCGAAGGAAGTTATTACCTGTGGGATGACGATGAGTTCGGTGCCTTGCTGGGGGAGGATGCACCCCTGGCCAGGGCCTACTACTCGGTGACCCCGGAAGGAAATTTCGAGGGCCGCAATATCCTCGTGCTCCGCTATCTTTCGGGAGAGGTCGGTGAGCGCTTTGGTCTCTCCGCCGATGAGTTGCAAGTCAGGCTCGAGCGGATTCGCGGGGTCCTGCTGGAGGCGCGCGAACGGCGCGTTCGCCCGGCCCTCGACGACAAGATCCTCACCTCGTGGAACGGACTCATGCTGGCCGCTTTCGCCGATGCCGGTCGAGTGCTTTCCCGTCGGGATTATCTCGAGGTGGCCCGCCGCAACGCCGACTTTCTCCTAGGTGCACTCCTGAAGAACGGACGCTTGCTGCACCGCTATCGTCGAGGCCAGGCCGCCGTGATGGGGCTGCTGGAGGACTACGCTTACCTGGGCTTGGGTCTGTTGGCCCTCTACCGCGCTACCTTCGAGCGCCGCTGGTTGCTGTCGGCGCTCGAGCTGGGCACTATCATGGTGGAGCGCTTCGTTGACAGCGATGGCGGCGGTTTTTTCTCCTCGGCCGATGACGGTGAGCGCCTGATCGTACGCCCCAAGGATTTTTTCGATGCGGCGGTTCCTTCGGGTAATGGGTCTGCGGCGGAGCTCCTTACCTACCTGGCGCGTTTTACCGGCGACCGGCGCCTAGAGGAGTTGGCAAGGGCGGCCGTGAGCCCCATGATGGATGCCATGAGGCGTCACCCCAATGGCTTCGGGACCCTGTTGACGACGCTCGAGTTCCTCCTTACCCCCCCGAGAGAGGTAGCGGTCTTCGGTGACCGGGCCGCCCAGGATACCCAGGCCCTGCTCGAGGTCTTGCGGCGCGAGACCTCGCCTTACACGGTGATGGCGTTGGTGGAAGCTCCAGAAGACCCGCTCGTCGAGCGGTTGCCGTTCTTGCAGGAGCGCGGTCGCCTGGCTGGTCGGGCCACCGCCTATGTTTGCGAGGCAGGTACCTGCCGGGTGCCGGTGGATACCCCGGAGGGGTTGGCTGGCCAGCTGTCCTCCTGATATTGCCCGTCAGGCCCGGCGCGACCAGGTCTCATGAATCTTCACCTGACCCGTCGAGTCAACCAGCTCCGATGGAGTCTTCGATATAGCGCTTGACATTGCGTTTCCACCGATGCAAACTGGAGTGTAAAACTTACCGACCGGTCGGTAGGTAAGTTGATCTCGGGAGATGATAATGGAAACACCTTCCTCCAATCGCCTGCTGGGAGTGCTCTTCGTCGGGGTACTCATGGGGGCCCTCGACATCGCCATCGTTGGACCGGCGCTGCCGGCCATCCAAGAGAGCTTCGCCATAAGTAGTAGGGACCTGGCCTGGATCTTCACCATCTATGTGCTTTTCAATCTGGTAGCCACTCCCCTGATGGCGAAGCTCTCCGATCGCTTCGGTCGCCGCGATATCTATCTGCTCGACGTCACTCTCTTCGCCCTAGGATCTTTGCTGGTGGCGCTGTCCCCGACCTTCGGCGTGCTGCTGGGCGGCCGTGCTCTTCAGGCCCTGGGAGCGGGAGGGATTTTCCCGGTAGCCAGCGCCGTCATCGGTGATACCTTCCCGCCGGAGAAACGCGGCAGTGCCCTGGGCATCATCGGAGCGGTGTTCGGCCTGGCGTTTCTCATCGGCCCGCTGCTGGGAGGCATTCTCCTGCGTTTCGGCTGGCACTGGTTGTTCCTTATCAACCTTCCCATCGCCGTCTGGCTGATCGTTCAGAGTATCCGGCTGCTCCCAGCCACCCGCCCCGAGACGGTGCGGCCTTTCGACTGGATCGGTATGGTGTCCCTGGCTCTGGCGTTGGCCGCACTGGCGTACGGCATCAGCCAGCTGGATAGCAATAACCTGATGCCGAGTCTCGTCTCGGCCCGGGTTCTCCCCTTCCTGCTGCTGGCGGCAGTGCTGACTCCCATCTTCTGGAGGATCGAGAAGGGCGCCCCTGATCCGGTAGTACGTCCCAGCCTGCTGTCAGGAAGGCAGGTTCTCCTGACGGGCGCCTTTGCCGCCGGGGCCGGCTTGAGTGAGACCTCCCTGGTGTTCCTTCCAGCCCTTGCCGTCTCCGCCCTGGGCATGGGTCACGCCGCTGCCAGCTTTATGCTGTTCCCGACCGTATTGGCACTGGCGGTCGGTTCTCCGCTGGCCGGGCGCCTGCTGGATAGGCTCGGCTCGAGGTCGGTGGTGCTGTCGGGACTGATCCTGACGGCTCTAGGCTTGCTTCTCTATGGTCTGTCCCCTATCCACCTCGGCTGGTTCATTCTGGCGGGTGCCCTGGTAGGCCTGGGGCTATCTGCTCTGCTGGGGGCACCGCTACGTTACATACTGCTCAACGAGGCGAGCGACGCTGACCGCGGTGCCGCCCAAGGCCTCCTCACCGTGTTCACCAGTATCGGACAGCTTCTTGGAGGAGCGCTGGTTGGTGCCGTAGCCGCTTCGCAGGGTGGCGGCGCGCACGGCTACCGGAGTGCGCTGTTGCTCATCGGCCTGCTGACGGCCGTCATGATACCGCCGGCTGTGGGCCTGAAGGGCCTACGCCAGGAACGAGGGGTAGAACCCCACCCCGGTTGACCTTCGGCACGCCAGTGCTCGAGGAAAGGAGATGGTCATGACTTCCTGTTTGGCGGCTGGTAGACCA
>Ga0114931_10006906_pt1 | contig 13931 bp, 9 predicted proteins | sample 2SBtaG_FD_89579 | JGI IMG/M metagenome (GOLD analysis project Ga0114931, IMG submission 89579) | Deep subsurface microbial communities from Kolumbo volcano to uncover new lineages of life (NeLLi) - 2SBTROV14_V59a metaG | ecosystem: Environmental > Aquatic > Marine > Volcanic | place: Kolumbo...
CCGGAGTCATTCTTTTGGCGCTGGCGGTATAATACCATTGGTCATTCTTCATGAGCGATGGTATTATACCGCCTGTATGGCCATTGCCGCACATATCATCTACCTCCTGTTGTGGCTGAGTTTCGGCGTGATGCATTCAGTTCTGGCCAGCCCCTCGGTGAGGGCAATATTGCAGCCGCTGTTCGGCCGCGGGCTTCGTCTGGCCTATAATCTCTTTGCCGCTGTTCATATCGGGCTGGTCATTTATGGCGGGCGCTATCTGCTCGGCGGGGATGCCGTATCGCTGAACCTGTCAGCGTTGACAGAGCAGGTTTTGAGCGGGCTGATGCTGCTCGGTGCTGCCATCGGGCTGGCGGCGCTCACGCAATATGACCTGGGGCGCTTTGCCGGCATTACGCAACTGCTGAAGCCTGCAGGCGAAGACGTCGAGGAGCCGCTGCATCTTGGCGGGCTGCACCGTTTTGTTCGCCATCCTCTCTATTCCGGCGTCTATCTCTACCTTTGGGGATCGGTGCGCAGTGAGTTTGATCTGCTGACAGCGCTCTATGCCAGCGCCTATCTCATGATCGGCAGCCATTTCGAAGAACGCAAACTGATCGACAGCCATGGCGATGCCTACCGCCGCTACAAAAGACAGGTGCCGGCGGTCATTCCCTGGCGCGGCCGCGTCCTATAGCTGTCGCCGCAGTCTCCGCCGCCTGCCGCTTGCCGTCTGCTGCCGTTTCCATCTCCAGCCTGCTGCCGCCTGCCGCGCGACAATTGCCTGCCGGTGAATGGATCGGGTTGGCAGCGCATGCTGCAGGGGCTGCACGCCCAATGGCCATTTGCCGGCTACTCGCCTAGACGATGAAACATCGGCGCCTGCGGCCACAAGATCTGCGCCGTCCGGTTGACCTGCTCGATATTGCCGGTCGACAACAGCATCGCTGCAACCTGCCTGTCTTCAGCGCAGGAGCAATCAGCCGCTTCGCCTTGCTCAAGATATTCGGGGTGGCGCGCGAGATAGTCCTCAAGACTGTCAGCAACGATGTTTGGCTGCGACAGGATCCGCGTAAAGTCGGGAAGATGCGCGCGAAACAGATGTTCGATCAGCGGGAAATGCGTGCAGCCCAGGATGGCGTGATGCGGCGGGCGGCCATCGGTCTGCGCCAGCAGGGCTGCAACGCCGGCGGCCACATGCGCCTCAAGATCCTTGTCCGGCGCGGCCTGCTCAATGGCGCCGACAAGTCCGGAACAGGCCTGCTGCACAACCGTTACCCTGGGACAGCGCTTGGAAATTTCTTCAGCATAAACGTCAGAAGCGATGGTCCGCGTGGTGCCGAAGATGGCAATGGTATCACTGTTGTATTTCTGCGGATACTGTGGCGAGGTCAGGCCCCAGGCGGTCTGCGTTGCCGCTTCGACGGTCGGCGCAACGATGCCGATGACATTGTGGCTGCCGGCCCAGCGGCTGTTGGGCAGCCAGTTCTGCTGCAGCGTCCGCCCGGCAACGGCTGTCGCGGTATTGCAGCCAAGCAGAACCAGCCTGGCACCGCGCTCAAACAGATGTTCGACGCCGGCACGGGTGAGTTCGACGACCTCATCCGACGGCCGGTCGCCATAGGGCACATTGGCATGATCGCCAAGATAGACGAAGGAGTGGTCGGAAAAACGGCGTACCAGCTCCCGGAATACCGTCAGTCCGCCATGGCCTGAATCGAAAACGCCGATCATCGTCAAGCGATCCTCTCAAAAAAGCGCAGCGCATCATATGGCTTGTCGGCCGGCATATCCAGAGCGCAGTGCTGGAAATGCGCGGCAAAGGTCAGGGCAAGCGTCCTGTTGCCGCCAGTGCCGCCATGTGCTGCCGTTGCAGCGCAGCAGGTCATTGTGTCAGCCCGGTGGCTGCGCCAAGTGCCTGCCACAAGCGTCTGCGCCAAGGTGGCGGCTACAGGTGGCCGCTACAACGCTGGCATTGCCGCCGTCAAATGCTATAACCCGGTGGCCATCATGCTGAATCAGCTTCCGCCATGCGGCTCAATATCAAAGAGCCGAAGAAGCGCTTATGCGGCAGTTGCTTTTCGCGCATAAAAGCCACGAGGGATGCCATGGATCTGGTCATGAACGGCCTGCTCAACATGTTCGAATTTCTCGGTATCGAACATGCCAATCAGATCATCATTTTCATCATTATTATGGCTTTCGGCCTGATGTACAAGATTGGCGAAATGTCGAAATGGATCGTCGGCGCCTTCCTGCTCATCATGGCTGTCTCGCTGCTGACGGCAATTTATCAGATTGCCTATGATGCGCGCGCGCAATGCATCTATGCCTATGACGATGCCAAGCCGGTGTTCGCGGATTCGCTGACCCGCAGGCTGAAATGGGACGACATCCGCAAATTGAATTGCCCGACCCTCTGGGTGGCGCGCAACGAGATCTATCACCGGTCGAAATATTGCTTCTTTACGCCCAGGGGCTATGCCTATTTCGCCAGCGGCCAGAAAACCTGCTCCTTTAAGGTTGAGGCTGCATCAAGCGAGATCGGTAATGACAATGTCAAACTGATCGGCTCGTTGGAGCGGCGCAAGGGCTGCCGTTCGCCGCCATCCAGTTGCCGCGCCTTTTCGCGGGTTCCATCGTCAAAACTGATCCTGTCGCGGACGCCGCTCAAGGCGCAATAGCGCAGTAGGGGGCGCAGTCGTCACCGGCTTTATCGCCGATGGCATAGACTTGGTGCAGCAGGGGACGCAATAGGGGACGCAATAGAGGGGCAGAGTTGCCTGCCGGCATTGCATCGAGAATATTACTCCGGCCCGGCAGAGCGTTGCTGCAGCGATACGCTGCTTGGATGTTTGCCGCCTGATGCAGCGCTTGGGCGGGACAAAGGCCGGGTTTTCGCTTAAGTTTCGGTTTAATCCTCTGTTTGAGGACAGTGAGGGAGTTGACCATGGCCGAGCCGCAAATGACCTGGAAGACGCGCGTGGGCAGCGTCAAAGACTATCTGTTCGGGCGCAATGTCCTCATTGGTGTTGCTGCATTCATGCTGCTGGCCATCTCCGGCTATGCCACCTGGAGCGGCATGAGCGATTTCATCCTCGGCGCGCAGGGCGATGCACCGGTCAGCCACGGGCGCAAGCTGATCGGGCTGTCGGTGTCCAACGAGGGACTGGTGATCGCCATCGTGGTGGCGCTGACCTTCCTGATGTGGCTGGCCTTGCGCGAAACCTTCGGCGCCAAGCGATTGTGGCGCGAGCGGCTTGTGACGCTGCCGCTTTATCTGTTCCTGGCACTATGGTCGGTCGGCTTCGGCTATGGTTTCTGGTGGAGTCTGATCGCCGGCCAGGAGGCAACCAGCAATTCCCTGTCGGGCCTGCAAGAAGATGCGCGCGATGCCGCAGCACTGGTGGCGGCAAGGCTTGATGCCGTGCGCATCCAGCTCGACAACGTGGTCAGCTGGTCCGACAGCCAGATGGCCCGGGAAGAATCGAGCGGCGGCAGTTGCGGCGTCGAATCCGGTGCCGGCCGCGGGCCGTTGTACAATGCCCGCCGCTCGGTGCGTGACAGCGTTGCCTCCCTGCGCGATGGCATTGCAACAACATGGCTCGCCCCCATCAAGGGCGATCTTGAAAAGCTGCGGCTGAGTGCGGCAAGGCTTGAGGGCAAGACCGTCGCCGACCGGCAACGGCGCTTCGAGGTAATGGCGTCCGATATTCGCGGCCGGGCGCACAACATTGCCGCGCGCTCCAATGCGCTGGGTAAATCGACCAGCAGCGAAATGCGCGCCCTGGCAGATTCCGTGTCGGTGGCCCCGAAGGAGCCCGGCTTTTCCTGTTATGATCCGACATTGGCGCAGCGCCTGCGTCAGGCCGCCGATCAGGCTGGCCAGCCGGCGGTTTTGAAGCTGCGCAAGGCCGCCTTTAACGAGGGGCCTGCAGGCGTTGCCAATGCGGTCAAACGCTTGTGGGGCGAGATCGGCGGCGGCATTGCACGCGGCGCCCGATATGTTCTGTCGGGCTTCAAGGATGCCGGCCCGGCGGCAAGCGGCGGCGGCCTGACCGGGCGCGATCTTATAGCGCTGCTGGCGGCGCTGGGCATTGATATGGGGCTTTTCGCGCTCACCGTACTCAATCCTCCGGTTGCCAGATCGCGGCTGCCTGGCGGCGAAGTCAGCCGGCAGATCAATGCCGCCATCAATACCGCCATTGCCAGCGCTCCCGGCATTACCCGCGCCTGGATCCGCAAGCATTTCATCCATCACTCCGGCACCCATTCGCGCTGGCTGTCGAAGAAACTGCATGACAGTGTCTCGGTCAGCAACAGCGCCTCCTATTTCGTTGTGCCCAATCTCTATAGCGTCGAGAAAAGCGATGGCGGCGGCGGTCCATCTGATGACGAGGTGCGGGCGCTGGCGATGAACCATCTGGCCGGCGTGTTGTCCGATCTCGATCTCATCCGCGCCGTCTCGGTCAAGGAAGCCAAGCATTTCATCGAGGAGGAAAAGCGCACCAGCCGCTCGGACATCGGCTGGGTGCGCAAGGAGCATGTCAAGGCCGAGTTGCAACGCATGAAGGAGGAAAACGCGACAAAAGAGGAAATCGAAAAATATCAAAAGGACAACAGGAAGTATCTGAAGGCCATACGCACGCGCAATCACGGTATCTTCTCCAAGGCCGAGCGGGCCATGCGCATTGCCGGCTGGTCGGAGCGCGCCGCCAAGGACGTTGTGTTGTTCCGTCTCGTGGATACCGAAGGACTGACGCCGCTGCTGGCGGTGCTGCATGAATGCGGTGACAGCGAATCACCGGCCAAGGAGCCCGCCAAAGATGCTGCGGCAAAAGCCACCATTGCAGCCAAGGCGCAACCAGCCACGGCGATTGCCGGATCACCGGCGAAACTGTCGCTGGAAGACAAAAGCAGCAAGTGAGCCCCAGTAAGCCCCAGAAAGCTCCAGTAGGCCCCGTGCCAATTGCCTGTGCAGAAGGAAAACTAAATGCAGATCAGATCGCCTGAAAGCCATGATCACGATGCCTGGGAAGCCTTGTGGAAAGGCTATCAGGGTTACTACGAAGTGGATCTCGCTGCCACCACCGCAGACACCTGGCAGCGCTTGTTGAAGCCACCAGCGGAGGGTCCATACTGTCTTGTTGCGCAAGCCGATGATGGCGGCCTCATTGGCTTTGTCACCTATCTCTATCACGGCCACACTTGGCAACCGCAGCCGCGCTGTTATCTCATTGATCTTTTCACAACGCCGGAACGTCGCGGCAAGGGTATTGGAGGAGCGCTGATAAAAGCCGTCTATGCCAAGGCCGACGAAAAGGGCTGCTGTCAGGTCTATTGGCTGACACAGGACTTCAACGAGGCCGGCCGCCGGCTTTATGACAAGGTCGCGACGCTGACACCCTTCATTAAATATCAAAGGTGAGCCCTGAATATCAAAGGTGAGCCCTGGACTGGCCGCTGGCGCGATGGCGCCGCGTATGGGCGGTCTTTTCCCATTTATAGGGGTCGGTTGCCAGCTGCCACAAAGCGCGATAGGCGGCAAATGAGATGAGCAGCCAATAAAGCGGCATCGCCAGCACATGTGGCACCAGGGACCATTGCCCGCGCGCGATCACCGTCAACGCCCCGAGGGCCATGGAACTCACATAGCCGAGCGCCAGATTAACCCCGGCGATCCACCACAGCAGCCATGTCAGGCCGGCAGCAGGCGAACTCAGAAACTCGCCGAAGGCCAGATGCGTCAGCGCCACCACATAAAAAAGCGGATGCACCAGCGCCGACAGCAATATGCCGCCCATCAGCACATGCAGTCCCATACAGCGCCACAGCCCGAGATCGCGCAGCAGTCTTGCCGGCTGACGGCTATGCACCAGATAGGTCTGCATCCAGCCCTTCAGCCATCTGCTGCGCTGGCGCGTCCAAAGCCGCAAGCGTGACGGCGCTTCTTCATAGGTCGTCGAGTGAAGTATCTCGGTGCGCAGACCGGCACGGGTGAGACGGATGCCAAGATCGGCGTCCTCAGTGACGTTATAGGGGTCCCAGCCGCCAAGCCCGTCCAGCACGCGCCGGGGAAAATGATTGGAGGTGCCACCCAGCGGAATGGGAATGCCGAGGCGCTGAAATGCCGGCAGCAGCGCATCGAAGAGGGCAGAATATTCAATGCTGAACTGCCGCGTCAGAAGATTGTCAAAGGGATTGTATATATTAAGCCGGGCCTGCAGGCAGGCGAGATCCTTGGCGCCGCCGGCAAACCGCGCCACCGCCCGCCTGAGTTGATCGGGCTCGGGCATGTCTTCCGCATCATAGACCACGACAAAATCGCCGCGCGCCAGTTGCAAGGCATAGTTGAGCGCTTTCGGCTTGGTCCGCGGGTTTGTGTCGGGCACTACAACAATGCGGAACTGCGGCGGCAAATCCAGCGCCGCGGCCGCCAGCTGCGTTGCATGATCGACGCTTTCCAGGATCAGCATGATCTCAAGCCGGGCCGCTGGATAGTCTAAGCTACGCAAGGCATCAATGAGGTCGGGCAAAATTTCGGCTTCGTCATAGAGTGGCACCAGGATCGAATATGGCGGCAACTGATCCGCGCCAGTTCGCGGCCCATCTGAAACACTGGTGAAAGCTCTCCGGCGAAACAATCCCTCGGCCAGGGCAAAGACACGCAGCAATACGACAAACAGGAAGGGGATCGCCAGCAGCCCGCCAAGCGCCGCCACGCTTAACGCCGGTGCAACAATAAGCCCGCCCAGACAAAGGCCGGCAAGCGCGACCACCATGAGTATCTGCCACGAGCAGATGCGTGTTCCCGCCGAAAACTCAGGTGTGGCCAGCCGCAAGCCATCGACGGCCCGGCCTGAAAGCTGGCCGGCCATGGCTTTTTCATATCCGTTGCGCAGAATCCTTGGCGGCACCAGCACGACCTCACCCGGTCCCAACCCGCTTAGCGCCAGAACCCGGCGAATTTCACTCGGCGGCAGTGCCAGACCATCAAGCGCAAAAAAAGGCGCGCCATCGCCACCCTCATGAACAAGCCGCAACATGCCGGGACAGGGGGCGGGGAAACCGCCAGGGATGCTGGCGCTGTCGCCTGTCGCAGCGCTGCCGGCAAGAGGCGCCAGGCGGATTTCGTTCTCAATCACCATCAGGCCCAGAATGCCGCCAAGGGCTGTGAGATAACGCTCTGCAGATAGCCAGCCAAGGGCGACGAGTGCCGCCGGACAGGAGACACCCCAATACCAGGCGGTGGCCTCGGCCATATTGAGGGTTTCACGGTCGATAAAACCGTCCTTGATCAGAAATTCATATTCGTCCTGCTGCGGCGCATGGCGAGCAGCAGCCCCTGCCAGAGCTTCACCAGGGGCCGCGCCTTGTGCCGCCGGATGCCGCCGCCCGCGATGGCCTGGCGGCGGTCTTTGCGCGCGGATCTGACTATGCAAGGCTTTGGGCAAGGCTTTGGGCAATGGCTTTCCAGGATTTGACGGGCGGGCGCGTCGATCTATAGACATAGTTATCTGCGAATCGTTATCTGCGAATCCGGCTTTGCAATAATTTGCTTCTGAGCCAAACTGACTTAACCATCTGCCGAACCGCCGATACACAGAAGTCGCGGTGCCCGCAAAAGTTTGCCGATCTCTGCTGCCGATCTTTGCTGCTTGTTCCGCAAGCAAACTTATGCGACATCAACCGCGACTAGCCTGATAATGTTTGCTAATCGTCCCTTATGAACCGCAAATAGGCATCAGAGGCCGCCTCAATTATTAAGCCTATTTGTGGTTCGGGACACTAGGCGCGCACCCAGTCGCGCCTTATGCCGAGGGTCAGGGCTGTTCAACTCCCCAGGTTTCCAAAGGACCAGTCCTTTGGCCGAGGGCGTGGGGGCTGGAAGCCCCCATATTCGTCGAAGACGAAAGGCAAGCCAGCGTTGAACAGCCCTGCGCCGAGGCCCACGGCAATATCACCGGATCCGGACACCGCCGGACAGAGTGGCACTGGGATCCGGCAAGCTTCGAATTGGAAATAACCGCGACCATGATTATGCCAGCACAACGCCATCACCAGCAAAGCCAGCGGCGATCCGGGAAAAACCGCGTCACAAGCCGCAGTGCCATTGCCGGGGTCATGTTTCTGACTGTTCTTTTGGGCTTCGCCATCGCCGCCATCACAGAGGCAAAGGCGCAAAGCGACCCCAACAATCAACAGGTCGGATCGATGGCCGCCTCGACCGAAACATTGCAAAAGCGCGTCGCTGTAAGATTTCTCACCGGCACCAGCTTTCCGCCATTCAACTACTTCGATGAAGACAACGTATTGACCGGCTTCAACGTCGATATTGCCAGAGCCATTTGCCTTGAGATGGGCGCATCATGCGATGTCAAGGCCAAGCCCTGGAACAAGCTGGTGCCAAGCCTGCTGCGCGGCGACGCCGATGCCATCGTGGCCTCGCAACTCATCACTCCGCGAGCATTACAGCGCGTTGATTTCACCGATCCCTACTATCATACGCCAGGCCATTTCGTCGCCCTGCGCAAGGCTCCGCAATTGCGAATTACGCCGGTCGGGCTGGAAGCCAAAACCATAGGAGTGGTCAAAGGCACAACGCATGAAGCCTATTTGCGCGTCTTCTTCCAGGACAGCCGCGTGGCCAGTTTTGCCAGCAGCGATGCAGCCCGCGCGGCGCTTGTCGCAGGCAAGATCGATGTTCTGTTTGGTGATGCCATCAGCCTCAGTTTCTGGCTCAATGGGACCCTCTCGCGCGGCTGCTGTGAGTTTCGCGGCGGCGCCTTTTCGGAACCGCGCTATTTCGGTGACGGCATCGCCATTGCCGTCACCAAGGGCGACCATCAGCTACAGGCGCTCATCAACAAGGCGCTGAAATCGGTGCGCGCATCTGGACGCTATGAAGAACTGTTCCTGCGCTATTTCCCGATCAAATTCTACTGAGTTTGCGGGCAAGGCGGAAGAGGCCGTGAAAACCGGTTTTCGCTATTCTGAGTGGGTTAATGGTGTTTGGCCGGCAACATAGCTGGCATTTTTGACCGGCGACTTGGACCGGCGACTTGGACCGGCGGCATGCCTGCTGGCAGACTGTCGGACTTGGCGGTTGGTTGGTGGTGTGCGGGCGAGATCCAGATTTTTTCGCCGGTTTGGCCTCTACTGGCGCTGTCGCTTATTCAAACGGCGGCAAGAGGCGGCTTGAATAGCAGCTTTTCAGGCGCATTATGCCGCAAATTGCCGTTTGTTCTTCTTTTATTTTCGTACCGCCGAGCGCAATCCTGCCCGCTATAGTGCCCGCTATAGTGATTGTCGATGTTTTTCAAATCGAGCTGCGCCATGATTTCGAGGATAAAACGGGCCAGATGGTTTTCCGCAATGTAGTCCTGCACGCTCGCCGGCAGAAAATCCGGCGTGTCCTTGTCGATCGTCACAAACTGCACCCGCATGCTTCGTCCCCGCTCGCGCCCCGAATCAATAATGCAACGATTGCAGCATTCACCACGCTTCTGGCGGGCTGACTTGCGCCTTTTTCGATGACGAATTGCGAGGGTGGTGAATAAAGCAGGCCAGTGTTTGTCTGGGCCTGGCGATTGATGGAAAGCGGGAGAAGCCAGACGGCCGTCGAAATTTCGATCATCCCGGAATGCCGACAACCCCTGCTACCCCCTCAGAGTTGACCGACCAGCTTCTCTTGGCAGGCGTTTTACAACAGCAAATTTGTCTTGGCTTGCATTGAATCCCGTTCTGCCAGAATATCTTTTTTTCCTCGTGTAAAGGTGGAAAACACTATTCAAAACTTGCCCTTGCAAGCCATCTCCTGTTGACCGCGGCAGGACCTGCGGCAATTGCCGGGGAGTTAGGACAAGCGGCCATTAATATGCTCATTTGGTTGTGGCTGGAAATCATCATCGGGTCATTAATCGCAATGGCAATCAGCTCGCATCGCTTGCCTGTTGGGCAATCTCGCATGCTTCGCTGGCAGCCAGCCAGGCGTCTTCGGTTGCGCTCAAATCTTTTGCCAGTTTGCCGCGCTCCGCGACAAGCGCCTTGGCGGCGTCAGGCAGGCGCTGATAAATCCCGGCTTCTGACAGCTTTACGTCGAGCGCATCTATTTGCTTTTGCAGTCTGGCGATGCGTTTTTCATGGGCGGCTATGGTTTTGCGCAAGGGCGCCAGCTGGGCGCGCTGGCGGGCGGCCTGGCGGCGCTGTTCCGCCTTGTCGAGCTGGGGCTTTTCGGCAAGGTCAGCCCGGCTCCGCTTCCGCTTCTTCCCGGCCTTTTGCGTGTTGCGTCGGCTCAGGGCAAGTTCGCGATAACTGTCCATGTCGCCATCATAGGAGCGAACCGTCGAATTTTCGACCAGCCACAAGCGGTCGCAACAGGCCTCAATGAGATGCCGGTCGTGGCTGATGAGGATGACCGCGCCTTGGTATTGCATCAGTGCCCGCACCAGCGATTCGCGGCTGTCGACGTCGAGATGATTGGTCGGCTCGTCAAGAATCAGCAGATGGGGTCCATGGAAACTTGCCAGCGCCAGCAGCAGACGGGCTTTTTCGCCGCCTGAGAGATTTTCCGCCCTGGTCTCGGCCTTGTCATGGCTGAAGCCGATGGCGGCCAGCCGCGCGCGTCGCTGAGCCTCGCTGGCATCGGGCATCAGCTGCAGCATGTGTTCATAGGGCGTTTGGCGCGGCGGCAGGTCATCCATCTGATGCTGCGCAAAAAAACCGACAGTGATATTGTTGGAAGCGCGGCGCTTGCCCGATTGCGGCTTGAGGCGGCCGGAGATGAGCCTGGCGAAGGTGCTCTTGCCGTTGCCATTGGCGCCGAGCAGGCCGATGCGGTCATCGGCATCAAGACGCAGATTGAGATCCGACAGAACAGCCTTGCCCGGCTGGTAACCGGCGCTGACGCCCTGCAACTGAATGAGCGGACTGGCGAATGATTTTTTCGGATTTGGCAGCGTCAGCGGCACGACCCGGTCTTCCACAGCGGCGGCGATGGGCTGCATGCGGGCAAGCGCCTTGATGCGGCTCTATGCCTGGCGGGCCTTGTTGGCCTGGACGCGGAAACGGTCGATATAGGACTGAATATGCCGGCGTTCGTCATCCTGTTTTTTCTTGAGTTTGAGATCGAGCCGCTGCTTTTCCCGCCGCCGTTCCTCGAAGGCATCATAGCCGCCGCTATAGAGCGACAGCCGGCCCTGATGCAGATGCAGGATATGGCCGACGGCGCGGTTCAGCAGGTCGCGGTCGTGGCTGACCATCAGAACCATATGCGGGTAGCAGCGCAGATAGTTCTCCAGCCAAAGCGTGCCTTCAAGGTCAAGGTAGTTGGTTGGCTCGTCGAGCAGCAGAATGTCGGGCTCAAGAAAGAGCACTGCGGCGAGCGCCACGCGCATGCGCCAGCCACCGGAATATTGCGAACAGGGGCGCGCCTGGGCTGCTTCATCAAAGCCAAGGCCGGCGAGAATTTGCGCGGCTCTGGCCGGGGCGGTGTGGGCACCCAAGTCGCTCAGTCTGATCTGGATGTCGGCAATGCGGCCTGGATCGGTGGCGCTCTCGGCCTCCTGGAGAAGTGATGCGCGCTCCAGATCGGCGGCCAGGACCCAATCAATCAGCCTTTGCGCGCCGCCCGGAGCCTCCTGCGCGACGTGGCCGATGCTGGCGGTTTTGGGCGTCGAGATCGAGCCATCTTCCGCCGCCAGTTCACCGGTGATGAGCTTCAGAAGCGTTGTCTTGCCGGCGCCATTGCGTCCGACCAGCCCAACCTTGTGGCCCGCGGGAACAGCGGCCGTGGCGCCTTCGAACAGGGCCCTGCCGTCGATGCGATAGGTGAGGTTATTGATATGCAGCATGGCGAAGGGCGTAGCCGAGCCGGCGGCGCTTGTCACCTGTCGGCGGGGAAATCAGATGCGGGTTGTTGTATCTCTGCCAATCCGGGACAACCCGGGTCAACCCGGCTTTTGTGCTGCAGGTCAGCCGGCGATGACCGGCCGCAGCGACTGTACCAGCAACCGCAACTGCGCATCGGAATCGGGCAGCGCCAATTGCGCGCTGAACCAGGTTTGCACCATACGGCAGACTTTTGCAGGCTTGGCGGCTGAGAGGGCGACCGGATCGGTAAACAGCCGCAGATCCGCCATGGTCCAGCCGCGCGACATCAGTTCGGTTCCAAGCGCGCGGTAGTCGGCCGGCTTTGGCGGCTCATGTGTTATGGGATTGCGCTTGCCTTCAACGGCAGCGGCGAGAATGGCCATGGTCTGCGCATCAAGCGGATCTGAATAGGCCGGGTCCTTCATCAGTTCAAGAACCTTGGGGTGAAACTCGCCATTGTAAATGAAGCCATAGCAGGCTTCTATCGAGTGGCTGGAGAGGACCTGAAGAGTTTTGAGGAAATTGGCGGCAACCGCGCGCAACCGTTCAGGCGATGAGTTCAGCGCTTCAGCAGCATGTTCCTGGCGCAGGGCGAGCAGCTTTTGCTCCATCAATCGCCGGATGGCGTGATCGTCCTTGATATTGTCCTTGATGGAGAGTGCTTCCTTGGCGCGCTCAGCGTACCACTCCGGGTATTCGCGCTCGATAAAACGCCATAATGGCGAACCCTGCAGCGGGTTTGCGGCGGCTACAGCCTGACGGCCGTTTGAGCTGGCAGCGGCAGTCGCTGTCGATTGGCTGGCTGGCGGTTTTGCGAGACTGGCGGTCTCGATGGATTTATCTCGCTGCTCACCAGGCGCCATGGTGTGCGATGGATTGGCGTTCGGCGGATTGTCTTGCGGCGAGCTGGCTGCGCCGGTCCATGCCTTGGCGATCATTGCGATCCGACCGTAGGAGCGGATGGATTGGCTGCGCGCAAGATCATAATATTGTTTGGCAGTAGGGCCCAGCCCGTTGCCATCGCTATAGACCAGCCAGCCGCCTGTGCCGATGATGCCCAGCAGTGTCAGCGGCATGACAACGCGCCGCATTAACGATCGCCGCGCCGGGCCCGCAACTATCGCAGCGGGGGTGGCTGTGGCAGCAGCGGCGGCGGCTGTCATAGGTTGATAGCCGGGCATGTTTCCCGGCAAGCGGCTCCCTTGACTCCCTGGCACCGGCAAGCCGCTGTTCTGCCAGGCGAGCGGATTGGCGGACTGCGGCATAGCCGGGCCCGGGCGCGGCTGCCGGGGAAGCGGCTGGCCTGGCAGTGGTTGTACGGGAGGCGGTTGTCCCTGATGCCATTGGTAGTGCGCTGGCTGGCCGGGTCTCGGTTGGGCGCCAGGCGGTCGCCGGTGACCTCCCGGTTGTGGCATCGCGCCGTGGTTTGTTTGCTGAATCATAGCCAAAGGCGGCAAGGCAGCGCCTTGCTGAGGGACCGCAGTGCCGTTTTGCCGTCCATGGGCATAGGCCTTCGATTGCGACGTCCTCGCCTGGCCACTGCCCCGGCCGTTGGCCCGCTCACTTTGCGGGTTGCTTGCCCGCCCGCTTTGCGGGCTGCCTGAATGTGCAGGCGGAGGGTTGCCGGGACCATGCGGCTGGTCTTTCGTGCGCGGTTGCGGTGGTGCCATGGCGGTGGCCGCGCTATTGCCATGACGCCGCGCCGCCGCTGCCGGACGGTCCTGTTTCGGTTGGCGTTGTGCCCGTCCGCTGGTGCCCGGCGTCGGTTGTTGATCCGGGCTCTGTCTGGACGGGCTCTTGTCGCTCAGCTTTGCTGATGCGGCTGCCGGTTTTGCAGCGGACTTTGTCTCGGCCGCCGTGATGTCGGCCGCAATGGCGTCGACAGTGATCTTGTCTGAACCGGGGGGGCTGCCAGCGGCTGAAGCCTGGCGCGCCGCGCGCGGGGGCGCGCCAGGCTTCAGCCGGGCTGCGCGCTCGCCACTGGCAACTGTCTCCGGGACAGTTTTGCCATCCTTGCCATCCTTGCCTGCCGCTTCGGTTTTGCCACTTGCGGCGTCCCCGCCGGCCCTGTCTGAGGGATC
>Ga0114931_10006907_pt1 | contig 13930 bp, 15 predicted proteins | sample 2SBtaG_FD_89579 | JGI IMG/M metagenome (GOLD analysis project Ga0114931, IMG submission 89579) | Deep subsurface microbial communities from Kolumbo volcano to uncover new lineages of life (NeLLi) - 2SBTROV14_V59a metaG | ecosystem: Environmental > Aquatic > Marine > Volcanic | place: Kolumbo...
AACATCGACTCCCCACTGGTATACGATAGGCTCCGTACCCTGTTGAATCGATGAGTATTCCGGTGACTCGACAAGCTGTCGGACGCGCTCCGTCAATGGCGTGAGATCAGGAGGTCTGAACCTTGATCCGGGTGCTCAGGGTAACCTTGGCCATCGTTGTTCTCCATCGCGCGCATTGACTCGGGCGTCCAGTATAGTGGCTCGCGACACCGAGTTCAGGCCCCGGTTCCTTTATACTTGGTGGACCCGAACAACCTGGCCATCGACGCGCCCATGCAAAGTGATCCGATGAGGGCCGACATCGCGGCGTCGGCCGCCCAATCCCATGGTCCTGATGACGCGGCCGGAATCGGGGAGTACCTGGAACTACTGGCGGTAATCGGACAGGATTTTGCGTCGTCCCTGGACGTCACGCTGACGATCGAAAAAGCCCTGCAACGGATCGCGCGCTATCTCGATGCCGAGGCTTCCTCGCTTTTTCTGCTCGACGAGGACGAGCGCACCCTGGTGTGCCGGGCGTGTACCGGTCCGGTGGATATCACCGGGCTCCGGATCGGATCGGCGCGCGGCATCGTCGGTCGGGCCGTGCAGGAGAATTGCTGTCAGATGGTCCGCGACGTGCGCCTCGATCCCGATTTCGCGCGTTCCGTGGATCAGGGAACGGGGTTTGCCACGCGCTCGCTGCTGTGCGCCCCCTTGAGTGTCAAGCATCGCCGGGTGGGGGCGATCGAATTGATCAACAAGGATGGCGGCGACGGCTTGTTTTCGGATCAGGACCGTAATGCGCTGCAGGCCTTGGCGGCCTCCGCGGCACTCGCGATCATCAACACCCGCCTCACCGGTCAACTGATAGAGCAGGAACGCGTGCGTCACGAGTTGGAGCTTGCCGCCGAAATTCAGCGCAGTTTTTTGCCCCGCCGCGGTTCCGACCGGTTCCCCGTGCACGGGATCAACGTGGCGGCGCGCGGGGTCTCCGGGGACTTCTACGACTGTTACGCGCTCGCCGACGGACGAATTTGCTTCAGCGTCGGCGACGTGTCGGGAAAGGGTATCAACGCGGCCTGTTGATGGCCAAGACCGTCAGTCTGTTCCACTGCCTGGGCAAGACCGTGTCGGATCCGGGTAAGCTCCTCGGGATGATCAACCTGGAGTTATGCGAAACCGGGACGCGTGGGATGTTCGTGACGATGGTCGCGGGTCTCTACGATCCGGCGAGCGGGGTGTTGCGTTTCGCCAATGCCGGACATGAACCGCCGCTGCGCCGCAAACCGGGGCCGCTGTACGAGGACTTTCCGGCCGCCGCGCCACCGCTCGGTATCGCCCCGGACCTAGTGCCCGACGGGGTCTACCCGGCGACCGATATCGATCTGGGTTCGGGCACCTTCTACGTTTTCACCGATGGCGTGACCGAAGGTCGCACCGAGCACAACTGCATGCTTGGTGTGGAGGGTCTGCGCGGACTGCTCGATCAGTACGAGGGCTTGCCGACCGTTGCCCGGTTGACCGCGGTGGCGGACTTTCTCGATCGACCCGACCGCCCGCTTCACGACGACGTAACGATCCTCGCGGTCGAAAGTCGCGGCGACGCGGCGCGTGGATGAGTCGGGTCGGGCGATCATGGCTGAAGCGCTGAATTCGGGAGACGAGCCTGCTGCGTGCGCGGAACTGGCCGGTGACCGGATCCTGGAACTCCGGGTAACGGCGCGCCCGAAACGCTTGCGCGTGGTGCGCGCCGCAGTGGAACAGGCGGCGCGCCTGGTCGGCTGTAGCGGGCGGGTTGCCGGGGATATCGTGATCGCGGTTGACGAGGCGTGTCAGAATGTCATCCGCCACGCCTACCGGGGGGATCCCGACGGGGAGATAGTGCTCGACATCCGCAGTGATGGCGAGTGCATCGGGATCGACCTCATTGATTTTGCGGCGCCGGTGGACGTGGCCTCGGTGCGGCCGCGACCGATCGATGAGTTGCGCCCCGGGGGGCTCGGTACGCACTTCATTCGCGAGTGCATGGACGAGGTTTTTTTCGGTGCGCCGCCGTGCGGAGCGGGGAACCGATTGCGCATGATCAGGCGCATCGAGTGACGCATGCGACGGGTTTCATGGGAGAGGACGACGTGAACTGCGAGATTCGGGACGAACACGGCACCGCGGTGGTGAGCCTGGTCGGTGACGTCGATCTGGAGAGTTCGCCCAAGGTGCGCGCGGCATTGCTCGACTGCGTGGGCACCCGGCGTGCGGTGCTGGTCGAGATGTCCGGAGTCAGCTACATCGACAGCTCCGGGGTGGCGAGCTTGGTGGAGGCATTCCAGCTCGCGCGCAAGAGCAAGACGCGTTTCGCGCTGGCCGCGCCCAGTGACGCGGCGCGCAGGGTGCTCGAACTGGCCCGCCTGGACAAGGTTTTCAATATCTACGCTAGCCTCGCTGAGGGTTTGCGGGCCCCGGATGCAGAGCCCTAGCGGTGGCGCGGGCGATGGCGACCGGTACCCAATCCCAGCCCGTGAGGCATAGCATCGGTGATCTGCTCGAGTGGATCGGGCGCAAAAGCGTGGGCGGGGTAGCGGCGATTGGATTCGGCGCGAGTCTGTTGGGCGAAAGTCTGTACTGGCTGTTCGCGGGCTATCGACGACGCCAACCGGTGCGCCTGCCCGCGGTGGCGAGTGAAATGATGGAGATCGGCATTCGCGCGGTCCCGATCGTTTCGGTGCTCGCCGCCACCATCGGCGTGATGCTCGCGATCCAGGGTATTCACACCCTCAAGCTGTTCGGCGCCGAGTCGCGTGTGACGATCGGTATCGCGCTCTCGATCACGCGTGAGTTCGCTCCGCTGATCACCGGGATACTGATCGCGGGGCGCTCGGGTTCGGCGCTCGCCGCACGGCTCGGCACGATGACCATCAATCAGGAGGTCGACGCACTCCGGGTGATGGGCGTCAGCCCGGTGCGGTTCCTGGTTGCGCCGCCGCTGGTCGCGATGATCGTGATGTTGCCGGCGCTGACCTTTTGGGCGGACCTCGTGGGGCTGTTCGGCGCCGGACTCTATGTCTCGCTGGATCTAGGGATCTCGCTCCATGGCTACGCCGATCGGGTCATCGATGTGCTGAGCGTCGATGATCTCGCACACGGCCTGACCAAGAGTGCCCTGTTCGCGATGCTGATTACCCTGATCGGGGTGACCAACGGCGCCGGCGTTTCCGGTGGCGCCGAGGGATTGGGGCGGGCGACCACCCGCTCCGTGGTGCAGGCGATCGCGGCCATCGTGATTGCCGACATGCTGTTCGTGTTCGTGGTGACCCGCTGAAATGGGACGCGCGACCGCCGCCGCGGCGCCGATCATCGAGGTCAAGGATCTCGTGACCTACTACGGCGATCGCCAGATCCTCAAGGGGGTGTCGGTCGACGTCCGGGAAGGTGAGGTGCTGGTGATCATGGGCGGCAGCGGCTCCGGCAAGAGCACCTTGTTGCGTTACATGTTGGCACTGGAACGCCCCGCCGCGGGCACCATCCGGGTGCTCGGCGTGGATGTGACCCGCGCGGGCTTCGCCGAGATGCAGGCGCTGCGCAGGAAGATGGGCGTTGCCTTCCAGTCCGGCGCGCTGTTCAGTTCGATGACGGTGGGCGAAAATATCATGCTGCCACTGCGCGAGCATACCGCGCTCGACCCCAAGACCATGGAGATCATGGCGCGTCTCAAGCTCGAAGTAGTGGACCTGGCCGGTTTCGAGAAACTGATGCCGGCGGAACTCTCGGGCGGGATGATCAAACGGGCGGCGCTGGCGCGAGCGGTGGTCATGGATCCCCAGTTGCTGTTTTGCGATGAACTATCGGCGGGGCTCGATCCGGTGGTTGCCGCGTCGCTCGATGATTTGATCCTGCGCCTGCGCGACGCGCTCGGGATGACCGTGGTCATCGTCACCCATGAACTCGACAGCGCCTTCAAGATCGCCGATCGGATCGTGGTCCTCGACCGCGGGCAGATCCTGATCGAAGGAAGCGTCGACGAAGTACGCGCCAGTACCAACGAACGCGTGCAAAATCTGCTCAATCGACGAATCGAGATCGAGGAACTCGACCCGGAAGCGTATCTACGCCGCCTCACCGGCGATTCGCCACCCGCCTGATGCCGTACGGAGGCTCGTGAACGGACCCATGCGCAACGATCGGATCAACTATGTAATAGTCGGCGGTTTCACGCTCGCGATACTGGTGGGGGTGGTGGTCAGCGTGGGCCTGCTGACGGGACGCACCGGCGCCACCGATACCTATTACACCAGCTACCGGGACGCGACCGGGCTCAAGTTCGGCAGCCGGGTACTGTATATGGGCTATCCGGTCGGTCAGGTCGTGTCGATTACCCCGACCTTCGATAGCGGTACCCCGGGATTCCGGGTCGAGCTGGCGTTGAGTCGAAAGTTGCGCGACTGGCGGATACCCGCGGACAGCGAGGCGCGGATCAAGGCGGCGGGTCTGCTGGCGGCGATCAACATCGATATCCGCGCCGGCAAGAGCAGTCAGGTGTTGGCGCCCGGTGATTCGATCCGCGGGGTCGAGCGTCGTGACATGCTGGGGGCGATGGCGGACACGGCCAACACCGTCAAGCGCCTCACCGAGAACACCATCAAGCCGATGTTCGAGAATCTCAATCGTTCGGTGAGCCTTTTCGGGGACGTGCTCGACCGCGATGCGGGCCCGTTGCTTTCCAACCTCAACCAAGTCGCGCGGCTGTTGGCCGAGCGCGGCCCCGGGGCGCTCGATGGTTTCGTGCGCGCGACCGGCGCGATCACCGAGGTGAGCACCAGTCTCGGAACGGTGCTCAATAAGGACAACGCCGCCAAGGCCGGAGGAGTGATCGACGATGTCGCGACCGCGGCGCGGAATCTGATGGCGCTCAGCGAGACCGCGCGATGGCAACTCGCCGTCTTGCTGGGTTCGCGCACCAGCAGTCGCGTTGATGCGACGCTGGACGATCTGCGCGCTGCCTCCGCCGAGGCGCGCGCGCTCGCGACGCGTGCCAACCAGCAGCTCGACACGGTGCTCAATGATGAGACCACCGGACGCGCTCGCGCGACGCTGGAGAATTTGCACGGCGCATCCGCTGAGTTGTCCACCGCGGCGAAACGCGCGCGTACCGGCATCGAGGAGATCCTCGCCCCCGCACACCTCCGAGGCGTCGATCGGACGCTGGCCAATATCGAGGTCGCGTCGCATGACCTGCGCGCCGGGATTGGCGATACGCGTCGCGGCGTCGGGAATTTGCTCGGCAAACGAACCGCCGAGCGCGCCCGGCGGGTCATGAAAAACCTCTCCGAGGCGGCCGCCAACGTCGCCCGCCTCAGTCGCAACGTCGATCGGCGTCTGGGTGAGGTTCTGACCCCGCAGACCGCGGCCCGGGCGCGCGCCGCGCTGGTGAGTTTTGCGAGTGCCGCGGACAACGTGGCGCGGCTTACCGCGGATCTGACCGGGACGCGCGCCCGGCTCGACAAGCTGCTCGGCTCGCTGGATGCGGTGATCGGCGAGAACCGGCCGGATATCCGCCGCGCAGTGCGCGATACCCGCTACACGCTCGCTACCTTGCGCGAACACGTCGACGCCATCACCTACAATCTTGAGGACAGCAGTCGCCAGATGCTCGAGTTCAGTCGACGGCTGCGTCAGGATCCGTCCCTGTTGCTGCGCGGCGGCGCGCCACCCGACGAGGCCGCGTCGGTCGCGACCGGAGGAGCCGTCAATTGAACCGGCTGTGGGTGGCGGGACTGGCGCTGGCGCTGGCGGCTTGCGCGCAGGGTCCGGCGCCGCGCGATCACTACTACCGGATGATCGTGGGAGCGGCCGAGCGGCTGCCGGCCCCGTTGCTGAACGGTACCCTGATCGTGCAGCCGATGGAGGTCGACGGCCTGTTGCGCGAGCGCGCCATCGTGTATAGCCGGGAGCAGGCGCCCACGGAGCTCAACGCCTATCGGTATCGTCTATGGGCGGACCCGCCGGCGCGCATGCTCGATGATCTGACGATCGATTTCCTGCGTGCTGCCGGGCTCGCCGATAAGGTGGTCGGCGCGCGGTTTCGGGGTCTCGGTGACTGGTCGCTGTCAGGGCGCCTCGAGCGACTCGAACAGATCCGCGGCGCCCGTTCCCGGGTCGTGGTGCGCGTCGAGTTCGGATTGACTCGGAGCGCCGATGACAAGCTCATTCTGGTGCGTGACTACCTGCGTAGCGCGGATGCCGCGGATCCCGGCGTCAGCGCGGCGGTCGCCGCGATGAGCAAGGCGCTAGGCGCAATCTACGCGCAACTGGTCGCGGATCTCAACAAGCGCTGAGCGCTTGTTATACTCACCGCTGTCAGCCCCCGGAGCCCGACTCAAATGCAAGCCCCGACTCCGCGAGTTTCAATCGCGCTCAATGCCGCTGGCGGCACCGCCGTGATCGCCGCGATCATCTTTCTCGGCAGTTCGTTTTACGTGGAAAGCGATGTTGGGCGTGCCTTCTGCCTGGGCGCATTCTTCACCGGGCTCCTCGGCGCGGTGCTGCTGTTCGGTTTTGCCAAGGTGATCGATCTGCTCGACGATATTCGTCGTCAAAATTCGGCTCGCGCACTTGATAACGATCACGAACACGACTGATTGCCCACCCGACGAGACGGTGATGAGTCCGGCGTCTCCTGAGCGCGGGTTTGCGCTGCAGACGTGATTGCCATCATGCAGCCCGGTATTTGATCGACGCGCTCGTGATGTATCGGCAGCCGGGTCGATTCGTCATTGTTCCGTTGTTGCTGTGGGCAACCGGCGCAGTGGCGTTGAACGGGCTCGATGCGATTCGCGAGCAGATCCGCGCGGGCCGCCTGGATGCGGCCGCAACACAACTTGAAGCGTATCTCGTTACCCGGCCTGACGATCCACAGGCGCGTTTTCTCAACAGCGTGGTGCTGGTGCGGCAAGGTCGAACCGAAGCCGCTATCGCGTCGCTGCGCAAGCTCGCCAAGGACTATCCGCGGCTTCCCGAGCCCTACAATAATCTGGCCGTGTTGTATGCCGCGCAGAGCGATTACGAAGCCGCCCGCGACGCCCTGTTGCAGGCCATCAAGGCACACCCGGGCTACGCGACGGCGCACGAAAACCTGGGCGATATCTACGTCAAAATGGCTGCCGACGCCTATGATCGGGCAGTGCGGCTCGATCGCGGCAACGGTAGCGCCAAGGACAAGCTGGCGCTGCTCGATCGGGTTTTTGCGCGAGCCCCGACTCGGCCGCCCGAGGCGGGCGAGGCAAGGCCGGCGTCGGCGGACACGCTGCAGTCGCCGATCCCGGCGGCGACCGGTGCGGTGCGGCGCGCGGCAGTGCGCGCGTCTCTGGAAGCCTGGGCGCGTGCCTGGTCGAATCAGGACGTGGAAGGCTACCTCGCGAGTTACGCAGCGAGTTTCGTGCCGCCGGGCGGGCTTTCGCGAGCGGCCTGGGAGCGGCAGCGGCGGGTGCGACTGGAGCGGCCGGCGCGGATCGAGATCAAACTTTCAGGGTGGCGTTTTCAGACCATCGGCGAGAAGCGCGCGGAGCTTAGCTTGACCCAGGACTATCGCTCGGACAGCTACCGTGATCGGGTGCGCAAGCGGATCGTGATGATCAAGGGCGAGCGCCGTTGGCGGATAGCCGGCGAAGAGCTTCAGCGCTGAGCCGCGGCCGACCTCTTAAGCGAGCAGGTAATTTCCCACCAGTCCGGCGAACAATGCCGCGCCGACCCAGTTGTTGTTCAGGAAGGCGCGAAAACATCCCTCGCGGGTGCGTTTGCGGATCAGGTGTTGCTGATAAACGAACAGCGTCGCTGCCACCAGCAACCCGAGGTAGTAGGCGATCCCGAGGCCCGCCGCGACCCCGACCGACGTCAGGATCGCCAGCACCGCGAGTTGAAAGAACCCGACCCACGCACGGTCCGCGCGTCCGAACAGGATCGCGGTGGATTTGACCCCCACCTTCAGATCGTCGTCCCGATCGACCATCGCGTACATCGTGTCGTAGGCCAGCGCCCACATCACGACCGAGGCGAGCAGCAGCCAGGCGAGCGCCGGCACGCTGCCGGTCAGCGCCGCATAGGCCATCGGTACGCCCCACCCGAAGGCTACGCCGAGGTGCACCTGCGGCAGATAGGTGTAGCGCTTCATGAACGGGTAGCTTGCGGCCAGCGCCACACCGGGGAAGGACAACAACAGGCTGAGCGGATTCAAGGCCAGGACCAGGGCGAAGGCGCACAGGCACAGGACCAGAAACAGCAGCAACGCCTCGCGCGGGCGTACCCGGCGCGCCGCAATCGGCCGATCGCGGGTGCGCTTGACCTGCGGATCGAGGTCGCGATCCGCGAAATCGTTGATCACGCAGCCCGCGGAACGCATCACGAACACGCCGCTGACGAACACCGCCACGATCAAGGGATCCGGTTTACCGTCGGCGGCTATCCACAGCGCCCAGAGGGTTGGCCATAGCAGCAGCAGCGCCCCGATTGGCTTGTCCAGCCGGCATAGCAGGGCGTACTCGCGCAATCGGCCGAGGATCGTCGCGAGCGGCGAACGCGATCCGGGATCGGCGGGCGGATTAGGGTAGGGACGTGCGGGGTGCATGGGTTAAAGCGACGGAACGTTCTACATCAGGCCTCGACACAGTTTACGCGATCGCCGACCCAGCGATGGATCAGGGGTGCCACCGCGCCGGGTCGACGGGCGAGCAGATCGGTGGCGATGCGTTCGACCTCGGGAACCAGCGCCGCGTCACGTACGAGATCCGCGATGCGCAACTCGAGAACCCCGGTCTGCCGGGTGCCGAGTACCTCGCCCGGGCCGCGCAGCTCCAGATCGCGCTGTGCGATGGCGAAGCCGTCATTGCTCTTGCGTAGCGCCGCCAGGCGCGCCCGCGCGGCGCTCGAAAGCGGCGGCTGGTAGAGCAGCACGCAGACACTGTTGCGCGTTCCGCGTCCCACCCGGCCACGCAACTGATGAAGCTGGGCGAGGCCCAGGCGTTCCGCGTTGTCGATGATCATGAGGCTCGCGTTGGGTACGTCGACCCCGACTTCGACCACGGTTGTCGCGACCAGCAGATCCAACTCGCCCGCCTTGAAGGCGCTCATGACCGCGCTGCGCTGTTCGCCCTTCATTCGCCCGTGGGCGAGCCCGATGCGCAATTCGGGCAGCGCATCGGCGAGCGCCTCGGCGGTCTGCGCCGCGGCCTGACACTGGAGCGCCTCCGATTCCTCGATGCAGGTACACACCCAGTAGGCCTGGGCGCCCGTGCGGCACGCGGCGTTGACCCGTTCGACCACCTCCCCGCGGCGGCTCTCGGGCAGCGCCACGGTGCCGATCGGCGTGCGCCCCGGGGGCAACTCGTCGATCACCGAAGTGTCCAGATCCGCGTAGGCTGCCATCGCCAGGGTCCGCGGGATGGGGGTGGCGGTCATCACCAGTTGATGCGCGCGTTCACCCTGATCGCTGCCTTTGGCGCGCAGCGCGAGCCGTTGGTGGACCCCGAAGCGATGCTGTTCGTCGATGATCACCAATCCCAGGCGCGCGAACCGGACGCTTTCCTGGAACAGGGCGTGGGTCCCCACCACCAATTGCGCGCTGCCGTCTGCGATCTCCGCCAGCACCTCCCGCCGCGCGCGCTGCGCGAGACGCCCGCCCAGCCACGCGGTGCGCAGCCCGAGGGGATCGAACCAGCCGTGGAGGTTGCGCGCATGCTGCTCGGCGAGCAGTTCGGTGGGCGCCATCAACGCGACCTGATGGCCGGCCTCGATCGCATGCAACGCGGCGAGCGCCGCGATCACGGTTTTGCCCGAGCCCACGTCGCCTTGAACCAGCCGATGCATGGGTCGCGGGCATTCGAGGTCGGCGCGCACTTCGCGCGCGCCCCGCTGTTGCGCCGCGGTGAGCACGAACGGCAGTGCATTCAGAAACGCTTCGCTGAGGCGTCCATCGCCGGCGAGCGCCGGCGCGGTGCTGTGCTCCATGCGCTGTCGCAGCAGTCGCAGGCCGAGGTGGTGGGCGAGCAACTCTTCCAGCGCGAGCCGTTGTACCGCCGAATGGCGACCTTCGCGCAGCGCCTCGATCCGGCTGCCGGGCGGAGGGCGGTGGACGGTGCGCAGGGCGTCGCGCAGCGCCGGGAGCCGCAATCGTTGCAGGGCTTGGTCGGGCAGCAGTTCGATCTCATCGCGGCTATTGTCGAGCCGCGCCAGCGCCTGCGCACTCAAGCCGCGCAGGGTCGCCTGGCTGAGCCCCTCGGTCGCCGGGTAGACCGGCGTCAGGCGATCGTCGGTCGGGGCCGCTTGATGTTCGGCAAGCGGATGGAGTTCCGGATGCACCAACTCCAGCCCGTTGGGGCCGTGGCGGGCCTCGCCGAAGCAGGCGAGATGGAGCCCTCGTTTGAGGCGCTGCTCGAGCGTGCGTCCGAAGTAGAAAAACCGCAACTGCACCCTACCGGTACCGTCGGCCAGCGCCGCGATCAGTGAACGTTTGCGTCCGAAACGGATCTGGGCCAGCTCGATCCGGCCTTCCAGTAGCGCCGTCGCGCCCGGCCGCAGGGCGCCTATCGGCGTGACGTGAGTGCGGTCCTCGTAACGCAGCGGCAGGTGAAAGAGCAGATCCTGCACGGTGTGAATGCCGAGTCCGGCGAGTCGCTCGACGGTCCGTGGTCCGGCGCCCTTGAGGGTTGAGATCGGTGATCTATCGAGGGGACTCACGGGTCCGTCGCCGGCCGGCGATTCGCGCACCACGCCATGAGACCGGATACGTCAACCGCCGAGGTGCATGATACCCTCGATTTCGACCAAGGCCGATTTGGGCAAAGTAGCCACGCCGATCGCCGCGCGCGCCGGGTACGGGGCCTCGAACAGCGTTTCCATCACTTCGTTGACCAGCCCGAAATGGCCTAGATCGGTAAGGTATACGTTGAGTTTGACGATCTCCGCGAAACTGCCTCCGGCGGCCACCGCGACCTCCGCCAGATTGCGGAATACCTGCTCGATCTGGGTCTTCGGATCTTTGCTGACCAGCGTCATTGTTCGCGCGACCAGCGGGATCTCGCCGGAAAGGTAGACCGTATCTCCGGCCCTGACGGCTTGCGAATAGGCGCCGATGGCGCTCGGTGCCTGGTCGGTGGCGACGGCTGTCCTGCTCATGTGCGGATACTCCTGGTGAGGGTTGGGGGTTCGAGGTTCATACGCCGCATCACCCGCCGCGCGTTAGCTGCGTACGCGGGTGATGCGGATCACATCGGCGATCCGGCGCACCCGGCGCATGATCCGTGCGAGGTGGACCCGATCGTGCACCATGATCGTCAAATTCAAGGCCGAGTTGAGGCCATCACGGTTCTGCATCGTGATGTTCTCGATGTTGGCGCCGGCTTCCGCAATGGTGGCGGCTACGGTCGCAAGAACCCCTTTCCGATTGGCCATGTCGACCCGCAACTCGACGGCGAATTCGCCTTCGATATCCGCTTGCCACTCCACGTCGAGCCATTTTTCCGGCTGGTCCACGTAACCGCGGATATTCTTGCAGCCGGTGGTGTGAATGACGATCCCGCGTCCCGCGCTGGTAAAGCCGACCACCGGGTCGCCGGGGATCGGATGACAGCACCGGGCGTAACTTACCACCATGCCTTCCGAACCCTTGATGTACAGCGGGGTTGCCTGCGACGGATGGTCTCCGCTCTCGCCCTCTCCGCCACCCGCCTGGGCCAGGCGCCGCGCGACCAAGGGTGCGAGACGCTTGCCGAGACCGATGTCTCTGAGCAGCGCGTCGCGGTCGTCGAACTCCAACTCCTTGGCCAACGCATCCAGTCGCGCATCCGGCAAGTCGCCGAATTTCAGCGACTCGGCGGTCAGCGCCTGCGACAGCAATCGTTGTCCCAGTTCAACCGCCTCCTCGCCGCGCAGGTTCTTGAGGTAGTTGCGGATGTTGGCGCGCGCCTTCCCGGTGAGTACGAAATTCAGCCAACTCGCATTCGGACGGCCCCAGGGCGCGGTCACGATCTCGACCGTCTGACCGGTGGCGAGCGGCGTGTGCAGGGCCGCGTAGTGACCGTCCACCTTGGCCGCGATGCAGGTATTGCCGACATCGGTGTGGATGGCATAGGCGAGGTCCACCGCGCAGGCCCCGCGCGGCAGATCCATGATGTCCCCGGCCGGGGTGAAAACATAGACCGCCTTGGGGAACAGATCGACCTTGACGTTTTCGATGAATTCCATCGGATCGCCGGCCTGCTTCTGCATCTCGAGCAGTTCTTGCAGCCAGCGGCGGGTACGTTCCTGGGCGGTATTGGAATCCGCCTCACCGGTTTTGTACATCCAGTGCGCCGCGATTCCGGACTCGGCGACCGCATGCATGTCGTCGGTGCGCATCTGAATCTCGATCGGCGCGCCGAACGGCCCGAACAGTATCGTGTGCAGCGACTGGTAGCCGTTCGCCTTGGGCAGCGCGATGTAGTCCTTGAAGCGCCCGGGGACCGGTTTGTAGAGATTGTGTACGACCCCGAGCGCCCGATAACAGGCGTCGACGGTTTCGACATTGATGCGAAAACCGTACACGTCAAACACGTCGGAAAAGGACAAACCCTTGTCGCGCATCTTGCGGTACACGCTGTAAGGGTGCTTTTCACGCCCGGTGATGGTCGCTTTCAGACCTTCCTGGCGCAGGCGACGCTTGAGCGCGGTCGCGATCTTGCGCACCGCCTGCTTGCGGTGACCGCGGGCACGCTTGACCTGCGCCGAGATGACCCGGTAGCGCATCGGATAGAGGGTCTGAAAACCCAGGTCTTCAAACTCGAGACGGATGTTGTTGACCCCCAAACGCATCGCGATCGGGGCGTAGATTTCGAGAGTCTCGCGCGCAATCTTGCGCCGTTTCTCCGGTCGCAGCGCGCCCAGGGTGCGCATGTTGTGGAGACGGTCGGCGAGTTTGACCAGGATCACGCGGATGTCGTGCGCCATCGCCAGCAACATCTTGCGGTAGTTTTCGGCCTGCGCTTCGGCCTTGCTTTCGAACGAGATCTGGGTGAGTTTGGTGACCCCGTCAACCAGTTCCGCGACCTCCGGACCGAACTCGGCCGCGATCTGGGCCTTGGCGGTTGGCGTGTCCTCGATGACGTCGTGGAGGATCGCCGCGACGATGCTCTGGTGGTCGAGGCGCATCTCGGCGAGAATCCGTGCGACTTGCACGGGGTGGTTTATGTAGGGCTCGCCGCTCGCCCGATGCTGGCCTTCATGGGCCTTGGCGCCAAACAGGTAAGCGCGGTAGACCTCTTTTACTTGCTCGGGTTCGAGATAGGTATCAGTCAGTCCACACAGGTCGCTGATGAGGAACACGCCAATTGCACCCGGATACCGGCGCTTCGTGAGATACTCGCGCGCGGTGCTGCACTACGGCGTGTCGAATATCGCCGCGGCCTCGGCTTCAACTTCCGCTTCGCGCACGGAATCTTCTTGCGGTTCATCCAGGATGGACTGATCGATCTTACCTTCCGCGATTTCGCGCAGCGCCAGCACCGTGGGTTTGTCATTCTCTTCTTCGACCAGGGCCGGCATCCCGCGCGCGATCTGGCGGGCGCGTTTGGTGGCCATCAGCACCAGCTTGAATCGATTACTTTCTTTCTCGATACAGTCTTCTACGGTCACGCGCGCCATGCTGGAGGAACCTCTGAATAAATGGTATTGCCAAACTCTAAGATACTACTCCAGAGGCCGCGTTGGCGCTAGCAAAAGTCGCAGGCTCGATCGATGCGGCCGCGATGAGCCACGACGATCGGTTCTCTAGGAGCCTGTCGGGCTTAGGGGGTGCGTAGCGAGAAGCATCGGGTTCGAGGCGGATTGGCCGGTCGTTCGAGGAGAATAGCCGTAGCTATTTGACGAGGAGGACCGGACAATCGGACCGAAATCCGATGATTCGCAGTAGCACATCCCTAAGTCCGAC
>Ga0114931_10006908_pt1 | contig 13930 bp, 19 predicted proteins | sample 2SBtaG_FD_89579 | JGI IMG/M metagenome (GOLD analysis project Ga0114931, IMG submission 89579) | Deep subsurface microbial communities from Kolumbo volcano to uncover new lineages of life (NeLLi) - 2SBTROV14_V59a metaG | ecosystem: Environmental > Aquatic > Marine > Volcanic | place: Kolumbo...
AAATCTCCCACGTCTCTTGAATTCTTAATTCATTTGACCCATCAAAATTTAACGATGGTAAAGATGTTCTTGACCAGATACTTCCAGTAGCATCAGTATTTGAACCTAAACCAAATTCTTTTAATTGAATTCCAGACATTTCAACACTATTCCAATCACTTTGAAATGTTATCTTTCTTGCTGATGGATATGTGACTGAAGTAAAACTTTGTGTATCAGTCCCACTGATTAAAGTTGTGTCAGTTAAAGATGTTACTCCACTTCCTGTGCCAATAAAAAAATGGTCTGGTATAAACGTTTGACTTCCGCCAAGTAACAATGCTATCTGATTTCCACCATAATTAGTTATCATAATTTATCCTCCTTTTCATTTTAATAGTAATTCCCACTCCATACTGTTTGATATGCACTTGATTGCCCCCCTAGTTCTGTTGTTCCCAATATTGCAGCTTGATTATTTCCTAATACAAATCCGGTTGTTGCGGAATTCCCCCATTTTCCTGTTCCCCAAATTCCAAAAGTTTCATTATTCCAAATCAATGTATCTCCAGCAATACTTCTTGTTTGAACAATTGTTCCACTTTGAGTTATAGTAACCGAACCAGTTGTATACTCAAATCTTGATAAAATATCTGCAGAAGTATCTTGACTTTGAATTGTTTTAACTTGTTCAACTAAATTTTTAATTACATCAGTTACATCAGTCATTTTTTTATTTACTTTTAATGTTAATACATTTCCTGTTAAATTATTTTGTTTATTAAAATTGTATGTTGCCTCTAATATATCATATGTTTTATTATTTACATTTTGATGTGGTAAATTAACTACGCAAGTTTGACCAGGAGTTACATTTACAACACCTTGAACTTTTAGTTGTCCTTCCTTTTGAGGTTCTTTAGTTGATGCTAACTCATAAACTAATCTATCTTGAGCAACATCTGGGTCTTTAATAGTTTTATCAATTATTACTTTAACTCTTTTTCCATATGTTGAGATACTTGCATTATCTTTACCAACTTTTATAATTGGTAAATCTCTTTGATAGTTTACAGTAGTTAATGTTCCACTTGGAGGTATTGAATTGTAACCTAAAGTAGTTCCACTTGCCCAAATTAATTGTTTATGGTCATAATCTACTAAATAATTAGCACCACTTACTGGAATTACTGAAAGATTATAAATTGTTCCTCTTTGTCTTATTGCAGAAGTAACTGGACTTCCAACATCAACTCGAGTATTGTGAGGTTTATATAATAAATTCATTGTTGAACCTATTCCGTCTGAAACAAATTCTTCTTTAAATGAATCTAAATAAGAGTCTCCATAAACCCAAATTTCGTTAAATATAGTATCTCTTCTATCTTTTATATTAGAACTAATAACGTTTCTGCTATCAAAAGTATAGTCACTGCTTTCACTTGATTTTTCAAAAAAATGTAAATCTTTATTTACATCAATATAAAAAGAATATCCTGCTAAGTCTGCAAGTTTTTTAACTGCATCATAAACAGGAACATTATTAAAAGTAATTTTATTAATAATAGTAGGTGAATTGCTAACATTATTTACAGTAATATCATCAGTATATTTATTTATAATATCTTTAACTATTGAACCTGCAGGAAAATTATCATAAGCTTCTGGCTCTACTATTCTATCCTGTAATCTTGCAGTATAATCTCTTCCAGATAAAGTAATTGTTTCATCTAAGGCATTAGTTGGATAAGTTATATTTTCTAATATTCCTGTAAAAATTAAAGTATTCGCAGGATTAAACCCAATGTCTGCATAAATTTGAACTTCTTGTCCTAAAGTATAAGTATTAGAATTTTTACCTCCAAAATTATCTATTTTCATAGTAAAATTTGAAGATGACATGTTATCACTTAATGATTTTACTACTTTTGAACTTAATACATCGCTTACGTTTGTCATTTTATGTTATTGTATATTTTGTAAATATTATATTAGGAATATGATGTAATATATTATTTGAAATCGTATCATTTAATCCTAAATTACTTAATAGTAATTTTGTAAATGTTTGTACCGATAGAGCTTGTACAGAATCTGTTAATGTTAAAGTACTATTTAATGTTTTAGTAAATATATCTGCTATCTGTTGAATAGTTAAATTATCATTTAAATTAAAAGAATCATTTAATGTTTTAGTAAATATGTTTGCTATCTGTTGAATAGTTAAATTATCATTTAAATTAAAAGAATCATTTAATGTTTTAGTAAATATGTCTGCTATTTGATTTACTGATATTAAATCTGTTAAATTAAAAGAATCAATAATTGGTGGATAAGTTATTTGAATATTTCTATTAAAATTATCTCCTAATGTTAGTGTTGAACTTGATGTTTGAGTATTTATAGTTGGACCTGAAGCTGTATAAGTTGCATAAACAGAACCTTTAATAGTAGAGTTTCCTGTCCATAGACCGCCATTCTCTGCATTATCATATGAAGCAGATACCGTATCATATGCAATATATACATGTCCTCCAAAATATGCATCTGGTACTCCACCAACGACCCAATAATTTGTTCCTGTAAAACTATAAGTGTGTGTTGGACTATACCAAGCCATACTATTAGTTAAAGAGCTACCAGATATAATTTCATAAAATTCTTGTCCAGAAGGTTTTGGAGGTGAACCACCATCTGTCCATATTTCAGCAGTTGGGTTACCATCTAATGTGCCAGTATCTTTTCTTAATGCTACGCTAATACTAGATAAATCTCCCGTTATAGATGTTCCTCTTTGTCCTATACTATAACCTTGATAAGTTCCACCACCAATTTCACTTGCACCTATTGATGTATAACCAAACGTTAATCCCGCTGCATGTTTAATGGGATAACTTGCAGAATCTAAAAATTCTTGTGGTATTGTTACAATTAATTTTTTATTTTCAATATGTAGCTCTCCCCACACACTATTGTTTTTATTATCAATTATTTTTGGTCTATAAATATGTCCTACTTTTCCAATTTTATATTTTTTTCTATCTACATAATTAATTTTTTGAGTTTTTGTATAAATAGCATAAGAACCTACTACGTTTTCATTTCTTATAAATCCTCTTTTCTTTTCTTCTTTTGTTAATTCTGGTTGATAAAAATATTCTACATCTTTGTCAATCAATGAAAATTCAATTATATTTTTTTTAGGTTTTTTATTTAAAGTTATTTCAAATTCATAACCATTTTCTATTGAATAAAAATCTGCTTCAATATCGGTTCCTTTCCACTTTATTCTTTTGTTGTTTTCAAAAACTTCTGCATTTTTTTCATCGGAAATTAATCTAATGCTAACATTAGATTCATTATTCCAACGCATATGTTTAATTTGTGGTTCAAATTTATCTGGAACTTTTGAATCTCCTATTTCAACTTCTATTTTATCCGTAGTGTTATTTTTGGTAATAAACTTAAATGTATTTTTATTCATTTTAATATATCTATCATTCTAAATAACTAAATACCTTCTTCTTACTTCTATTTTAATTTTCATTTTTAACTTGCTTGTATACTATACGTTAAATTTATTTTGTCACCGCTTGATGTGTTGATGCCTGCAAAACCAGTTCTTGCTAACATTGAACCTGTATTAGTTCCAGCTGCATTAAATATTCCAGCTTCATTAATAGTTTTTGTTGCATCTGCAGTAAAACTTCCAACAAATTTAAGAGTATCATTTGCGATAGATGTTGTTGCTTGTACAATACTATCTGCTGCTTGTTTCAAATATTCACTACCTAATGTTGTATCTGCTGTATTAATAACTGTGCTTCCAAGTCCTAAACTAATATAGCCGAAACTATTTGGATTAGTTATACCGCTTCCAAGAAATGCAGTAGTACTAGAAAAACCAACATTATGAATAGAATTATTTTGCTCTACAACTTGTCCAGTAGTAACATTTTCTATTCTAAATTTACCTTTAAGACCTAACTTGTTTTTCATTTTTTTCCTCCTTTGTGTATTTAATTAACATTTTATATACTTATTTTATTTTTTAATTCGTTTAATAATGCAGTACTTACTTCTTGAGGGTCTAAGCCGTATATATTATCTATTGAAATATATATTCCATTATTTCCTCCCAATGTTTGCGGGGTTTTAGTTGAATTAAATAGTCATCTGGATGAGTAGTTATAACCGAACCATCTGGTTTTATTATAGCATCACCTACGCTACTAATGTGAGAACCTGTAACTGTGTTTACTGCACCAATAACCCAATTAAGTACGCCAGATTCTATTTTCTGCACCCAATCTACTAGTTCTTTGATTAATCCTACTAGCGTTCTTACAAAATCTATTCCATCTTTTACTTTATCAAAAAACCAAACCAATGCTCCGGCTAATGTTTTTATTAATACAATTAGTGTTGGGGAACTAGTTATCATTTCTGCAAACATTATTAGTATTTCTGTAAACGGGGGTATTAGTGGTATTACTGCATGTATTAGTTCTACTAATGGAGGAACGAGACTTTTAATTGCTGGCATTAATGCTATCATAACATTCAGTAATGCATCTAATAATGTTCCTCCAAGTTCCATTATAGGAGGCAATAGTGGCATAAGTGCTTTTAATAATTCACCAGAAAAATTAATCCATTTTTGCACATGTGGCATTAATTTTACAACTACAGGTAATAATGTTTTAATTGCATTAACTAATAAATCTCCTATTGCTGGAATTATCGGGTCTATTGCTTTCAATATATCTAAAAATACAGGCATAAGTTGTTTTATTACTGGTAATAATACATTACCTAATTCAATCATTAATTTAGATGCTTCTGCTTTTAATTGTTTTAACATTAATGCTGGTGAATTTTCTTGAGTGGTTTTCCAAGCAGTATCTAATGTGCCAGTAGTATCTGCCATTCTTTTAAATATACCAATATTATCTTTAGAATTAGCACCTAATAAATCCATTACACCTGTTAAAGCTCTAATATTTCCAAATACTTGTGCAGTTGCATCAGTATTATCTCCAAACTTATCTTTTAAAGTTGTCAATACAGATAATAATCCTTTTGATTTTATTTGGTCTCTTAATCCCGATGCGGATAATCCCATTTCTTTTAACTGTGCTGTCGCTTTAGGTGTTGGTTTGAGTAAAGAACTTAATATTTGCCTTAGTTCCATTGCTGCAGTTGCAGCAGGTGTACCTGTTCTTGTCATGCCAGCCATAGCAGCACCAACTTCATTAAAACTTACACCCATTGCACTTGCTACTGGAAATACCATTCCCATACTGCTTGCTAATTCTGCAGGTTCTGCTTTACCTTCTCTTACTGTTGCAATTAAAACATTAGTTGCTTTTGTTGCATCTACAGCTGAAGGTCCCCATGCATTCATTGCAGAAGTAACTAAATCAGAAGTAGTTGCTACACTGCCTAAACCAATTGAACTTGCTTTTGCCGCATTATTTAAAACACTAAGTGCTTCTTTTCCTCTGAATCCTGCTGATTCTACAAAGTATAAACCATCTGCTAATTCTTTTGGTGTTTTACCAACTTCACCCGCCATTTTTTGAACACCAGTGCTAAGATTGTTTATTTCTTCTTTTGTAGCACCAACTAATGCTTGTGTTTTTGTTAAAGAGGTATTATAATCTGCAGCCATTTTTGTTGCTGCTACTCCGGCAACCGCCATAGCAACTCCTGTTCCTGCAACTGCTGCTGCTCCAATTTTTGATGCTTTACTAAGTAGCCCCATCCCAGTTGAAGCTCTATGAAACGTTCTAGTAAAATCATCAACTGCTCTAATTACTATTGAAACTGTTGCACCGCCTATTAAATTTACCATTATCTTTTTCTTTTAGCTCTATTTATAATTTTTTGTTCCTCTTTTACTCTTTTATTATGCTCATTTATTAAAACATTAATTTCTGAAAGTGTTAATTTTGGTACAGTAAAAAACGTATATCCCATTTCGTGAATAAAATAATAGAATGAATTTCTATTAGTGTTTCTTACTGATTCTGAAAATCCTCTAATTCTTTTTTGGCTAATAACTTTTTTCCTTGATTTAACAATTCTGTTTGAGATGTATTAGTACTAATTGAAAATATTGCTATTGCAATAGCATTTACCATCATTGCTTTACCTGAAGTTTTTAACTTTTCTCTATCTTCTTCAGTAAATTTAGGCTCAACACAATTACTAATAACTATATCAATATCTGTATCTACATTAGTATCTGTTCCTTTTGTATCACTAACAATTTTCGCTAATTGACCTTTAGTTAATGGAATTGCTTTTATCTGTGGTTTATCTTCTAAAGTTTCTAAGGTTACCTCTACAGGTAAAAGTTTTCCATTTTCATCTCGTTCAAAGAAAATGTCTTCCTTTTTTAAATATACCATTATTTTTACCTCCTTCTATTATTATCTAAATTTAATTAAATAAAAAAAAATAAATAAAAAAATCCTTACCAGGGATTGTATTTTTCTATTAAATCGTTAGTATCTACAGTACATGTTTGTGGCATGATAGTAATACTATATTCATTAATTGCTTCTGTCTTACTAGGACTTTTAAAATCTGATACTTTGCAACCACTAAAAATCATAAATCCTTGTTCACTACCTGCTGAAATTGTTTTTTCAATCATCATATTAAAAACACTTCCACCTTGCCAATATTGTTCTTGAATTGTTTTACCCCAAGTACTATTTGCATCCACAGTTAATGAAACTTCATAATCTCTGTTAATTGGTGTAAAATTATCTACAACTTTTGAACCATTATCATAATGTCTTTTATTAAGATTATTTTTAATAGTAATTTTTGCGTCAGTAACTTCATTAATAGTAGTTCCTGAAGGTAAGTGTATTTGTGTATCACTAAATATATAAGGTCTACTTGTATCTTCATCTGCAATTGTTGGTAAATCTGCAGTACCACTTGCATATGTTCGATTTTGAGCCATATATTTTAATTTAACTTCATCTGGGGCACCTTGTTTAATGTCCCATTCTAAAGAATCAACTACACAACCTTTGTAAGTTCTAATTTCATGAAATCCATCTGCTTGCCCTTTTCTTGAGTCAATTATTGTAAATGAAGGAAAATTATGATTTGCACCTGAAATATATGCATAATTACCATCACTATTTAATTCACTTATAAGATGATTATAAGGACTTGGACTTCCTGAATCTACAACACTTCCTAAAGCAAAACCAAACATTCTGAACGATTGTGGATGAAATGTAATATCTCCTTCATAATCTTTTGAAGTATTTATAAATTGACCGGCATTTCTATTTGACTGTCCTGCATATCTAACTGTAACAATATTTTCATTATCAGCAGGTGAATGGTCTGTAACTAATCCTAACCAATGGTTACCTCCCGAAGGAGTTGCATAAGTTCCTGATTCAAATTGAAATACTACCGTATTATTGTCCGAAACGTATAAAGCCATCTTTATTTATTCCTCCTTTTTGTTTGTATATTAAATATCATTTTAATCTGATAATATTAAATTATATCCGCCTGTTATTACTTTTCTATGAATTGTGTTATCACCTTCTTCTTCAACTATTGGAACAATTGAATTTATATTAAAATTATAGACGCCTTCATTATTAGTTCCATTTGTTGTGTATTGATTAAGTCTTAAAATATCTACAACAGAGTCTGTTAATTCATCTGCTTCTTTAGAATCTCTAGCATATATTTGCAGTTCTAAATTTATATTTACCCATTTAGTAGTTGATTGCATTCCCATTAACTGAGTATTATAACCAGTATTTTTTATAGTAATTAAAGGATACTGCGTTTTTCTTCTAGGAAATGCAGTCATAATAAAACCTATATTATCTTTTCTATTTAAAGGGTCAGTAATATTTTCTCTTAAAAGTTTTCTTACAAATAATACTACATCATGTATCGCAGTAGAGCTATTTATAGTCATTTATTTCTCACACCACAATGAGGACAAATTTCTTCTAATTTATCAAACTCATTTTTGCAAGAAACACATATTTTAGTTTTAGTATCAGAAACTTTTTTTTCAATTTTTTCAGTTTCTAATTCACTAACAATTTTATTTATTTTTTCTTTCATTTTCCTCACTTGGAATTTAATTAAATTACTCACTTGTAATTTATATAATATAATTTATCTAATTTATAAATATTTAAAAAAGAACTATATAGTTATATGTTTGTTTTAACAGATTGTGCAACATCATCAATTATTTTATTTCTATTGCGACTCATTGAGTTTCTAAAATGTCTTCTTTCTTTAATCCCTCTTGATGTTCCATATTCTAAAAATTTAGCGTATGGTACCTCCGAAACAACACTAGCTGAATCTTTACTTGTCATAATATTTATTGAATTCAAAAAATTACCTGTTTTTACTGAACGAGGTTCTGCACGTTCCCCATTAATACTTGCTTTTACTTCAGCTTTTAAATTATCTGCTGCATTGATTGTTCCATCTGTAATCCCATCAGCAATTCCTCTTTTTTTAGTATCTAAAAAAGCAATTGCTTTAGGAACTCCTAAAATTCTCATTGAAATTGCCATTTAAAATAAACTTCCTGGTACTGTATACCTAATATAAAACTTATTAAAAATAGTTGAACCGGCACTGCTCCAACTATGTATCCCTTCAGGTATTATTGTATAATAATCACTGCCACTTTGTATTAAAATATTTCCACTAATATTTACAGAACCCGTATAAAGAACTTTATCTTTGGTTAATAGTTTACCCTGTTGCATAAGTAAAGCATCTTCGCTTCCTTGTTTATTAGATAAAGGAAATATTAAACCACTTATAGTGTTACTACCTGTAACAGTTTGAATTTTTTGGTCATCATAATCTTCATCAAAAAAACTATAATCAATTAACTTAATTGTGGTGTTTATTCCGCCTGAGTTCAATGCAAATTTAACACCATCATTTAGCAAAGTATTAATATTCATATTAATATCCTCCAATTACGCGTTTATATCTTAATGCTCTTTGTAATTCTTTTAATCTTTGGTCAGCTTCTTTTTTTAATTGTTTTGCCAATTCTGCACCGCCACCAGCTATCTGACTAACTGTTAAATCTCCTAGTTTAACATTATCAACTCCACCTTGTTGTGCTTCTATTGCTATTAACAAATCTGCTTCTGTTAATTTTATAATAGGAGGTTGATATTTTTCTGGAATTGCTGAACTATCAATTGTATCAGATGTGTATTGTTCAACATAATTAGTTGATTGTTCAACCATATTATCAAAAACAGTTCCACTTATAGATGTTGGAATATTCGTCCAACCTACTACTGCGCCTATATAATCAGTAAAACTGCCGATTGACCAATTTCCTGTTGTCATATTAAATATAAAATTATACTGAAGTTAAAACCACTCCATTACCAGATACTGTAATAGGAACTACTACGCTCCCATTTGCAATACCACATAATAATGATAATTCAACAGCATGACTTCCAGTACTTCCTCCTAATATTAGTCCAGATACTGGAACTAATTGTATATCCCCACTCATTTTATTTGTTCTCCTTTCTTTTTTGTTTTGTTTAATATAATTTAAAAATAAAAATAATAATACATAAGTTATATTAACTTATGTTTAATTTGTTGTTGTTTTTGATACAGCTGATGTTCTAATGATTTGAACTGCTAGTCTTTGTGTTACAGTAGCTGCCTTCATATCATTTGACTGAAGGTCAAATCTTTCAACTGAAATTGGTCTCTTTTCAACAATGTAATATGCTTGACTATTATCGAATACATATGCATATTTGCTGTAAGCTGTGCTTGGTGCAGCGTTTGTTGAGAATCTCATAACGTTAAGTCCGTAAATTTTACCGACAAAACCAGTTTCTAACATTTCTCTGCTTCCAAGTGTATTTGCGTCAACAAATGTACTAATGTTTCTTAAATCATGTAATACTTCGTTTCCTACCAATAAAGTTGTTGGATTGTAGTCACTATCTTCTAAATCTTGCATCTGAGTTGTAAGGTCAGCAATTGTATATGCTGTTCCTCCAGCGTTAACTGTTGCTGCTGAATCAAGTTGAGTTAAAATTAAACTTGTTTCATTTTCAGCAAACCTCTTAGCTGCAGTCATCAGATTTCTCTCTAAAAGATTCCATTTACCGTCTTCTAGCATTTCATTAGTAATTCTAATTCCAACTCCGTATTTCTTAGGTTTAATATTTACACTTGAATAACTTTGATTATCCAAAGTAATATCTGCACCTTCACCAATTTGCCTAATCTTTAATGTATTAGGGTCTTCAGTATCTACATCTATACTTGAACCCGGAATCATACTTGGTCCTATTACCAATGCTGCTTCCGTTCTTGGAATAAGTCTTTTTGAAACTTCTTCCACTAACTTATCTAGAATCTTTTTTGCGATTAAAAGACTACCTTCAGTAGCTATCCCTGTACTTAACAATTCTTTTACGTATTTCATTTCTGCCATTTTTACGGATTAATTCGTACTAATGCAAAACCTCCGCTTGCTCCTGCTGTGTATGCTCTTCCGATTGCTTTACCTGCTATTGATGCATCTTGTGCATTTGCTGGAACTACTTGTGAACCTAAATTCTGAACAGCATCATCTGCTGCTAATTTTTCTAACAAATATCCCGCAAATACAGAACCACCACACTTAGCCAATATAACGCCGTCAACAGCTGCACTAACATTTGCCCCTGAACTTGCAGAATTTAATGCAACACCAACAACATTAGCTGCTGTGTCTGCTACATAAAAAGCTACATCTGAGTTAGTATAAGAACTTAATCCTGAACTAACTACTCCAGTTGCTCCTGAAACACCTAAAAATTGCCCTCCTGTAATAGCTTCTCTAGCTACGCCAGTAAGCACTTTAGGATTACCAAAATCATTACTTTGCACAAAACCTAATGGATTTCCTGCCATTTAATAATGTTTGTATAGAGCTACTCCTCCGTTAACATCTTCCGTAGTAATTGCATATCCTTCAAAACTTTCTGTAACTTCTTTATCAACTTTTGCGGTTTTTGATTTAGTTTCTGCAATAGGTTTCTTAGTTACCTTTTCTTCAGATGCTTTTTCATCTTCTGATGACTTATCTTCAGCTTCAGCTTCTTTAGCTTTATCTTCAGGTTTTTCTTCTTCAGATTCTTTTTCATCTTCAGCTTCTGGTAATTCTTCAACCATTTCAGTTGCAAACTTAATCATAGTCATATCAGCTTCAGATAAATCTTTTGCTTTTATTCCTTTAGATTCACAAAGTTTTTTATATGCTTTAATAGCACTTTTTCTTTGATTTTCTAAAAGTTCAGCTTTCTCTTTTTCAAGAGCTTCATTATCTGCTTTCAATGACTCAATAGTTGCTTTAAGTTCTTTAAGTTCAGCTTGATTGCTTTCACCACTTATGTTACTATTAGGGTTTTCCATACTCATATCCTCCTTTTCATCATTATCTATTATGTCGTAAGACTGTGATATTGATTCAAAATTTGAAACATCTATTTTAAATTTTTTAGCTGCTCTCATTATTGCAGCATGTGCTCTTCTTTTTTCTCCAGGATTATTAAAATGCGTTTGATTAAATCTTGCCATAGCATTTCTTACATGCGAAGCATCAAAAATTGGTAGCGCACTTGAACTTGGCGGGTCTCTTGGTGCAGCATAAAATTGACTAACGCTCATACCCATTTGTTTTCTCTTAGTTTCCATTCCAGTAATCTGAGCTTCTTTTTCATATTCACTAATCATTTCATTTAACTCCTCACTAGTATATTTTTTATTTTCAAATGCAATAGATGTTCCTTTATTTCCAGGAACTGGTGTTGTTGATAATTCTAATGCTTCCATATCTGTTGGTATAATAATATCATCATCTTTATTTTCTTTAACAACTTTTCCTGCTAATGCCCCGATACTAACTTCTTTAATTCTTCCATCTTTAATTTTATCTATAATCCCAGTTCCGTCTTCTTTAATCCATCCAGAATATTTTACAGATTTAGTATTTTCGTCATAAATAGCTTCAGTAATTTTTCCTATTACATTATCGGTTACACCTTCATGGTCTTTTAAAATTGGTCTGTCAATCATAGAAGGAGTAAATTTTTCTAATTCTTTTGCTATATATTTTCTTTTATTTCGTGAAATACCTTCTTTGACTGCAATACCAGAAATAGTTAATTTTTTATTCATTCTTCAATTGTATTTATTCCAGCTTCAATAAATATTTTTGCATTTTCTGCAACAATGTATCTGCCTTCTTCATCTAGCATTTCTTCTTCATAATTTTCTCTAGATGGAGCTTTGCCACCATGAGACTTTTTCCATTGTGCTGTTGCAATTGCCCAAGAACTATTTTCAGCATCTTTTTCACTTCTACCTTGTGAAATTAATTGCTGTTTTATTGCTTTTCTGAGTTTATCAAACGCTTTTGGCATTTTAATTTATATAGCTTAACATTTTAATTATAGATAAATTAATAAAAAGTAGTTTATAAATATTTAAAAATATACTATATAGTAATATAAAAAATAAAAAATTAAAATAAAATAAAAATTATTGTTTTTTAGAAACTTTTTTTGCTTGAGCTGATTCTAAACTTGCAATTTTAGAATTAACTTCTTGAAGTCTTAAGTTTATTCTTTGCTGTTCAACTAACAAATCATAAACTTCAGCTTTCAGTTCAGATAACGTTTTTTCTGTCATACTTTATAATCCTCCTTATAATATATAGTATTTTAACCTTTATAAATATAATTATTTATAAATTTTTAATCTCAGCAATTTGTTTTTTAACTAAATCTAACTGATTTTGTAATGTTGATTCACGATTTTGTAATTGTTCTAATGTAGATGTTTCAACTAATTTTCGAACTTTTACAGCATTACCTTCAGAATCAATTGCTTGTTCTAAAGTATAAAAATTATACTGTTGTGCATTATGTATATCATTATTTTGTTTTTCTACTATCATATTACTTACCTCCTTTTTTATATTAATGCAACAGTTCCAGTTTTTACTGTACCATTACTATATTTAACTTTAAATGTTAATGTATTTCCTGTTTCATCAACTGCTGCTGTCCATTGATTTGTATCTAAATCTGCATCTATTGGTATAGTAGTAGGAGCAGGTAAAAAGAATTCATTAGTAGTACTCCCTGATACATCTAAAATCCCGTCAGGCGAAGTCGTTCCGATTCCGACATAACCAGTAGCAAAATCACCTTGAATTAAAGGAATTGAATTTATATTTGCCTGTTTAACTATGAACTGATTGGCAACAGTGTTATCTTTCCCAGCTTGATAACCTATTCCTACAACATCATTTGCTGTATTTCCGTTCCCTGCATTATAACCAACAAACACTGTATTATTTCCCGTATTTGAAGTTCCTGCAAAATCTCCTATGGCTACTTGATAATCTCCTGAGTTTGAACCACCAGCTCCATAACCTAAAGCTGTTTGATAAAGCCCTGAATTGAAAAGTCCTGAATTTTCTCCTATTGTTGTTTGATAATCTCCTGTGTTTGAAGAACCTGCACTATAACCTACAGCTATTTGTTCAGCTCCTGTATTTGACCAACCTGCAAAAGCACCTAATGCTGTCTGTTTTGTAGAACCTGAATTTCCTGCATTAAAACCTAAAAAAGTACTTGCATAAAAAACATCTGTTCCCTTATCTAATTTCAAAGCCTGAACTCCATCGTAAAGATACGCCGAAGTATTATCTATGTTTATATTTCCATTCACATCCAACTTATATGAGGGGGTCACTGTTCCGATGCCGACGTTGCCCGTAGCCATTGTTGAACCATAACCTAAACCTGTCCCAAAAATAAGGTTTCCTATATTAAGCTGGTTAGAACCAGTTAGTACGGGTGAATCTATTTGGTGTCCAATC
>Ga0114931_10006909_pt1 | contig 13927 bp, 12 predicted proteins | sample 2SBtaG_FD_89579 | JGI IMG/M metagenome (GOLD analysis project Ga0114931, IMG submission 89579) | Deep subsurface microbial communities from Kolumbo volcano to uncover new lineages of life (NeLLi) - 2SBTROV14_V59a metaG | ecosystem: Environmental > Aquatic > Marine > Volcanic | place: Kolumbo...
AGAAAAAACTTCAGAGCTGTCCATTACCCATGCAAGTGAATGCCTGCAAGTTGAGGTGGGAGAAGGAAACGCTCTGATTAAACGTACTCCAGCGGGTAAAATAGTTGTATGCCTTGGCCGTGTTGTTGGCCGAAGGAACAGTTCTGGAGAGTTGATTTCCATCGAGTCGCTTGAGCTTTTTTTGGCTAACCAGGCAGATCATGTATCCATCGGAAAGCTCGCACAGCAATTGGAGGGGCGGTTTCTGCTCTTTATCGTGGGAAATGATGGAATATGCAGGGTATGTTCAGATTGCTTTGCAAAAATAGAAGTGTTTATCCAGAAGGTAGAGTCGGGTGTGGTCTTGGCATCGGATCTTTCACTACTCCCTGAGGACCCTGCCCGTGAAGGTTATGATCAGGCGGCGTTGGTGCATACCCTGACCTATTATGGCTATTGCCCCCCGAAGCACCACACCATCTACAAGGGAGTGCGAAGGCTGGGCATAGGCGAAGCCGCAGTGCTTGATAACGGGCAATTGTCCGTCGAATCAACACCGTTCGCACCTGCGAAGATGGCTGAGTACGGAGAACGCGAACACGAAGAATATGTGGATATCTTTCTGGATCACCTCAAGGCTGCCGGTTCATCTGAGGGGAATGTTGTCTATTTGTCGTCTGGATGGGATTCCACCTCGATTTTGGCAGGGCTGATTCACTTGTTTGGCGCACGCAAGGTGCGTGCCGTGATCGGACGCATGCGTTATTCCGAGCGTAGCGGAATTTGCAATCAGTTTGAGATTGATCGAGCCCGGAAGATCGCAGATTATTACGGCATCAGGCTGGATACAGTGGATTTTGAATACTTGGAGGACGGCCCAGATTTCTTCGCTCATACTGCGCCCGCCATGCGTGATCATCAGCTTTACAGCTTGACTTGCCTTTCTCATGGCAGGCTGGCTGAAAAGGTTTGTGCAACATCTGTTAACGAAAATGAAGTGATTTTCGCCGGTGAAATAAGCGATGGTGTGCATAATCTCGGCTTTAGCCAGTATGCCACTATCTTCCATCCGGTACATGATTTCAGGGAATACAGCGATAAGATGGCCAGTTATTTGTTCGGTCCTACCTTTCTCTCTTTGCTGCAACAGGGGGAACATGAGAAGGATCCAATTTACGGTATGTTCCGCGCGCGCGCATCCGGAGTAAAATTTGATGCGGTTGATTCCGATTCTGAAAAGCGCACGCTGCAGTTGTTTACCAGTTTTTTCCTGCGTAACGGGAGAATGCCGATGTGGTCGCTGGAAAACTCGCGCCTGCTCACGGCCAAAGGGCGGGATGCGTATACACAAGAGATGCAGGATAGCTATCTCAAAGAGGCAGCTGAAAATGCGACGGGAGATACGTTGTATGCCTGGTATCTGCATTTGTATAACAGCTTTCATTGGCAGGGCTCTACGGTGCGAACCCTTTCCGTTTTAGCCGACGAGTACCATTTGCAGACTGATCTGCCTTTCTGGGATGCTCGATTACATGAATTCCTTTCTTCCATGCCGGAGGATTGGGGACGTGGCCTTGATTTAAATCCAACCAAGTTCCCGTTGAAATGGATGCTCAAGAACAGGCTTGATTACCCTTACGATTTGCAAAAAGGACCACATTCCTACACCTATGATGTCGATCACTCTTTCAATCATGCGGAGGAGGTGTTTTGCCATTCAAAAATGACGCCGATATTGCAGAAGGCGTTGTCTGACAAGCCATATCACCAGATATTATCACCTGAAGTGTTCGATCTCGAGTTCATCGATACTTTGGTGGAAGACTATGTGGGGGGAAAGGCCATGCCTGCATCTGCGCTGTCTGAGCTTGTGCCGCTGGCGCTGCTGTCCCTCATTGGTTGGTATGGTCCGAAATGATTCGACCCACCCGCTGGTGGTTCCATGAGGATTAGCGGTTTAATGAGAAGAAGCGTGTATTTTGAGGGATTGCAATGGTGGCATGCCCCGCTCATTCTGATTGGCCGCGTGCTGAAATGGAACATGTCGGTGTTCGATGGCGACCTCAGGCTTCGGCAGAGACGATTTCCACATTTTGCCGAACAGCGGGGCTGGGTTCGACGCATTGTGGCGCATCATTTGCCTATGGGGGATACGCATAGCCGGGCCATCGAAGCTGCCGAGAAAATCATCAATACGATGTCCGGGCATCCTGCCATCAGGGCGATAGCAAAACTCTATGATGATCATGAGATATTACTGGTTTACAAAAAGGTCTTGGCACAGGAGTTGGCCAAGGTGTTTTCCATCCATCATTTCCTGCTACATCAAGAAGCTACTATTGAAGGTGCTGGTAGCGTTTTGTTCTTTGGTGCTTCATATCATGCGGCGATCAAGTTGTTAAGAGCGCACCAGATTGCATTGCAGGATATGGATTCACTTCGCGTGGTGGGTGGAACGCGAACGTACACTTACTTATATGGCATTGGTGTGTCCGTTTCTTTTCTTGCCTTGAGTGTATGGGTAATAGTGCTATTGGCTTCGGCATCGTTGCAGAAAAAAAAGAGCAATGCTTCGAGGAAATTTAATATCAGTATATCTCTTTCCAGTGCTTTTCATACGAAATTCGAAGGCTCTCGCAGCTTCAGGTTCCTGGTTGATGATGTATCTATTTGTCGCAAGAGTGCCATTTTTCTGATGGAAATTCCTCCTCCACATGGCTTTATGGCGCGGCATCAAGCGGATGGATTTAATTTTACGGTCGTTCCAGGTTATCTTGAAATACTCTCATTATTGAAGTATCCACCGCAGGTTGTAAGCCTGAAGAGGGTTCTTCTTGCTATGCTAAGGCTCGTGGGATGTGGATGGCGCAGCAGCTTTCTGGCAAGTGCAACGGCATCTTCAATCATGGAGTATATAAAATGGAGCACTGTACTTTCGCATGTTTATTTTGATAACTATGTCTACAGCAATAAAGAAGGAATGACCCAAATAGCCGCAAACGTATTTTTTCGCAAGCATGGGATAAGATCCCACTGTTATAGCATGTTTATCGGCGGGGCCTACCAAATGGAAGGGAATGAGACTAATTTCGACGCACGGAATGTGCACTGGTCGTTTCTGAACTGCGATGTTTATGCGCTGAACAATAATGCTATGGCGGAGTCTATGCGTAAGCAGTATCAAAGCGTTCGTCATTACACAGTGATAGGAAATATCTTTTCTGAAATGATCGTGAAACTGGATACAAAGGTATGCCGCAGTAAGCTGTTGGGTGAGTGGCGAGAAGGGACGCGGATTATTACAGTTTTCGATACTTCGTATATGGACATGCCTGAAATCTACTCGAATTATGATGAATGCATTGCCTTCCTCAAAGATATCATCTGCCTGGCTGAGAATAGATCAGATGATTTTTTCCTGTTTAAACCGTCCAAAAATGATGATTATTTTATCAACCCGAAAACGCCATGGTCTTCGGCTGAGAAAGGGCATGAGGTGGTGGCCTTGTGAGCGAACCTTGCGAACCTTGCAAATGTTAAAATGCTTGATGACTTTTCCGATCCGGTGGAGGTTATTGCTGCCAGTGATGTTGTCATTACGCATTGCTTTTCCTCGCCAACTGCGGATGCGCTTTCTGCCTGTATCCCGGCTTTCTGGTATGAGTCGGGAGATGCTACCCGGGGTTATCCGCTGGATAAGGTAAAAGGGTTAGTCGCGCATGGATTCCAGGAACTTGAGAAAAGGCTGGAAGAGTCCAAGGGGCAAGACTTCTGGGAGCGGCTCAGCAGCCAGGGCTTGTTTTATGAAATGATTACCCCATCGCTTGATTGTCATGCATTGAGTCAATTCCGGGATGAATTAAATGCGATTTCTAAATCACCGCAGGCGTGACGCGTGAAAGACATTCTGTCGGGGGAAAAAGCCGGGACAGTGCAGCAGGATAAGCCTGATGGGTATGCAGAAACCGAGGTGAAGAGTACCTATCTTTATCTTGTACAGACAGGGGGTTCCAGCATACTCTCTTTGATCTCCATACCGATCATTACACATGAACTGGCACCTGGCGAGTTTGGTGTGTTTGCCCTGACCCAGGTTTATGCCATTATCGCTATGGGGATCGCCAATTTCGGCATGGCGACCGCTTACGAGAGAAATTTCTTTCAATACGCAAGCTGCAGGGAAAAATCGGGCGCATTGTTTTATTCCGTAACGACATTTGTAGCTGTGAATGTGGTCATTTTGGGGGTAGGCGCTTACTGCTGGCGAGCGGATTTGTCCGGGATGCTCTTTGGCTCGGGGCACTATGGTGGGGTGTTGGTTCTGGTCTTTGCAGGCACGGGGCTATCCAGCCTGGTCAACTATTACCTCACATATTTAAAGAACAAGGGGTTGGTTGCAAGCTATGTTAAAATTGCTATTGGTCAGAGCCTGTGTAATTTTATCCTGCTGCTGGCGTTTCTGTTATATTTTGATTTCGGGGTCGAAGGGATGGCCTGGGCATGGTTTCTTTCCAATGCCGGAACGTTCGTTCTTGTATCAACGTTGCAATGCCGCATATTCGCGTTCTCCTTTGACAAAAAAATATTCACTGATGCCTTAAAAATAGCTTGGCCATTGACGCCGCGGATCTTCTTTGGCTTTCTTGGTACGCAGTTTGACAAAATGATGCTCGGCATGTTGGCGACAATCGGTGGTGTTGGTGTGTACAGCATGGCACAGACAGTTTCCTATGCTGTATTTCAGTTTATGACAGCGCTGGATCGGGTATTCATCCCGGAGATGTACCGGAAGCTCTTTTCCGTAGCGGAGGAAGAAGATGCGGGAAGGGAAATCGGTCGATATCTTGTGCCGTTTATTTACGCTTCAATTTTTGCAGCGCTGTTGATGGCTCTTTTTTCGGAAGAACTGTTTATCATTTTTATGCCGAAGTCTTACGCAGGCGGCATAGATATTGTCACCATCCTTTCCATATTTTACGCCAGTATGTTCTTTGGGAAGGTCACTGGAACGCAACTTATTTATGCGAAAAAAACGCACGTCACTTCCTTGCTGACGCTGGTTAGTATTGCACTTAATGTGTTGCTGAATATTCCGATGATTATTCAGTGGGGGGCCATCGGGGCTGCCTGGGCCACCCTTCTAGCCGGTATGACAAGTGGTTTTATTTCCTTCAGGGTTGCGCAACACTATGCGCGTGTGGAATGGGAATGGGGGGCCATGGCCTGGATATACGGCACGTTTATTGTCGCGGCTATGCTCTGCTTGTGTTCTCATATGTTCATGGATAGCTATTATTGGATGAGGTTGCTTGCCAAATTTATCGCTGTTGTCGTCTATCTATATGTGGGCATGCGCATTGGCATTGTTACAGCGGGTAATGGGAGGATATTGTATGCCACTGCTGTTGCCATGTTGAGTAAAAAGACGCACACATCATTGATATGAAGGTCAATAAAGATGTTTAAACAGGTAATTATCAAGCCTTTTGCTGTGTGTAAGTATCTATGAATGTACTGGAGGTTCTTATACGGCACAAATTCATCGACTTGATGAGATTTGCATTCTATAAAAGTATCACATCACTATCTCTGATTTATTCGACCATAATATTTTATACAAAATGTTTCTTTCATGGTGTTTCTGTACAGAGTGGAGCAAAGGTGTGGGGCAAAGTCTATATCTCACGTTTTCCGGGCAGTCGGGTGACAATTAACAGGGGTGTTCGGATTATTTCTGATCCCTATAGGTATGCGCATAACATTTTTCCTCAGTCAAAACTGAGGACGATGGGCCCAGGCGCCCGTATAGAAATTGGTAATGATGTTGGTTTCAACGCAATCAGTATTACTGCCAGATCTAAAACTATATCTATTGGTGATCAGACGTTGATTGGTGGTAACTGTCAGATTATGGACTCCGACGGGCACCCCCTGTGGCCTCCGCAGTCGCGTTGGTATTACCCCGGCGACGAGTATGATGCTCCGGTGTCTATTGGCAGTAACGTGTTTATAGGTTTGAATGTGCTTATTATGAAGGGTGTGACGATTGGTGATAACTCCGTGGTCGCAGCGGGGAGCATTGTAAGCCGGTCGATTCCGGCAAATTGTCTGGCTGGTGGAGTTCCGGCCAGGGTTATTAAAAGATTCGAAACAACATGAAGATGTTGATGGAGGAAGTTGCAGCCTGGAGCAATGCTATCTTAAGGGTTATTCCCGGCAGATTAGGACGATTTCTTCGTGGGTGCATTTACAGAAAAATATTTAAAAGTGCTGGTTCCCACCTCTCGATTTGTGAAGGAGTGGAGATTGCCGGTTGCGCAAATATCTCCCTGGGCAGTTATTCCTACTTTGTGATCGGTGCGATTCTTCGCGCATGTGATCATGCGCACATTAAGGTCGGCGATTATTTTGCTGTTAATGGTAATGCGAGAATCATTGCCGATAATGGCGGAATAATCAAAATAGGTAATCATGTCATGATCGGGCCAAATGTAGTAATCCGTGCCAGCAATCATCGCCATGGTAACATTGATATCCCGATTTGGGAGCAGGGGCAGACAGGTGGGGAGATTGTGATTGGTGATGATGTCTGGATTGCCGCCAATGCAGTTATACTGCCCAACGTTACCATAGGCTCCCATGTGATTGTCGCTGCGGGAGCAGTTGTCACAAAGTCTATTCCAGATTATGCGGTTGTTGCAGGTGTTCCGGCGAAGGTGATAGCTCACCGAGATAGTTCAGATACTTGAAAGGAGGAGTCTCATAAATGCTATCATCCTGTACCGTTTGCGGCGGTGACTTAAATCGCGAAGCTATCAATTATCCCCACCCTAACCGTGGCAAATCTGAACTTATATTCAATACAATTGAAATCTGTAGTGAATGTGGATTTGGCATGGCTTCGCCGCACTATACTCAGGACGAATTGGATCGGTTTTACTCAAGCGGTGCTTACTGGTCGGATGTTGTTAAAGAGAATCCTTTTCAAGATGCACATGAAAAAAACCAGGCCCGACTCCGGGTTGTTCAAAGTATGCCATATGTAAAGAGTCATGCCGCCGTGAATGTTTTGGATGTGGGTGCAGGTCACGCACATACTATGACATGGATAGAAAAGCTTTTTCCCGGAAAGCTTCATCGTTTTGACTTCATTGAGCATGATGAAGATAAATGCCATTATATATTGAGCAGCAGAAAAGCTTTTACGATTCGAAGACTGGCAGAAATCAGAGAGGGTGTCGGCTATGATCTGATCTTTATGAACCATGTTCTCGAGCATGTGGCTGACCCAGAGCTTTTTCTCTCTGAAGTTCTGAAACAGCTGAATCCTGAGGGTGTTATATACGTAGAGATACCCCATTCAGACTACCGATATAAACAAGACGTGTTTCCACATACGTTGTTTTTTACCCAAAAAAGTTTGGCGCGACTTGCTGATAAACTAGGGGTTGTGCAGCTTCATAGCGAGACATTTGGGAGAGATGCTGGGCTTGAGCGGGGGGTGTTTCAGAAAGTTTATATCAAGGTGTTGAGTCAGTTATATTATTTGAGTGTGCGAATGAATGTTGAATGGGCACAGCAATGGCTTGATAGATTGCTATGGCAATATCAAAGGAGGGGAGGAGACAGGATTTGGTTGCGTTGGATCATAACGCCAATAAGTTCCTAGTCTCTATTGCGCTGCGACACACGAATCTGGAATGAATGCTTTCTGAAAATCAGACAGGCTTTGATAAGCATCTTCCGGAAATTTATAGTTTTGGTGTGGATAGAATGGACGCAAGGGCATAAAAACAGCAAAGCCAAGATCTCGAAAGCCAGTGGTGGGAAGATTTGCTCTATGAACACCGCGGGTATCTTCTATAACAACGGTCCCTGCTTTGACTACACTTAACGCTCGTCTGGAGTCTCCCTCTGGATAAAGTGAGTCCACTTCTGCATCTTCAAAGTAGCGTTGGTTATTAAACTCCTGAAAGTTTCTATGGCTACCTTTTATATATTCGTGAGGCCCTGTTTCTAAGGTGCAGTCAGAAAGAAAGACAAACATTTTTAGCAGATGAAAACGATTGTTCAGATCGCGATGCCAGAAGTGATTCATGCTTTTATAAGGGACAGGGAAGTTCCTACGTACATAGGCTTCGACCAGTTTGGGAACCATGCCTAGATAGCGAGCCACAATGCCAAGAAGAAATGGATCAGTCCAAATGCGGCGGTAGCTGCCGGAATATTGCAACATGGGTAGCGTAAGCGTGGATGGTTTGAAGTCGCGTATAACCTGATTGTAACTTGTTGCTTCGGAAGCATTGAAGGTAACCCCCTGTTTTTCAAGATCGCTTATGCTACCTAGCATATGATTCTTAATCAGTGCCGAATGGCGTTCAGGGTCGATGCGTGTTTGGGCAAGGCATGGCATCGAGAACTTCATTTCTTCCAGAGCCTGATGAAATTCGTTTTGTACACGTTCAAGTTGGTCGCCGGACAGGTAGTTCTCAAAAACTACAAACCCGTTTTCTTGAATGGCTTTCAGTGCGTCAATCTGCTTGTCTTGCAAGGTTGGAATGAGTTTATTATTCGCATAATTGTTCCAGTAAACCGCCCTGCTTCGCAGTTTATCGAAAACATTGGGAGGACTGAAAACATAGTTTTTTCGCTGGTTCATGATTTATCCCACCTTATTGTTGGTTGCTAAATTCTATACAAATTGTAGCGGCAGGCCAATCTTCGTTGAATGGATGCGGGGGCTCTTATCAATGGTAGTTTTTCTGTCGTGTGATTATTATGGTCGTTGGATAGAGTCCGATAACCTTTGAAGTAATGGTATTCGGCTGGTTATTGAAATAAAAGAGGTTGGCATTGACCACAGGTTACGAATCCATTCTTGATGCTTTATATGAGGAGCATTACAGCGCAGGCCGGAAATCTGATGTTACCTCAAGTCACTGGCTGGAAATTGGTGGGCATGAGGTGAAGAAAACAGACGGTAGTTTGACATATGTGGTGTTGGTTTCGGCCATAGAAAACCTGATGATTTCCTTCATAAAATTTTGAGTTCCCCCGAGTTGTCAGTTGTTGCATGGCTTATTGGAAGATATCGCCCCATCGCCCGGTTTGTGCAGGAAGGTCGTATTGTTTCAGCCAGACAGAGTGTTTTATTCGGTTATGACTGCTTACGCCAGGCGCTTGCTCTTGGATTTATTTGTCAACAGCTGGGTCAAAACAAAGCTGGGTGCGTTTTGTCGGCAAGATAGGTTAAACGGGTTTGTATTATAGATGACGGATACGGATATTTTGGAAGTCTTTTGAAACTCGTAGCCGCTGATGTCCAGATTTTGGGCGTTAACCTTGGCAGAACGCAGCTTTTCGATGTTACTTATACCGGAATGGCTCATCCCGAGGCGTCGGTGGCACTATTGAATGCCCCCGCAGATATACAATCTGTCGATATTGAATCGAAGGACTTTCTCTTTCTGGAAGCTGAGAACTATGAATTTCTTGAATTACTTCCAGTGGACATGTATATCAATATTGCATCCATGCAGGAAATGAATCTGGCCGTGGTGCAGCAATATATTTCCTATATGCGCACATCCAGCAGAGGACATTCATATTTTTATTATTGTAACAGGGTGGAGAAAACATTGCCGGATGGAGAAGTAGTTCGGCTTGCTGATTATGGGTGGAGGGGAGACGATGAAGTAATCATTGATGAACTTTGTCCATGGTATCAGGGTTTTCCTAAATCAACCCCTCCTTTTTGGGCTTTTTTTGATGGCCCTATTCGACATCGACTTGTGAGGCTGGCATAAGTGAAGATTTCCATGGTTGCGGTGAATCATGGTCCCTGGCAGGCACTGGAGCCATTGACAGCAAGTGGCGCGTTTAGTTTTTCTGATATTGAGATCGGGAATGGCATGGAGTTGGATTGGTGGGTGAGGAAACTCTCGAGCGACCAATGTGATGCGCTAGTGGTCGGCACTTCGGATGGCAAAGAGGCATTTGAAATAGAAGCTTTGGCACGAATTGCTGCTAACGTATGTGGATTGCCGTTTGTTGTGATTGAAGATTACCCTGGAAACTATCGGCATGTGGATGGTGGCGCTGCCACGCTGCTGGTTGTGGATAGTGAATTTGGCAGGCGTCTGCATCAGAATCGACTACGGGGTCGCTGCCCTCCGATCTGGGTATGTAAGGCGGCGCGATATGATGCTTTGCGCAAGGCATCAGCAGACAATCGTTGGCAGTTATCGTCTGGTTGGCATCCTGATACAGAGAGGGGAGCAGTTGTTCTTTGGGCCGGGCAGCCGGAAACAGAGGATGGTCTGGCTACGCTGGAGCGTATATTACCCGTTCTTACTGAGATGCATGTGCATCTGCTGTTCAAGGCGCATCCGCGTGATGCGGGTTATAGGGCCGGGGCGTATCAGGGTATTTTCAAAGCATGTGGCTTGGGATATACGGATGTCACTGATCATATACTGGCCGGGTGCATGGCGTTGGGACCAAGACTTGTGCTGACGCAATTTTCATCCATGGCGGTTGAAGCGGGTTTTTACGGCGTACCATCCGTTCATCTTTTATATCAGGATATTGGCGGCAAACGTTTGCATGGGAAAAAAGGTTTTGATCTGCCTCCATGGTGTGAAGCGGGCGCTGCGTTTGTTATTACTGAAACGGATTATCATAAGCAGATATTGCACAGAGCATTATGGGATGAGAAATCCAGAGTGGGCGTAATGGACAGCTTTGATGTATATTTCGGCATTGAAGAGCTGACAACCCCGTCACTCATCAGGAAAATATTCAGCATCGTTGGATGACAAATGCGGTATTCGATGAATATGAAGTCAATAGAGAGGATCATGTGGCAAGTATTGTAATTCCCATTCGTGATGCAAATGCATCAGAACGATATAATCAGGACGTGTTACTGCGCGATGGCAGTGTAGACCTGTCTGAGGATAATTTGCGTGTGGTTTTGGATGGCTTGCCTGAAGATAAGCAGATTACCGAACTACTACACCCTGAGGTGCGTTATGAGGTGACCGATCACTGTAATGCCAACTGTATTATGTGTCCTCGTGAAGAACATGAACATGGCCGTGAACATGGTATTATGGATCAACAGGCGTATGAAAAAAGTATTGATGAGGTAGTGTCGCTTGGCGCCACCAAGGTAGTGCTTACTGGATTCGGTGAACCGATGCTTGATAAAAAATTAGAGCAGAAGGTTTCCTATGCTAAGGCGAAGGGACTCTCAACATACATTATTACCAATGGTTCTGTTCTTACGGGCAGGCGTGCGCAAGGATTGCTTGAAGCCGGCCTGGATGAAATGCGGGTTAGTTTTTATGGCATGCATTCGTCTTCCTATAATGCAGTGATGCAGGGGTTGGAATTTGAAAAAACAAAATCAGGATTGCTATCATTTATTGAAATGAGAAATCAGATGGGGGCGGTCACAAAGGTGCAGCTTTCGTATCTGGTCTTACCTGAAAATGAAGCTGATACGGAAGATTTCAAAGAATTTTGGGAGCCAAGGGTTGAGGCGATTGAAATTTGGAAGCCTCATAACTTCGGAGACGGCAAAAATTTTCGTGATCGAACAGACGATCAGTCCATAAAGTCGACCTGTGGAAGACCGGAGAATGGGCCTCTGCAGATTCAATGGAATGGTGAAGTGATCCCCTGCTGTTATGATTACAATAATAAAATAATCTTGGGAAATGCATTTGAAACACCTGTACTGGACATATTAAACGGGCCAAAATACAGGCTTCTTAGATATGCTCATCGACAGAATAAATTTGAACTGTTTCCCTATTGTGATCAATGCGATCAATTGCTTCCCCATGCTGACGCTTTGGTTTATACAAACCGTCATAATTTACCTGCGGAAGAGGCCGTTAAGCTGTCCAATACAGATTTGTATGACCTGGTTAATGCAACGGAGATAGCCAGTTCAGAATTGAGTGATATCTATAGAGGAGGTGACCTTAAATAGCTTCATGGCTATTGAGATTCACCAGAGTTCCAATACTTATTTAAAGGCTTTGGAAAGCAGCCAAGGCCACGTCTTTGGATTCTTTGGCATTAGCAAATTAGATGCTGTAGAACTGAAGCAGATCATTGGAATTGCCCAAAGGAATTCCCATCAGAATTTGGGTGCTGATTTAAAAGTAAGAGAAGCTGCATTAGAGGATATTAAACGATTCTTTGATGTGGCATCAAAGCTTGATCCTCTATGGGAGTTCTCTTTTTCTTCTAAAATACCGCTGTCTATCCCAGGATATCAAGATATTCAACAATTGTTCCTTCTATTGAGCCGGAATAAATTTCATGCAAGCCAGAGAATTATAGTTCTGTCTCAGGAGGCTGCTTTTTCCACCTTGTTGCAGTGTTGTGTAAATAATGCTTCTGAGCTTGCGAAATATTCAAGCACAGGAACAAGAAGAGGGTTTCTTCGTTTTGTCAGAACTTTGCTGCGTGTTGTATTCGCTAAAAGTGCGTCTCCAACTTCATCAAATGTGCTACTGTATACCCTGTCTTCTCAACCCCCAACGGATGGTCGTGATGTCTATTTTGGGAAGCTTTCAGATGCAATTGCTAAGAGTGGTCGTGTCATGACAGTTTACCTGTCAGCAGGCAGAAAGGTTCAACTCCCCGTTACAGATCATTCGTGTCCGTTAGAAGCATTTGCTACATTAGGGGGGGTCATCGTTTCCTATTTAAATGCCTTGCGGATGGGGCGAAAATTGAAGAGAATTTGTATTGGTGCTGATTTACCTCTCTACTATATGCATCTTATTAAATATTTAAGAAGAGAAGAGGTTTGTTCAGGTGAATATTTTTATCAGCAATTTCTTAAACATGCTTACCCTAGAATGCTTAGCAAAATTGCGCCTGCAAATCTTATCTATCCATTTGAAAACAGGAGTTGGGAAAAGTGGCTTGTTGCATCCGCAAGAGACGCGCAAGTTAAAAATTGCGTTGCTTATCAGCACTCTTCCATAACACCAAGGCATTTGGCATTTCATCTTAAGCCGGGTGAAGTGCAGGGGCGTTTTCTGCCGGATCAGGTTGTGACTATTGGTGAAATAACAGCAGCTTGGCTAAAAAGGTCGGCACCGGATCTGTCTGATGTGGTTGTTGAAGGAGTAAGCCTTAGAAGGCTTACAGAGCAGATCCCTGAACCGATCAACCATAAAGTTCTTGTAGCTATCTCTTCCAGCAGAGAGGAGGCATTGAGTTTGATGCGGATTGTTTATGGTGCATCTAAGTTCACATATATTCCATTTGTAATTCGCTCACATCCAACTATTCCAGTAGAAGATCTATTTGCCTCATTTGATTGGCCCGAGCATGTTGAGTTATCCCTTGGCAGGACTCTGAAAGATGATATGGCATGTGCTTCAATGGTGATATATAGCTCTTCAACAGTGGCTTTGGAAGGGATGCTTTATGGAAGATTGCCAATATTTGTGGATATAGGGGATATTCCTTTGGGTGATCCCATAGATGGAGATTATTCGTTCAAGTTTCAAGCATGTAATTCGGAACAAGTTGCAAATTGTGTTAAAGAAATTACTACTGCCGATATTGCTCACATTAATGCATGGCAAGAGCAAGCTAAAGCACTGGCGAATGCCTATATGAACATGCCTGACAAGGGCCATATAAAGCGGATGATTCACCGCTTTATTAGATAGATTCCTCTATGTCAACTGACGCATCATCATCTCCCTGAGAAGTAGTCTGTAACTGGTGGTCAGGGCTGTTGAGAGATAATTGCGGGATTGAGGTGTTGGCTCATGATTCTATGCATAGGTAGTTGTCCCTGAAGAATTCATAAACTCTTTTATTATTGGCAAGTTAAGGCATTTAATGGTAGTCTGTTATTCACAGTATTGACTGTGAATCCAACAAAAAGCTGGTAATTTATGCAACCAAA
>Ga0114931_10006910_pt1 | contig 13927 bp, 8 predicted proteins | sample 2SBtaG_FD_89579 | JGI IMG/M metagenome (GOLD analysis project Ga0114931, IMG submission 89579) | Deep subsurface microbial communities from Kolumbo volcano to uncover new lineages of life (NeLLi) - 2SBTROV14_V59a metaG | ecosystem: Environmental > Aquatic > Marine > Volcanic | place: Kolumbo...
CAAAATTCGTGAGAATCCGACTGTATCTGTGGGAATCCGCGCGCCAAGCATGGCCGTTAACCAAAATGCCTGAGTAATAGTATGAAACGTAAATGCTTGCGGATGAAACCGGAAAGGTCTGACTGGATATTTACGGGGTTCGTTTCAGATGGTGCACGCACCTTTTCAATAATAACGGGGTTGGCGGCCAACGAAGTCCGACTTTTGCCAGAAGTCGGACTTCTGCGCCCCGAAATATGGGGGGAGATACTGGTGCGCTTCCATCATCAGTTCAAGACGCGCCTCTTTATACAGGCTCGGATGCGGGATCGGATGTCGACTCAGTCGGCAGCTCAGTCGGTGGCTCCGAGATGGGCGCAGGCGGTGCAAACGGATCCTTGCCACAGCGAAGACCCGCGTCCATATAACTCTTGAAGTAAAGGGTCACCGGACTTTCATTGCGTAACATATCGAGAACACTCTCATGCTGGGATATGTTGAAATGCAGATGAACGCGCCCCATCGCCTCGTTGTAACTGGGGCGCTTGAGTTCTGCACCATCGGCGTAGAAGTAAGCGTATCCCCGATATTCGTCTCCCTCGAAAAGGTAGATGCCGGCCATGGCAACGCCTGGGCTGGGCAATGAACGGCTGGACCATTGGCGGAGTGCGATGTTATCGATTTGATATTCGGCCACGATGAATCTCCTTTTGCATTCTTGGATGGTGAATCGGTTGACAAGGCTAAAGTATTCAGAAGCGATACGTGAATTGGGGAATGCTACTCTGATATATTATGGAAAATCCATGCAAATATGTCAAGTAACGATTCCCGTATGCTTGCCGTCCTCTTATCCTTCTTTGATGAGACGTTCGTCAAAGGAGACAAATAAAACACGAATTTCTGTAGATGCAGGGTGTCTGCTCAATAAACTGGGGGAGTTCACCGCACTGATCAGACGTACTGAGACAATCCAACGCGTTCTTGGTCAGTGCAACGCATTTCGCCCCAAAACATTGAGCGGATAAGGGTCCTACCGCCAATGACGCATGGGTAGACCGGGAACGGGCGAGCGGAAACGCAGCAGATGGGGCATGGCCAGCGACCCCATGTAGACGGTTTGCAGGTCCGGCCCGGCGAAGGTGACGCTGACCGGAAACTGGAGACGCGGCCCCACACAGGCGTAGAGGTCTTCCGGGGCCAACGCACCGGCCTCGATCTTTGCGGTCGCGTTTTTCAACGCCGGCTCGTTGACATCCTCGAAGACGGTGTGGGCCTCGCCGTCGGGCGTGATAATCATAAGGCCGTTGCGGACGATAGTGGTGACCCAGATGTTGCCCTCAGCGTCGAACGTGAAGCCGTCCACATAGCCGCCGAACGCCAGCGGGTCCGGTCCCACCACCTCCTGTTCGCCCAGGCTGCCGTCGTCGTTAAGGGGATAGCGGATCATCCTCGCCTTCATGGTTTCGGCCACGTAGACATACTTCTCCTCCGCGTCCAGGCGCACTTCGTTGGGAAAGTAGATGCCGTCGGCCACAATGCGCGGCCCCTGCTCGTCCAGCAGAATCAGATAGCCGTCCGGCCGCGGCTGGGACGCGGCCATGAACCAGATCGGCTCCCGGGTGGAGACGGAGATCCAGAGCCGATCCCGGCTGTCTATGAAGACGTAGTTGACCGCGCCCAGGGGCTTGCCGTCGATCTCGTCCAGGATCACCTCGTACGAGCCGTCCCGGTGCAGCTTGTAGACCTTGCCGTCGCCGATATTGGCGTTGTAGAGATTGCCTTCCCCATCCATGGCCAGACCGTTGGGTTCGTGGCCCACATCGCCCAGCAGGGTTTCGGTTCCGTCCGGGTCCACTCGCAGCGCAATGCCCCGCTGATCCGACGCCCACAGCGTACCGTCCTTCTCGGCGACGATGCTCTCCGGGCGGTGAAAGTCTTTCCCGAAAAATTCGATCTCGTCCAGGTCCAGCGTGAAGTCTTTGATTGAAGTCATTTGGATTCTCCTGTGAAAATGTGCAAGTGGCGAGTAGTGGGAGCGAAGTCTCCTGTAATTGGGCTATGCTTCCATTGTTGTTTAGTATAGCAAATCTAACAGACAATGGAAACTGATTCTCTAGTGGAAAGCGACGAAGTCTTTAGTAGTTTTTGCAGTGAAGCCACTGACTGGGATTCCAGCGGTCGCCTCCCGCGCCCATACGCTTCCACGCCTTAAATCTTTATATTTCACGCCCCTTTCGTTTGACAGCCGCCCCTCGCGTATGCTACCTTCGTTGACTGTCTTTCCCCCGCCTTTTGCGCCAGATTTTCACACAGAACAGTTGGATGCGCCTTATGCCCACCCGGAATCAACCCGCGAATACTCAATCTACAGAATCCGCTGACGTCCGCCCCCGGGTCCTGATCCTCGATCCCCTGCACCCCGACGGCGTCGACCTGCTGCGCACTGTGGCCGACGTGGACGCCATCGGCAAGCCGGGCCTGACCGAAGCCGAACTCATCCAGCGCATCGGCGACTACCAGGCCGTGATCAACCGCAGCCGCACCTCCGTGACCGCGGCCGTCATCGAGCGCGGCGAGCGCCTGCGCATCATCGTGCGCGCCGGCGTGGGACTGGACAACATCGACGTGGACGCGGCCGAGGCCCGCGGGATCGCGGTCGCCAACTGCCCGGACGCCACCACCACTGCCGTGGCCGAGCACGCCTTGGCCCTGCTTTTGGCCAGCGCGCGCCACGTGGCCAGGGCCGATGCCAGCCTCAAGGCCGGGCGCTGGGAAAAGAGCAAGCTGCGGGGCGTGGGCCTCCACGGCAAGACCCTGGGCATCATCGGCTTTGGCCGCATCGGCAAGGAGGTGGCCCTGCGCGCCCAGGCCTTTGGCATGCACGTCCTGGTCAACCAGACCCGCCCCACCCACGAGCTGGCCCAGGGCTGGAGCGTGGAGGCCGTGGGCATGACCGAGTTGTTGGAGCGCGCCGACTTCGTCTCCCTGCACGTACCCATGCGCCCGTCCAACCGGGGGATGATCGGTGGCGAAGAGCTGGCTATGATGAAGCCCACCGCCACCCTGATCAACACCGCGCGCGGCGGCCTGGTGGACGAGGACGCGCTCCTGGACGCGCTGGACAACGGCCTCATCGCCGGCGCGGCCCTGGACGTCTTCGAGAACGAACCCGCGCCCAACCCCGCGCTGGCGGCCCATCCCCGGGTGACGGCCACGCCCCACATCGCTTCCAGCACCGGGGACGCCCAGCGTCAGGTGGCCATCGACGCCGCGCGCAAAGTCATGGACGCCCTCAAACGCAAGCGGGTGGCCGAGACCCTCTCCCTGCGCCTGGTGGAGGTAGGCCGGGTTCGCCCCCACGAGCAGCACCACCCCCTGCGCGTCGAGCGACTGGCCCGCCGCATCGCCGAGGACGGCTACCTGAGCAACCCGCCCATCGTGGTCGAGATGGGGGACGAGTATGTGGTCCTGGACGGCGCCACCCGCATCACCGCCTTCGAGCAACTGGGCATTCCCCACGTAGTCGTGCAGGTGGTGGACGTGGAGCGGGACAGTGGGCAGGGAGACAATGTGCAGCTTCACACCTGGTTCCACGCCGTTCATGGCTGCCCGGTGGATGAACTGATGGCTGTGGTGCGCAGAGTGGATGGCATTCACATGGTGGAAATGCCGGCCGAGGCCCTGCCCCACGCCCTCTGGGAGCGGAGCGCGCTGGGCTATCTAGTGGATGCCGAGGGACGGGGCTACCTCCTGGAATTGGCCGAGGGCGGGCTGGGCGACGAGGCGAATGGCGATGATCACGGCTGGGTGGCGGTGCTGGATGAGTTGGTGAGCGGCTACGGGGCCATCGCCGACGTGGACCGCACCCTGGCCACCGACGTGGACCGCCTGCGCACCCAGTTTCCCCACTTCGCCGGCCTCTTCGTCTATCCCCAGTTTTCGCCGGACATCGTGCTGCATCTGGCCGCCACCGGACAGCGGCTGCCGGCCGGCCTGACCCGCTTCGTGATCCCGGGGCGGATCCTGCGCCTCAACGCGCCCCTCTCCATCCTGCGCAGCGACTGGTCCCTGGAAGAGAAGCGGGACTGGCTGGACGGCGTGGTGGAGGAGAAGATGGCCGAACGGCGTCTACGCTACTACGAGGAGCCGGTCGTGCTTTTGGATGAATGATGGATAGACCGCGGTCTATCCTTGGCGGAATCATGAACCCTGTCACCCTCTACTTTCACGGGGACCTGGACTTCTTCCTCGCACCCGATCACAAAGGCCGGCCCGTGGTCTATCCGCTGGAGGAGCAAGCCGCGGTCAAGCACCCGGTCGAATCCCTAGGCGCGCCCCACACCGAGGTGGAGGCGCTGGTGGTGGATGGGCGAGGGGTCGGGTTCGACCATCTGCTCCGCGGCGGCGAGATCGTCCACGTCCATCCGTGGAACGATCTGCCGCCTTCCGATCTGCTGATCCCGCTGCGTCCACCCCCGCCCCGTCCGCTGCGCTTCGTGATCGACACACACCTGGGCAAACTGGCGACTTATCTGCGCATGCTGGGCTTCGACGCCTGCTACCGCAACGACTACGACGACGCCCACCTGGCCGCCATCGCCGCCGCCGAGACCCGGGTCCTGCTCAGCCGGGATCGGGGGTTGCTCAAGCGCAAGCAGGTGGTCTACGGCTACTGTCCCCGGGAAACCGAACCCCGTAGCCAACTCATCTCCGTATTGCGCCGCTACCGGCTGGCCGATGACATTCATCCCTGGCGGCGCTGCGTGCGCTGCAACGGCCTGCTGGCTCCCGTGGACAAAGCCCTCATCCTGGATCGCCTGGAACCCAAGACTCGGCTCTATTATGACGAATTTCAGCAATGCCAGTCCTGCGGGCAGATCTACTGGCGCGGTTCCCATTTCGAGCGCATGGCGGCGTTTATTGAGGACGTAAAACGTGAGGCTAAAACGTGAGAGCGGGTTCAGCCCGTTTAGGACGCACCCTTTTCGATCTTCAATTCACTCAAGCGTGTACGCGTCTTTCTTGCGTCGCTTTTTGCGACGCGTCTTCTGGCGTAGCCATTCCTTCATGAATATGGCTCGCAGCGCCTTCCAGGATTCAATTGTCCTGGCCTGGAACGTCTCCATCCGCCGCCCGTCATCCGCGCCTCCGTCCGCCGGCTGCATCCGCCCGCTGAAACGATAGTAGACGTACTCGTCTGTGATCTCCTGGATGTAGGGCTTGCCGGCCGGCAATGAACGGCTCAATACATCGGATTGCTCATAGGGCGTCTGGCCACGCCCAAAGAGCACCCCGATGCGTTCGGCCCAACGCACCATGCGTTCGTAGAGGATGGGCGCGGCGTCCGGCGTAAAGTCCAGGGGTGCGGAGTCAGCGAAGCGGACCCGCCACAGGGCCAGCAGGCCGACCAGGAACATGGAAATCGTGAGCGCGATCCAGAGCCAGCGTCGCCATCTATTGGCCGTCACCTCTTCGCCGCCAGCGAGGGAGGCGTCTTCAGGGATGTTGTCAACGCCTGCATCGACATTGGATTCCGACGCCTGATTTTCTCCCTGAGCCAGCGACGGATTGTCAGGCGATTCACTGCCGGTCGCTGCATTAGCGGCCAGCGCATCCTCGCCGCTCTGCCGGGTCAACACGCTCTCGCCCGCGGTCGGCTCGAACTCCACCCAGCCTACGCCGGGAAAGTAGACCTCGACCCAAGTGTGAGCGTCCCGCTCAGTGATATAAAAGACGCCGTCTTCTTCGCTGTACGTCCCTTCCGCATAGCCGCTGGCCGTGCGCGCGGGGATGCCCAGGCTGCGCAACATGATGGCCATGGAGGTGGCGTAGTAGTCGCAATAGCCCTGTTTGATGTCGTAGAGGAACCACTCGATGGGGTCCTGGTCCTTTGGCGGCGCGGGGATGGCGTCATTGTAGGTGATGCCACGCAGGTAAGTTTCGATGGCTTTGGCCTTGTCATAGACGGTCGTCTTGCCCGCTGCGACTTGCTGTGCGGTTTCCGCCACCCGGGGCGAGAAGTCATCCGGCAATTGCAGATATCGCTCCAATATCTGGGGCGGATACTCCTCACCGACGCTGCGCAGATCGCGCTCGGTGGGGCTGACGTAGTTGCTGACCACCGTGTAGGAGTCGAAAGCCTCCAGTTTGCGGCTGGACAGGGCGTAGGTCACCTCCAGTGCGCTCTCCTCCCCCGTGGCGTTGGACAGGGGCGCGGCAGGCAGTGGGCGCACCAAAGCGTTGATGGGCGTATCGACCTGACGTAGATCGGGCGGACTGAAGACCACGTTGCCCGTGGGCATCAGCAGGGTCACGGTCTGGGTAATGGTTTCCCGATCGCCCCAGTTGGCGATGGGGATCAATTCGTCGGCGTCGAACTTGGCTCGCTCTTTGGTCGTGTTCTTCCACGCGCGCCCGTCGTAAAAATCAAAGGCCACAGCGCGCCAGTAGCGGCCAACCTGGCTTTCGACCTGGAAGACGGGCCGGTCACCCACGTTGCGCGCCCCGCTCAAGGTCAACGATGAGCCAAAGGAATTGGTCTCCACCTGTTGTCGGTTCACCGATGGATAGAGTTCGTTCAGTTGCTCGCCTACGTTATCCAAGGCGGAACGGACAGGCCTGGTGAACTGGCGAACCTGGGGACTGCTGCCCAGGCTAGGTGCGATCCAGGCCAGCGCCAACACGATTGCGCTGAGATAGAGCGCGCTGCGCACGAAGTCAAAGACGACGTCCGGGCTGAAGCGAACCCGATGATCGCGCCAACGCAGTTGTTGCTCTGCCAGATTTGTGCGCACCAGCAGCACCAGGGCTACGAACGAAAAGACGATCAGGAAGGGGACCACCGGGTTAGGGGCGAAGAAGGCGTTGATCGCCAACACGACGCCGGCCGGAATGATCGCGCGCCAGGTGTATCCAAACCGAAAAATGGACCAGATGCCCAGGAAAGTCAACCACCAAACCAACAGGCTGATCTCGAAGACGAATATAAAATTGTCCTCCGCGGCCTGGCTACGCATCGCGGACTCGACCCAATTCACCCATTGCAACAGAACGAAATAGGCTCTGGCCTGGGGCGGACTGATGCCATTGCCCACAAAGGGCTGGATATCGGTTGGCGTCACCTGCCTGCTCATCAGAAAGAGGATCCAGGCGAAACCCGTGAACAGGCTCAAGGAGAGGGCGAAGAAACCGTCGAAGCGGCTGAAGGAGATGAGCAGGCCCAGGATCGCCGCGCCCATGGTCACCGGGACCAGAATCGACATGTTATCGGCGTAGCCGGCCGCGTCCAGGGAGACCGCCGTTAGCATGTAAAGCAGAACGGCCAGGATCGCGGTCACAATGTGTCCATCCTGGAAGTAGACGTTATCGCTGTAGCGAGCGCGCCTTGTGGGGGGATAGGAAAGAGAGTGTTCGCTGTTCGGTTGGTTGGATGTCAGCGTTGCCATAAGTATAGGTGAAACGTCATATGCACTGAATAAGATTCAACCGGATAAGATTCAACCGGATAAGGTTCAGGCGACGAAACAGATCGTCTTCTGATCATACACGCATGAACGGATTTGATCAATAGCCAGGGCCCGTTCATGAGTTTTTTCTAATTTTGTTAGGGCGGTTACAGCAGCCGCCAAAGCAGGGCGGTCAGAAGGAGCAGGCCGCTGATAAGGATGACCGCGGCCATGAGGAGGCGCGTTCCGCTGACGGCCTGGGTGCTGAATTCGAACATCTGCGGCGGACTTGTCACCGTGGTCAGCCAGGAGCGGGAAAGGCTGCGCAGACCGGCCGGAATGCGCAGGATGGTGACGGCCCAACTGTCCCCGGCCAATTCCTCCCACGCCTGGGCCGCGTTGCGATAGTTGACAGCCTGGATGCGGGAGCGCAGAGCCAATTCGGGATCGTCCTGGCTTTCCCCCGCCTGCTCGATTTGGGTCGCCTCGTTACGCAGGCCGGCCGCCGTAGCATTCCATTGATCGCCGACCGCGCGCAGGTCGAGGCGCTGGCGCAGGGTCGTCTCTCGCCAGATGAGCTTGCCCGTCTGCTCGCCTTCCACCTTCGCCTGCTCCAGAACGCTGCGCAGGAACGCCCACTGGGGAATGGGCTGCACCAGCGCGGCCAGGGTCTCGCCCTCCCCATCCCCGGACAGACCTATTTCCAGACGCAACTCCTGGACGCCGCCGTCGAGTTGGACGTCCGTCAACTTTACATCAACCCGGCGCACGGCGCGCGAGCGTTTCCACGCCTCCACCTGATCGGACAGGGCCTGGGCCGCCTCGGTCTCCCGCCCCGGGGCCGGCCGTGCCAGGAAGACCAGATTTACGCCGTCCAGCCCCGCGGTCATTGTCACCTGCCAACTGGCGAAGAGGGGGCGCTTTTCCGCGGGCGCTTCCAGGCTGGCGTCCACGATTTCGGGACCGGCCAGGGCGATGGCGGCGTTGCGATCGCCCTCTTCCAACAGTTGCAGGGCCTGCTGGGTGCGGAGGGTGCGTCGAGCCTCCTCCAGGCGCGCTTGGTCGACGACTTCCGGCGGCAGCGTAGCCAGTTCATCGATCAGCGCCAATGCAGCCTGCCAATCCCGCCGGGCGGTGGCCGCGTCCAGCAAGATGTTCAGCCCTTCCTGGCGCCAGCGATCCATCTCGGCGCGCCTGGCGTCGCCTTCGGGTAGCCCCTGGGCCGCGGCCCGGGCCCTCTGCACCATCAACTGGGCGTAGTCGGGGTCCACAGCGCCGTTGGGATCGACGATGCGCGTACGGTAGAGCGCGGCCTCGCCGGCGTACAGGGGCGCTAGTTCCTGGGCCGACGCGCCCCGGGCCTTCCCCTGATCAACGCCCTCAGCATAGGCGGCCAGGGCCTGGGCGAAGAAGCGTTCGGCCGTGTCCGGCGTGGCCGCGGTCGCGTCATAGAGGCGGCGATAGAGATCGCCCAGGCGCGTGTAGGCGGTGGTGAGCGGGGCCGCAGCCGCAGCCTGACGCGCGGCGCTGATCTCGCTCCAGATCACAGGGTGGATGAACTGGAAGGTGATGGGCTGGTCGGGCAGACGCTGGTCATAGAGCCATTTGACGCCGTTGACCGCGCCCACCTGGTAGCTCCAGTCGTCCGGATTCAGGTTCAGCCAGGTGGCGGGCGGGACGGATGTTGGCAGGGTGAGGGCGATGCGCAGACTGGCCGGGCCTGGCCAGTCGCCCACGTTGCGGGCGTCGTAACGGATGGTGGGGAGGCTGGCGTCCAAGGGCAGGGTGTAGACGAGACGCATCTCCACCCGTTGGCCGCCGTCGATGGCGATCTGGCCGCTGTAGCCGCCGTTTTCCGCCGGCTGAAGCGTCACAGGCGCGTCGTCGTTGGTCAGGGTGACGCCTGCGGGCGTCACTGACGCTGCGACCGGGTCCGGTTCCAGGCGCACCAGAAGATTGACGGCGTCATCACCCGGATTGTCCAGACGATAGCGCGCATCCACCGTCAGCGTCAATCCGCCCTGGCCGTCGTCGGTCACCGCCAGTTCGGCGATATGGGTTTGCAGCGTCACCGAAGTCGATTCGAGGGGCGTCAGGAACAACTGCTGGAGTGTGGTCGCCCCGCCTTGAAGACGAGGGGTGGCCGACGCAGCCGCCAATGAGGGATGGTGCAAGGATGAAAGCAGGAGTGCGCCCAGAACCAGGATAAATGCCCAAAAAGTTGCCTTTTTAGAGGGCTTCTGGTATTGTTGGCGAGAATTCTGTGAGCGATATCGGCTCACGGACATAAAAGAGTCCATAGAAGAGATCGTGTATCAGAAACAGAAATTACGCGTCAAGAGCGTACTGATTTACGTGCGGTCACCCGCATGACAAGATGGATTTGGCGGTCATCATGGTCAAACTGATCATGCAGTGGGACATCAAACTAGGCAGGGAGCAGGAATTCTCCGAGTTTGTCGTGCGTGAGTTCGCCCCCCGGCTCATGCAGTTGGGGGTCGAGCCGTCCGAAGTGCTGTATACCATGTACGGCGAGGGGCCGCAAATGTTGACGATCGGCGCCGTCGAGAGCAATGAGAGGCTCTTCAGCATCCTGCACAGCAAGGGGTGGCGGGAGTTGCACAATCGATTGCTCGCCTATGTCATCAACTATCAGCAAAAAATTGTCCGTGATAATGGCCGCAATTTCCAGATATGATCCACCCTCATCCTTCTCATTGACGTCTAATGGCATTTTCACCCCACATTCGCGTGTAACCATTATCGTTGCTTTGATGCAGGTTGCCAAGTTTGAAGATTCGCGTGTAGCTTGATGATTCGTATCTAATTCAGGCAAACGCCAATAGACCGCGGATTGGGTGGATTGAGCGGGAATAGCCGGATTTTCAAAAAATCCGTGAACATTCGCCCAATCCGTCCAATTCGCGGTCTATCCATGAATCACAGCTAAACAGTCACTTTTTTGAAGGAAAATCGGAGAAAACTCAATGTCAAAATTGCACCCTAAACCCTGGTCCACCTGGGCCTTGGTCGTCGTCACCCTGGTCATGATGGTCGCCCTGGGAGCGTGCGGTAAGCAGTCTGCGCCCGCTGATGATTCCGCAACCGCTCCGTCTGTCCAGGAGACGACGCAGGCCGATACGCCAGTGGAGAGCGAGGCGTCCCCCACTGAATCTGCGAGTGAATCCGTTGTCGTGACGGATCAAACTCCGGCGGCGGAGGAAGCCAATAGCGAGGAAACCGCCGATGATAGCGCTGCGTCTACAGACGCCGCGGCTGAGGTCTCCGACGAGACTTATAACGGCATGACGGTCGGTTTCACTGCCGAGGGCTACCCTTTCCGTGGCGACCCAAATGCGCCGGTCACCATCTATGAATACAGTGATTTTCAGTGCCCCTTCTGCTCTCGCTACGCTGTTCAAACTCAGCCCGCCGTCAATGATGCATACGTCAGGCAGGGTGAAGCCAGGGTCGTCTTCCGCGACTTCCCGTTGGAGGGCCTACACCCCAACGCGCGTGCGGCTCATGTGGCCGCCCTTTGCGTCGCCGACCAGGGCGCGCCCATCTACTGGGAGATGCACGATCAGCTCTTCGACACCCAGGGCGAGTGGTCCCAAAGCGGCGATCCAGAGACCTACTTCGCCAATCTGGCCGAAGGAATTGGCGTGGATATGGACCAGTACAACGCCTGCGTCAAGAGCGGTGAAAAGAATGCGCTGATCGACGCCAGCATCCAGGAGGCCCAGTCCAATGGCTTTGGCGGCACGCCCAGTTTCCGTTTCGTGGACGAGAGCAATGGCGAGGGATATGACCTGGTGGGCGCCCAGCCTTTTGAACAGTTCGCTGGTTTCATCGATGCCATCGTGGCCGGTGAAGCGCCCGTCGAGGCCCAGCAGGAGCCGGACAACCAAATCCCCTACTGGGCCACCCAGGAAGGGCTGGCGGCTGATCCCGACAACCCGGATCACACCATGGCTGGCGACGCTTTCCGGGGCGATCCCGATGCCCCCGTGGTGGTGATCGAGTTCTCAGACTTCCAGTGCCCCTTCTGTCGCCGACACGTCACCGAGACTCAGCCTATCCTGGATGAGAAATTCGTGGACACAGGTGACGTCAAGTGGGTCTTCAAGCACTTCCCGCTGCCCATCCATCCCAAAGCGCCCGCGGCCGGCGTTGCGGCCGAGTGCGCGGCGGAACAGGGTGAATTCTGGGCGATGCACGATCTGCTTTTCGAGGACGTAGACCGCTGGGCCAAGGGGAATAACGATGACACGGACGCGGCCCTAAAGGAACTGGCCGGTGAATTGGGATTGGATCAAGCGGCTTTCGACGCCTGCATGGCCAGTGAAGAAGCCTCGGCCCATGTGGATAGCGACGTAAAGGCTGGCGCCCCGTTCGTCAAAGGCACGCCCACCTTTATCGTCTTGGTTGGCCAGCTAGGCCGCATCATTCCCGGCGCGCTGCCTGTGGATCAGTTCAGCGATTTCCTGCAACAGACGGTCGATAACGCTAAGGGCCAGTAGATCGAGGGATTAGAGAGATACACACTATCTGTTCAATAACCTGGGGCGAGTCCATCGCATTGACCGGACGTACTGAGGTGAATCGAATTGTTCCTGGTCAATGCAACGCACTCGCCCCGAAATATTGAGGTGATACGATACACAAAAGTAAAGGGTGCGTCCTAAATGAGTTGGGTCTGCATCACCTTCCAGGAAGCTCGGAGCTTCCTGGAAGGTTGACGAGCGACCGTCGCTAACTCGTTTAGGATGCGCCCATTCAAATTCAGGAGAGATCATGAAACGTGTTATCTCTTTTCTTGCGATCGCCATTGTCGGCTTGCTATTGAGTGCATGCACGTTGGCGGCGGATCCCTCCCTGATCGCGCCTACGCCTGCTTCCCCTGCGCTCAAGGCCATCGGCGCGCCTGGCGCGGGCGACCCAATTTTCCCGAACGCGGGCAACGGCGGCATCGACGTCCAACACTATCTGCTGGATATCGACTGGGATGCGCAGACGAGCGTCATCGACGCTGTCGCCATTCTGGACATCCTCGCCACCCAGGAACTGAGCGCTTTCAATCTGGACTTCTACGATCTGACTGTGGATCATGTCATGGTGGATGGCGAACCGGCCGACTACAACCATGACGACGGCGAGTTGCAGATCTTTCTTCCCGGGAGCGCTCCTCTCCATAACGGCCAATCCTTTCAAGTGACCATCGCCTATAGCGGCGTTCCCCAGCCTATCAGCGACCCTTCCCTGGGTGGAGCATCCATCGGTTGGCTGGCTAATGAAAAGGGCGTAGTGGTGGTCTCCGAACCCATCGGCTCTCCCACCTGGTATCCGGTCAACGATCATCCGTCGGACAAGGCGCTCTATACGTTTCGAGTCACCGTCCCCAAACCCTATACGGTGGCGGCCAATGGTCTGCCGTCCGATCCCGTGGACAACGGCGATACAGTCACCTACGAATTTATCAGCGACGACGAAATGGCCAGCTATTTGGCGACCGTGGATATCTGGAACTTTCGTCTGAAAACCCAGGAAGGTCCCGGCGGACTGCCTATTCTCAACTACATTCCCACCACCTTGCCGCGGGAGAGCGAGGCCGTGTTCCGCGATCAGCCGGCCATCATCCAGTTCTTCAGCGATCTCTACGGTCCCTATCCTTTCGACTCCGCCGGGGCTATCGTCGTCGATCGCGGCCTGGGCTTTTCGCTGGAGACCCAGACCCGCCCCGTCTATGACAGCCTCATGCTTTTCATGGCCAATGTGGTCGTTCCCCACGAGCTGGCGCACCAGTGGTTTGGCGATTCGGTCAGCCTGGCCGAGTGGGATGACATCTGGCTGAACGAGGGCTTCGCCACCTATTCTCAGATGTTGTGGCTGGAGCATGAAGAGGGGCCGGACGCGCTGGCCGAGGATGTGCGTCGCAAGTATTTGGGCTATCTGGATGCCGTGATCTTGCCCAAGGGGTACTTCGTCACCAGCTATGCACGCCATCTGAGCGATGTGATGGGGCGGAAGGCGCGCTTCGATCGCGAGCAGATCCGCCAGGTCCTGACCATTCTCCTGGGCGATGGGCTAGACGAGGCCGAGTTGCAGCGCGCTCTGGACGCTGTGCCCGATGAAGGGGTGTCCGCAGCCAAGATCGGGGCCGTCTTCGAGCCGTTGACCTTTGATACGATCATCTTGACGCCGGGCAAGGACATTCGCGTCCAGCAGGCGTTGGGAAACGACTCTGCTCGGCTGCCTGAGCCGTCCCATGGCATGGAAGCGCCCAACCCACCCGGCGTGGTGGATGAGACGACCCTCTTCTCGACCGACGGCGTCTACAACCGGGGGGCGTTGACCCTGCACGCGCTGCGGCTGCTGGTGGGCGATGAAACGTTTTTCGAGATTATGCGCACCTATTACCAGCGCTATCAATATGGCAACGCGGCTATCGCCGATTTCATCGCCGTGGCCGAGGAGGTGAGCGGTCAGGATCTGGAGAA
>Ga0114931_10006911_pt1 | contig 13927 bp, 16 predicted proteins | sample 2SBtaG_FD_89579 | JGI IMG/M metagenome (GOLD analysis project Ga0114931, IMG submission 89579) | Deep subsurface microbial communities from Kolumbo volcano to uncover new lineages of life (NeLLi) - 2SBTROV14_V59a metaG | ecosystem: Environmental > Aquatic > Marine > Volcanic | place: Kolumbo...
AATATTCTTTTCTGTGGAATTGCATCTATTGCAGAAGTTGGATTGTCCACTTCCACTCGATCGAAACAACCTCTGCATTCATAATTATCCCTATGGAATATTCTTTGAGAATACAGTGACAATATGTCTTGTCAACTACGAGACATCCAATTTCAGAGGATAGCACTAAGGAGTGAAAAAATTCCGTCCGAAGGGAGGGTGGGTAGGAGAATAAAATAGGATGGGTCACTTAGTTGTCATTTTTGATTCCGAGTTTCTCAATTAGCTCCTCTCCGTAGCTTTTCAGTCCGAGTAACGTCTTCTGACCAGAAAGCCCCAGATCCCAGATATGAATGATTTCATTCTCCTCATTAACAATAAATGTTACCCGTTTGGCGACTGCAAGGATTGAGAACCAAAATTTCACACCATAGGCTTTGGCAACCTTCCCCTTGCGATCGGAAACAAGTTCGTACTCCACCTCACAACTCTCTGCAAATTTAGCTTGCTTCTCCCCACTATCCATTGAGAGCCCGATAACTGTATATCCATTCTCGCGGATTATATCGTAGGAGCTTTGTATTGATTTGACTTCCCTTGTGCAACCCGCGGTGAATGCCTTGGGGTAGAAGAAGACAATTTTCTTCCCCTTGGTCTCATGGAGGGTAGTGGTAGAATATTCAAAATCAGGGGCAGTATCACCAATTTGCAATGTCATTTATTCATTCTGCATCTCCCGATATTTGAGTTATTGGATTTTAGAAATGGTTCAACAAATCCTATAAATTCCAAGGAGGGAAATTGCCATCTGGCACCATGACCACTTGCCAGTCGAAATTCAAGCACGAGCTGATGTTTGAAGTGCTCGAAACAATTCCACCAAGTGGATTCATTGATGATTTTTGTGAGAATTTCCATTGCCTGTTTGTTCACTTGACTGGGGTTCCCTCGGATTGTTCCCCAGAAGGAATCACGATTTGAGTGCTTGCTCAACGCACGTGCAACCCTGCTATGAATTTCACCCTTCGCAGCTGATTCCAGTAATTCATTGGGATGCGGTCTATCGATAAGTACACTTGAGAATGTGAGCCTTATACCGGAGTCCAGTGCATTCTCTATAACAGAGTTCCTAACCTTCGACAGAATAAATTCTAGGATCTCTTCATTCGTGTGTGGTGGTAGACTGCTTGCAAAAAGCCCTAGATCAGCGAGTTTGCGGAATCCCATTTTACCACATAATGTCTGATATGAAGGTTTGTGGAACGTGAAGTACATCTGGATTTATCCAATTCAGAATCTTTATGACCATATCACGCTCGTAGTCATCACGAAGGTTGTCAAGAAGCTGGAGGGTCTTGCTCCCGAATATACGTTGGATCATTATGCTCCTGCAGACATCGAGCAGATGAGTGACCTCGGTTCTCAGCTGGTACACCTTCTCCCGAGTGCTTAGGTCTGAAGAGACGTCTTTCCATATATGAGAGAAATATGGTGAGCAGTTGAGGTGAGATTCCTGATCAAGATCAAGAAGAAGATACCCTTGAAGTGCCAATTCATCCTTCGTCCAACTCTCATCGCTTATGTGGAATCTCGAAGGCAATTCGTCAGTGGTTCTGAAATTACTACTCTTTAAACCAGTTATGAAAGAAAGCATGGACACAACATTATAGGCATCCTTACGTTTTCCAGGGGAGTGCAATACTGAGATTGGTCGACCAGATAGCACCTCATCAAAACAGCTCTGCAGGATAGGGAGGAAGGTGTTGAAAATCTTCTCGTCGACAAGAAAATTCAAGTTGTCATAACCTTCACTGAGATTGTTCTTGATCTGACGATTGAAAAATTCTAAGGCATCAGACACTTCACCTCCAGAGTCGATGGTCGGAATTAAATAATCCTTCACAAGTATCGACCCAATGTGCCTCTTTCCGCTGAGCGATGCGATATCAGTAAAGTTCTTTCCAAGTAGGATAACGACGAATCTCTGAAAATAATCATCATCTACTCTGAAGGCAAGGAGTAAATGCCCTGATGGAAGAATCTCAGTGAGAATTTTTACATTTCTGGGTAGTGCTGTTAAGTAACCGATTAGTCTCCGTTCAATATCGGAGGAGAGTCCTTCTTGGACGAGTGGTTGATAGCCAAAGTGACGATCGTATTGGAAGATAGAGGTAACTATTAGCTTCTCTTTGGTGACTGAGACATAATCATCGAGCATTGCATCTATCAAAGTAGCTGTTGAGTCAGGGAAGGAGACGATTTCATCATGAGGAATCCATGAGTCAATGAGTAAGACTATTCTCTCTAGAAAATTACTCACGGAAGTAATGTTATCAAATTCTCCGATACAAAAAACGATGAAGCGCTCAGAGACACCATTAATGATCTGGTACTCGTCGGTATTTACCTCTTTAACTAATCCTACTCGCATCTCACGCATCAATCCGCGTATTGCCATCATCGCACCGGAAAAGAGGAGATCCTCGTCCCTGTTCTCGACTAGAATAGGAACTCCAGAGCTGTCATATCGTCGGAAGTGTACAGTTACACCAGACGTTATGTTCACGATGATAAACGATTGTACAGCCACGAAGTATATTATGAAGAGAATGGTATTAGAATTTTTGCCAATGGATTTTCGCCTTCTTGAGGTAACGGTTAGCGAGGGAGAAGTTCATGGAGTAATTACCACCAGAATCTGCTCGACGAATGAACCACATCGCCATTACGAGGAGTGCTCTGACAGATTCCTCTATCGAAATATCTCGAGGAGTCTGCAAATCATACGCATAGAGGTAAGCAAGGTCAAACTCTGGATTACCCCAACAGGCATATTCCCAGTCAATAACTGCAATACCATTGTCTGTTCTGAGAAGATTCATCTTGTGAAAATCACCATGAATAAGAGCAGTATCCTCCATATCTGGAAGAATGAGGAATTGCTCAAGGCAGTTCTGACTCAGCTCATTTGATTCTACATTGGGGCTGTTGTATGTTAGATAGTTCTTCACTAGGGTGGAGTGGGACTCAAGTGAACCACGAGGCACCTCTGAAATAATCCCATTAAACTCCTTCCAGATCTGACCATATTTGTCAGTGGGAGTGGTGTAATCCTCCCCCTCAATCCATGAAACCACATTGATGTAATAGTCTCCAGAGATGACCCTCCGCCTGAATTGGGGGAATTGTATCCTAGCCGAGAGACCTGACAGTAAAGTCAGGGCTTCCCTTTCTCGATTAGCGTTTACCAGTTGACTGTGGACGCGGTAGAGATCATTTCCGACTAGAAATTTTATGGTAGAGAGACCTTTGTCTATGACGGAGTAGTTCTCAAGACCGAGAGCTACTGGGATGCTTTTCAGGGTGTGACGACCTCTCCGCGTTTGATGACAGTAATAAGTTCTCTCCTTGTAAGAATCTGAATATCCTCAAGTGGATTCCCCTCAATTAGCAGGATATCAGCATCATATCCTCCCTTGAGTTGCCCAGATAGAGGTGCACGAGCACCAAGTGTCAGTGGTCCGTTTGAGGTTGCCATAACAATCGCATCCATAGGAGACATCCCGACATCTACATGGTGCTTGAGCTCCAGTGCATTCTCTCCATGCCTCATTGCATTTCCGGGACCAGAGACGAATATATCAGTCCCTAGAGCCATTTTCACACCCTTTTTGAGAGCGATTTTCATCGACTCCAAATGAATATCGATGATCTTCTTAGCCTTCTCTCGAGCATACTTTGGCATATTTGGAGAGTCAGAAAGTGGTCGTAGCTTCTCGACTACGTAACGGGTGGACACCAAGATCATTCCCTTCTCGATCATCTGATCTGCGAGTTCTTCATTGAGATATGTTCCATGCTCAATTGTATGAACACCTCCGTCAATAGCTGCTTGAATACCAAGAGCTCCATGACAGTGAGCTGCGACGGATATCCTTGATCGTGCAGCTTCTTCAGTTATAGCTCGAATCTCCTCCACTGAGAATTGCTGATCAATAGGATTGTCTATCTTGGACATAACTCCTCCTGATGCGCAAATCTTTATCGCATCTGCACCAAGTCGTACCTGCTCCCGTACTGCTTTCATACACTCATATGGACCGTCAGCGAGTCTCCCGATGGACAGCTCACCAAGTCGATCTACAAGCTCAAGTTTCATATTGTGGATATCGCCATGCCCTCCAGTGGTACTAAGAAGTTGCCCTGAGGCGTAGATATTCGGACCTTTGATAGTCCCCTCATCTACCACTGGTTTGAGGTAGACTCCAAGACCGCCCATCTCTCGGACACTTGTAAAACCAGAGAGTAGGACTTCTCTGAGATCCCAAGTACAACGAGCAGCTGCTTCAGCTGCATCGAGAGTAGCAGCTTGTTCAACGGAAGGTTGTGTAAATCCAGTAAAATGCGTGTGGCATTCCCACATCCCTGGCATAACGACAGAAGTCTTTAAGATTTTCTCAGCATTTGGTGCTCCAGAGGTTGGACCAACATAACTAATCTTCCCCCCTTCACAGATGACACTAGCTGCTTCCTGCTTTCCACCGACTCCATCGATGAGAAGGTCTGCATCTATTCTCAAACTCATACGCTATATATTTTGAAGAGATATATATCCCGATCGGGGTAAAATTGGAAGATTGAGAGTACTCACAGCTCGGAATTACTCCATCTTTCCACCTGAAATGTAGAGAGGAAATAGAAGGCAATCCCCATTGGAATTAACACGAGTATCGTTACATAGCTGAAAGGGATCTTGAGAATTACAGCAATATTAGTCAGGATAACTGCACCAACTGCAATTTGACCTATGTTTGAGATACTTGTCCATAGTGAGAAGGCTGTTCCCTCTAGATCATCGGGAGACGATTCTTGAATCACTTTGAGTTGGAAGGCCTCATATCCTCCGAGACCGAATCCGAGAATACCAATATAAACAAAAGTTAGAACTCGGGGATTTGGGAGTACGAACAGGAGACTGGCAAGAAAACTGAGAGCAGTAAGTAGATTGAGGATGATGACTCGTGCCCGGGAGTCGTGGTGATCAAAGACGAGACCCATAGCATAGGCTCCACCACCATTTCCAAGTGCAAAGAGGAGAGAAGCCCTCCCAATTTCCTCAAGGGAGTAGCCAAAATCGCTTCCCATGATGTACGTTAGGAGGAGGAGAGGTGCGAGTACAATACCTGAGGTGAAGAAGTAGATTACTCTAGATCTCCTTCCCTCTCCAAGCCTTCTGTAAACCTCAATGACATTCCTGAATCCAGATACTAGTGACTGTGAAGTTGTAACTTTCCTCTGTGGTAGGAACATTGCTGCAAGGGTAATTGAGACACCGAAGAATCCTGCGAAGTAAATCATATTAGACCATCCGAAAATCTCTACTATTGATGTGGATACATATCCAGCCAGACCTGCCCCAATACCCCGAGAGCCCCATGCGACACCTTGGAGTCTTCCAGTGAAATTCACCGGAGTAATCTCCACACTCTGAGCATCAAGCACTGCGTCAGATAGAGCAGATCCAAATGCAAGACCCAGACCACTGAGTACAAAGAGAGTACTCGCAGAATTGTGCAGGGGTAGTGTGAACCACCCAAGTGCCGAGATGATTGTGGAGATCAGAAGATATGGACGACGACGACCGAATTTACCAATGGATATATTGTCAGACACAATACCAAATAGTATTTTCAGGTACCAAGGGATGAGGATAATAGCAGCAATCGCACTTGCTTCACTCTCATTTGCGACGCCTAATACCCTCTGCATATACTGTGGTAGGAGGATAACCAGTGAACCGAGTGAAAACCCTTGTCCCAGATAGAAAAATCCTATAGGTAAAAGAAACCAAGACTTGAATTCGACGAAGGACATTTTGAAGCCTAAAAAGCTATTGGGAATGCACTATAGTGTTTGTGCAGAATCTTCAAGCCATCAGGAGTTTCAAAAAATACGACAGTCGCCCGTCGTTGTGATTCCATATCCTTTGCAATAGGTTTGTACACACCACTTACCTTGAGGATGAAGACGGTGACAATCACCCGATCAATTTTGGTGTAATGGAAGTCATCAATGAAAAACCGTCCATTGGTGATATTGGCAAATGCATGCTTTTCTAGCTCCATCGCTTCATAAAAATTACTAATTCCTAGGGCATCGGTTGCGCCGATTTTAGTAAATTCTTCTCCATTCCAATGCAGGTCTTTCACCAGTTCAAACTCATGATTCAGGCTTGCTTTAAAGAGGTCATAGAGCATATCAAGGATTTTCAATTTCAGCTCACGATCCTCGTCTTTAACTACTTCCTCATCGCTATCGAATGGTTTTGTGGATTTCATCCCGGTAGTTGGTCAAAATAAAATATTAAAAGTATAGACCCCTGAAGACAGTAATTCTGCTCATATTTCATTAAAAAGCGATCGAATATTCGAGAATATGCACGACTTGATAAATCTTTAAGAACATTTGAGTAATTTTGTAAGTAATTTTTGGAGATTCGGGTCATATAAGGGAAATTTACCCCACATGTGTAAATCATGAAGAGTGGGGATTTCCAGAAGATCACGTCATCCTAATTGCTGGTAATTTGCACCTTGTCTTGCAGCCATCTTGGACTTGATTCTCTCCATTGTCAGACCACTTTTCTCGTCCTCTTGGATCTGGACACTGATACCATTGAACTTGGTATTGATCAGACTCTTAGCACCTGCATACTGCATTCTAAGTCTCACTGGTGACTCCATAGGCATCCAGAATAAAAAGAGCATACGAGTGTCATCAAGTCCTACCCTATTCTTCATTGGAAAGTCGTAGAGCACATATCTTGGCTCTGCTTCAGGGAGGATTAAGATCATCTCGTCGAAGCTATCAGTCGTGTGTTTTTCAAGTATGAGGTTTTCAGAATCGATTTTCAGAATCATTCCTTGCGGTTTCTTCTCGAATCTCATCTCTTCGTACTTTTTAATCAGATCTTGGTCGATATCTTGTCCACTAATACTCATTTAATCGCCTACTGGTGATGAAGAAGTCGGCTCTTCTTATAAGAATTTAATTGTATTATAATTCTTAAGCTTTGCTCATTGTTGGAAGTTCATTGAGACTTTCTGGGGCAAGATTTTAGAATAGTTCTACTGCGTGAGATGCGTTTTTGTCTTGTCTTCAGGTATTCCGATGCAATTGTATACCTTTGCGTTGAGAAAAGATTTTTCTAAGCTCTGGGAAAATTCTCCGCCCTTCAGAAGAATTCATCCAAATTGAGTTGCCCTTTCCTCGGTGTTCCAAGAAGCGATTGAAGAATCTTGAAGTGATCTTTGTAAGTATCTAAGATCCCCATATTTCTCAGGATGTACGCAGGGTGAAAGAGGGGGAGCAATGTGAATTGAGGTAATTCCTGAGGTTCCCCAGCCACCTTTGTGATTTGAGCAGAAGAGATGAAATAATTTAAGGCAACACGACCCAAGGTGACAACTATCTTTGGTTTGATGATATCCAATTGGGGATTCAACCAGTAGGAACTACATTGAGCAATCTCCACATAGGTTGGATCTCGATTCTCGGGGGGTCTACATTTTACAATGTTGAGAATTGAAACGGAACTACGATCAAGGCCAATCTCGAAGAGCATGTCGTCGAGAAGTTTCCCACTCCTTCCCACAAAAGGTTCACCTCTTCTGTCCTCCTCCCTTCCGGGGGCCTCGCCAATAACACAAATTTCCGAGTTGGAGACTATTCCCGGAACAACCTGTGTACGATTTTTATGCAATGAGCAGAGTGTGCAATTCCGCATCTTCTCATGCAAAATATCAAGCTGAATCATATCACCACTCCATGATTTTGTAGAGGTAATTTGTGAATTCAGTCACTGGCTTTCCAACATACTCAGAAGTTTTAAAATAACTCGGCGACTTTGAGAGAAATTTGCTCAATCCCTCTGAAGATATAGAGTGACTTGTAGTCGCTAATTTCTGTCGTTCTAACCGGTATGCATTGGTCTGCTGCTCAAACTGATTCTCAATTGGGATGACTTGCAAAGGTTTGTCTACGAGAATTGCCTCCCAAGTAACTGAGAATCCAGCGTTGGAAATGACCCCCTTGCTACTGGAGAAATCTGTAAGGAATCCAGATCTGGATGTCTGCTTGAGATGGACATTCCCAATCTTCTCCTCCCTATTGTAGCCATAGACGATGAAATTCTCATCAGGAAAATCCTTGAGAACCTTTCTGAGATACTTCTCCCTTAACCTCTTGACGTAAATGACATAGGAGTCCCCCATGTAGATATCGATGTCATCAAATTCATCCTTCCAGAGAAGGGGATAGAGACTCCAAATCCGCTCATTTCTAAGCTTCTTCACGTAGTCTATAGAGATGTAATGCTCTGCTCTTGGAGCGGTAATACCCAGTGTCCAGTCCATGATCAAGTGATTAATGGAATAACCAGGGATGGTAAGTGCGAGATTAGACCTGATGGAGTGTTGGTGATCGATTGAAATGAGAGGTACTTCAGAGAGCATTCCAACGTAAGAGACGAGTGGAGCAAAGTCAGTTATCACCAGATCAAACTTCTCTCTGATGAGTCTTCGTCTGAGACTGAGGACAATTTTGGGGAGGTGGAGGGAATTAAGCACACTCTTGCCAAGTGTCTTAAAGAATGTAAGCTGGTGCTCCTCATACACAAGTTCAAAGCTGTTGATCCATGTGAAGCTGTGTCCAAGGGAGTACGCATATTTTGGAGGCTTCGGTCCCTCAAAGACGATATGGATTTCATGCCCGTCAGCTATGAGCTGCTTCATTATCGTGCGAGATCGATTTATGTGTCCTTGCCCATTTGTATTAATCCCATACAATATCCTCATCGACTACACCTTCATCAGTACTTTTACAAGCTCAGCATGATCCTCTACAACCATGTCCGGACTTTGCTCCAGAATTAGAGATTTGGTGAATTGCCCGTACTGGCCGAGGAAAGCAATTGTCTTACATCCGGCATTTTTCCCTGCATTCACATCCACCGTGAGGTCACCGATGTAGATGGCTTCTGATGGATCAACCCCCAATCCTTTGCACGCCAATAAAATGGGTTCAGGATTCGGTTTTGGCTGCTTCACATCGTCATCCGTCACCACGACCACGAACTCCCTAAGGATAGAAATTTGCATCTTAGCAGATTCCACTGCCTTTCTTGATGCACTTGTCACCAATGCCACTTTGTAGTTATCAAGGGCCCATCTGATATTGGCTTCTGCCCCATCAATAAGTTCGAAGTTATACTTTGATCGATTGTAGTTTCTTACCGCTCGAATTATGAACCTAATTCTACGAAAAAATGAGAGCTTAACACTCTCTCCAATGTTCCAAACGATTTTCAGAACTTTAAATTTACTCTTTGCACCAACATATCCGAGGAGTTCCCTCAGGGGACCCTCTACAGCCTCCTCCTCAGGTCGGTGACCCAATTCGGCTTCAACTGCGCTCGCGATGGGTTCAACTAGACGGATATCCATCCGGGCTAGAGTTCCGTCAAGGTCAAAGAGTACGGCTTTCACAAAGCATTCATTGAATAAGTGGTTTAAAAATCTCGATTTGGGTTCAATAAAAAATGGATTATTAACGGGATTACTCGATCGAAATTTCAGTTGGAGGGTTTGCTATCTTCGCAGTAACAATGAGCATCCCATCGACATATCTGGCCTTCACTGTAGTGGTGTCAATCTCGTCATCAAGCGATACATTGAGATGAATTTTCTGCTCGCCAAGCACCTCCTTGTAATCCTCGTGACTTACTGCCTCAAGAATCATAGTACTTGGTTTGGTTCTTAGTTTGATCTGTGTTTTGTCCATACCAGGAATCATAAAGTACACATGTACTGTGTCATCAATGAGTTTCTGGAATACTTTTCTCCCAGGAGAGTTAGTAGGAGAACTGTAATTGCTCCCAGTAGTATAGGAATCACCGTCACCAGCAATCTTGAAAGCGAAGGTTCGTGCACCTTCTACCTCGTGTTCTTCTTCGACATCTTTGGTGATCCACTTCATTCCTGGACCTCCAATTTTCTTGCGAATTACGACCTTATGATCGTTTTCTTTGTGTATATCCATGGTAGTTACCTCATTCTATTGGTATCTCTTGCCAGTCATCCTCTGCAATTCTCACATCAGCTTCTCTTTCGAGCTTCTGAAGTGACAAACCGACCTCAGCACTCATCTTGCTAAAACTCGAGATAAGATTCTTCGCAGCGATAGGATCACTCCGCACGATATCTCCAGTAATGGCAAGGAAGTACTTGAGCATCAGTTCGATCTGTGATGACAGTGTGTCAGTAGAGGAGTTGACGAGACCCTTCCCCTTGCTACTCCGGCGGAACGCCATTGCTCTCCCCTCCGCTCTTTCGAGAAGACCCCATTTCTGGAGTCGGTGAAGAACCGGATAGATCGTACCTTTCTCCGCGTTTCAATGCTCAAAGAGCGCAGAGAGATCATCAAGCAGATCAGTGGATTTGCTGAAATCCTTGTCCGAGTGCAGGGTTAGGACTAGAAGTTCTACAGGCGATAATGCCTTCGTCCCAATGATGATATTATTCAACCACATTCCTGCTTGACACACCTGTCAGTGCAGATAAACTTTCGCCTGTGGTTTGATCTCAAACCACAAGGATTATCTGGCTGAGAATATGCTGTGGGAAAGACAATTTAAAGTTTGTGCTCTTACCAGTATCGAGTAGTTGATTCGTGCTAAACTTTCAGAAGACTATTCCATAAATAGCATAAACTTAAAGAAAGTATGACCTCTTACTAGGGAAAATAAGATCGGCACCCCTTTTTCAACTCAAAAGACCTACAGGGCACAGGAGATCATAAAACCTATCCGTCATGCACATAATTGAATGAAATCTCTCTGCCCATGAATTCTCCGTCTGAATTCAAGTGCAGGGATTTATTTACTCAGCTCTTCAAGGATACGTGTGGACATACTGAGCTCAGAGCTCCAAAAGGCGGAACCCCTCGACATCCTCAACTTCAATCTCAAACTCCCAGGTAACTGGGACGAGCGGGTTGTTGTCACCAGATCAAAGTACATGGCTCAGAAGAGATCGGAGATGAATCCAAGAAATCTGTCGGAGACCTTGGAAAGCATCATACAGATTATCCGACTGGAGATACAAGAACTTCCAGATTCTCTTTGCGAGGCACTCGCATGGAACACAGTCGGGCTTTTTGAACTGTTTACCCTCCTGTCAGACCAAGAGGTCAATGAGATTCTCGGATCAGAACTCGGACTACCACTGGTGGTTACCCACAGAAAATATGGAAGATGCTCGACAAATGTCATCTTCAGCAAAGAACTCTGGAATGCAATGAAATTGAGAGCCGAGTTCGACACTGGAGAGTCACTCAATCCAACCTCTCCCGCACTCAAAGCAGGTTTTGAGACAAAAATCGGCTCCATCAGACTGTCCATGCAAGCACCACCACTCTCCATCGATGGTCCCGCATTCTCCATACGGAGACTTCCGGTCACCACCATCGATATGCAGAGACTGATCCAAGACAAGCAGATCTCGGAGAAGCAAGCTGCCTATCTCACCCAGATGGTCAAGGAAAGGGCAAACATCGTCATCGCAGGAGAACCGGGATCGGGAAAGACGACCCTCGCTAACGCACTCCTCATGCAGACAAATCCAGCTTGGAGACTGATAGTCATCGAGGACGCCAAGGAAGTGAGATTCAACAGTGAGAATTTCCCACTCCTCACGAGATTCTCCATGCCTGCTGTAGGATCTGAGAAAAGGTACTCCCGCAGGACAAGTGAGATCGCAAGATTGCTCCACAGATCACCAGACTATGTCTTTCTCGGAGAGATTCAGAACAAGGAGGATACAACAGCATCTATGGAGGCACTAGCTGCCGGGATCAGGGGAATGGCGACCACCCACGCTCACGACCTCAAAGGATTACTCGCTCGATGGGAGCTCTCGCACGGTCTAAGCCACGATCTGCTTAGGGTTATAGACACCATTGTCCTCACAAAACGTGAGATCAGAGGAGGAAAGAGCTATTTAGGACTCTTAGGAATCTACCAACTTGTCCTGAATGACGGGGAATTCACTGGATTTACGCAGGTGGACATATGATTTCCCAGGAGATAACCCCATTCATTACAGCTACAGCAGCTGTCGTACTGGTATCCACAATATACTCAATCGTATTCAAGACCTTCTCCAGCTTGTACCTCCTCGCTTGGATAGCAGTCGTCATCATTCACCAGATCGTCCTCGAACTTCAACTGGTCAAATCTGCGGAACTAAAACAGGATAGAAATAAATGGCTCAGGGGAATACTACTCTCCAAAATCGGACACTCTCCAGGAATAGAGCACTACATCTCTCAGATCACAGAGACAGAAGCTGACTTCAGAGCAAGAGAATTAGGAAAAGCACCCGAGAGGAGCAGACGGTACTACCTACCACCAGATGTAGCAACTGCTGAGAGCGAGATCATCAAACTCGAGGAACGAAGCTCAATCGTCCTAACCGCCGCAGTATTCATACCAGTCATATTCTCACTCGCTCACCTCTTCAGAAATGTACCCCCCGAAATCATAGTAATCGAGATCGTAATCGCACTTACCATCACACAGACCCTCGCATTGTACTACAGCAAAGCCATCAGACTCAAAGGCTGGGCTGAAGCACTCGAGCAATACAGAACTATCGTCGAAGAGCTCATCAGCGGAGGAAGAAAAGCACTGTTTTCAATCCCCCAATTCTTCCAGAATATAACCGAGACTGAGATTGCACAGGAACCAACGATCAATAACAAATTACCTGCTTACACAGCAATTGGAACAACAGCTCTGGTAATAAGCAAATTATCATCAGATGAGAGACCTCAGGTCATCAAGGAATTCATTCAAGGAACTCAGAGCCTCCCCGTAAAAGAAGAACTTATGGAGGTCAGATGGAGAGCCCTGAGTGGAAGAGCACTTCTCATCACAACTATAGGCGTCGCAATAACTGCCATGTTCGCAGGTATCGCCAGCTTCTCATTTCCCCGAATATTCGAGCAGGTGCACACGATAAGCCCCTCTCAGAATCTGTCAGTATTCCTCTTCCTCCTCGTCCTCCCATCATCACTTATCATCACCCAAGCGTGGCTCAATCAGAGACTACTCCTACGATGGGGCGTAATCTGGACCGCAACCTACTGGATAACATTTACCTCCATTCAGCTATTCGTCTACTAGCTACTCAAAAATAGGAGCAATCACCGGAGAATAACTGATCCATTGCTATACTAGACGACCAAGACAAAAATTTACAGCAGTAGTCACAACCTATCGAATGCTTAAAAAATAATTATAGACCTTAGACAGATAGTGGCATTCAATTGTCACCACGGCGGGGTCGCCCAGTTTGGTCAACGGCGCTGGATTTAGGCTCCAGTCCTTAGTGGTTCGTGAGTTCAAATCTCACCTCCGTCATTATAATTTCCCCTACTTTTTCCGCGAGTTTAAATCTCGTCTCCACCAGTATATACTGATTTTTCACCATAAATTCTGATTTACTATCTTCTTCCAATCTCATTTCAAATTATCGTCTTAATCGTATTCCACTTTATCGTCTTATTCTGATCTTCTTCCTGCGTAGGGAGAGGACGAGTATACTTAGGACAGCTGCAGATGTGATTATCGAAGTTCTCTGGGTCTTAGAAACTGTCGAGCTCTGCTCCGTACCAGTAGAGCTACTGGTAGAGGTAGGGGAGCTGGATGTTGTGCTACTGGTAGAGGTAGGGAAGCTGGATGTTGTGCTACTGGTAGAGGTAGGGGAGCTGGATGCGGCACTTGATGTGTCTGATGAGGATTCTGTTGGTGTGAATGTAATAGTAGGAGTTGATGTAATGGTTGAAGTGGTGGGAATATTCCGGTCAGTTATAGAGAGAACATCCCGAA
>Ga0114931_10006912_pt1 | contig 13927 bp, 11 predicted proteins | sample 2SBtaG_FD_89579 | JGI IMG/M metagenome (GOLD analysis project Ga0114931, IMG submission 89579) | Deep subsurface microbial communities from Kolumbo volcano to uncover new lineages of life (NeLLi) - 2SBTROV14_V59a metaG | ecosystem: Environmental > Aquatic > Marine > Volcanic | place: Kolumbo...
GCAGGCTTGTCCGCCAGATGTTCCAGCATCGCTTTTTGAATCTGCACATGGATAACAGACTGCGTCCGCAAGGCGTTCTCATCGGACTTCCGGTCTTCATGCGTCCAGAGTGCCTTCTGTACTTCGATAGGGTGGGTGTTATTGCCTTCAATGCGATTGGAGTAATAACTATTCGTCAGGCGCATCATCGCCACAATCGAGTGGAGCGTTTGCGGGCTTAGTGAGCCGGAAAGGGCTGCCGATGCTCGAATAACCTCGGTTGCCTTATCCTGCAGGCCGCCGGTTATATGGGGAGCCATAGGCTCCATGGCAGAGGGATGTTCGAAGACCATGATATATTTGCCGATTATTCTGCCGATTTGATATAACTATAAGTTATTGTTTTATAATGTCAAGAATAAATATCAATAGTATATACTAGTGCTAATTTGCCGATATAAATGCCGATGTTGACGTATAGTGCCAGGGTCAGGTTCAGCTCAGTGAATGTTAGATCAAAGGCCTCAAGCTGTTTCTGTATGCCGGTGCGGCCCGGCAGGATGCACTGGGTCGGAATGCGCCGTGGGCGGAATTAAGAATTAAGAATTAAGAATTTAGAATGTAGAATTCAAATCAAATGCATAGTGAATTTAGAGCACACCTTTGGCGGAATTATGAATTTAGAATAGCGAATTCAGAATTTAATTGATCAGAATTTAACCAATATCTGCGGTATGCCTTTGATTCTGGGAATGAGGAAGGGAGAATTTAGAATTAGGAATGTCGAATATAGAATTAAGAATTCATTAAGAAAGAGAGATTAGGAATATGAGGGTATTTACGTATAGAATGCAGGGGATGGGAGTGCGAATTAAGAATAGAGAATTAGAAATAGAGAATTATGAATTGAGACTTTAGAATTTATAATTAAAAAGGATTAGGAAATCAAGAACATGGAATCACGGATAGAAGCCAATAGCCATATTACAGATCGTACTTTTAACTTTGCGGTAAACGTCGTCAGACTGGCAAGTGTATTAGATAAAAAACCAGGCGCTCCACGAACGCTATCTAACCAGCTACTGCGGTCAGGAACATCTGTTGGAGCCAATGTAGAAGAAGCGCAGGCCGGACAAAGCCGAGCGGATTTTATCTCAAAAATGTCCATAGCCCTGAAAGAAGCCAGAGAAACGCATTACTGGCTCAAGCTACTCATAGCGACAGACATCTGCAGCAAAAAGCAGATAAATGATATGGTAAAGGAAGCAAACGAATTAGTGTGTATATTGGTAACGATATTAAAAAAGACAAAAGAAAATGGAACATAACTCAATAATTAAAAATTCGTGTTTTAATATCTTTTCGGTCTTTATGGCCTGGCCAATTCGTAATTCTAAATTATTAATTCTAAATTCTAAATTCCCCAGTTCAGTTTTTTATAATACGCAATTCACTATTCTCCATTCTAAATTCGCCCGGCCTGTTTTGCTTTTAATTCATAATTCTAAATTATTAATTCTTAATTCAGCATCGTATGCTGTTTGTTTGGGTTTTTATAATTCGCTATTCACTATTCTCCATTCTAAATTCGCTCAGTCCGCTGTGCTTTTAATTCATAATTCTAAATTTATAATTCTTAATTCAGCATTTTTTGCTGTTAGCTTGGCTTCTTTAAATTCTGAATTCTACATTCTTAATTCTAAATTCTACAAGTTTGTTGTGTTTTCAATTCATAATTCTAAATTATTAATTCTTAATTCAGCATCTTTTGCTGTTAGCTTTGGGTTTGCTAATTCGCTATTCACTATTCTGAATTCTGAATTCTCCCAGTCTGGTGAAGCACTATGACTGCCTCTATAGAAGAAATTAAGCTAAGGCTACGACAGTTTGCCAGTGAAAGAGACTGGGAGCAGTACCATTCCCCAAAAAACCTCTCCATGGCCCTAATCGCCGAAGCAGCGGAACTGGTTGAGCATTTCCAGTGGCTTACTGAGGAGCAGTCTCACAACTTGCCGGCAGATAAGCTGGAAGAAGTCGCCCAGGAACTGGCGGATATTCAGATCTACCTGATCCGCATAGCGGATAAACTGAATGTGGATTTGTTACAAGCGGTGGACAGGAAAATGGCTATTAATGAACAGAAGTACCCGGCTGAGAAAGTGAAGGGTAGTGCGAAGAAATATACGGAATATAAATGACTCAGTATAATCTGGTATTGTTTAATAGCTTATTTCTGAATTCTAAATGCATAATTCTTAATTCATATGTTGCTGCCGTAGAAATCCGCGATCGCCTTACTAAACAAAAACGCCTCGATAAATTTGTAGGACAACAAATATGCGATGCTGAAAGCTACCCGAAGGGGTCGGCTGAGTGGATGCAGCCTGATCAACTGCTCGACCAGAAAGAAGGATGGTTCGCCAAACAACTCCACCGCAGTGTCCTGGCCTTCAACCGTAATCGTGATGCATATAGATGTGCAGATGCCGCGGGAGGCTGGAAGCCGAGAGCGGCATCCGTGACCGGAGTGAAGCGTAGGAAATACTTGGGGAACCCCGAAAGGTTCTGAAGGGCACCCGCAGCCTGCAATAAACTTGTACAATTGTCACGAGTTATATGTAAGTACTAATAAAAGATGATTACCGACTACCATGCCAAATACTATGCTCATGAGCTGACCAAACGTTGTTCATCGGACAGCGTTGAAAAGCTTGCTGGAGCAGTAGCCAGTGCCCAGGTCGACCTGAATCCCCACCAGGTAGATGCGGCCTTGTTCGCTTTCAAGTCGCCGCTCTCCAAAGGTGCGCTGTTAGCAGACGAAGTAGGCCTCGGCAAAACTATTGAGGCTGGCCTTGTACTTTCGCAGAAGTGGGCGGAGCAGAAACGTCGGATTCTGGTTATCACGCCTTCGAACCTGCGCAAACAGTGGCATCAGGAGTTGACCGAGAAGTTCTTCCTGCCTTGTAGGCTGCTGGAATCAAAATCATACAACGCGGCGATTAAACAGGGCCAGATTAGGCCGTTCGAGGGACCGGAAATCGTCATTTGCTCGTACCAGTTTGCAAAGAACAAGGCGGACGACGTGCAGGCGGTGCCATGGGATCTCGTGGTTATCGACGAGGCACATCGACTGCGTAATGTCTACAAACCGAAGAATGTTATCGCCAACACACTTAAGGCAGCACTGGCCGGTAAGGACAAACTGCTGCTCACAGCTACACCATTGCAGAATTCCCTACTGGAGCTGTTCGGTCTGGTGAGCTTTATCGATGAACATACCTTCGGTGACCTCAAAAGCTTCCGTGAACAGTTCGCAAACCTGAATCAAGAGCAGGTGTTTCATACCCTCAAGGCAAGACTCAAACCTGTCTGCCATCGCACGCTACGGCGGCAGGTTACCGCGTACATCCCCTACACCAAGCGACTGCCACTTGTAGAGGAGTTCACGCCGCAGGAAAGCGAAGACCGGCTCTATGAGCTCATCACCGAGTACCTGCAACGCGATAACCTCCAGGCTCTGCCTTCAGGGCAGCGTTCTCTGATGACGCTCGTGCTGCGAAAGTTGCTGGCCTCATCCACATTTGCTATCGCTGGCGCACTCACTACCATCTCAAACCGACTCAAAGCCAAGTTGAGTAGGCGAGAGTCCACTGAATCGCTAGAGGATGCGCTGGATCAGGATTACGAAGCACTGGACGAAACTGCCGAGGAATGGGCGGACGACGAGTACGCCGAAACACTCAGCGAGGATGATCGGAACGCCCTCGAGCAGGAGATCGCCGACCTTGATGTCTTTACGGAGCTTGCCACTTCCATCGAACACAACGCCAAGGGCCTGGCATTGCTCAAGGCGCTGGATATTGCCTTTGCCAAAGCACAAGAGATCGGTGCGGCGCAAAAGGCCATCATCTTCACTGAGTCGCGCCGTACCCAGGACTATTTGTTGCGCCTGTTGGCAGACAGTCCTTTTGCAGAAGGGATCGTCCTGTTCAACGGTTCCAATACGGACGAACGCTCCAGACAGATCTATAGCCAGTGGCTTGAACGACATCAGGGTACCGATAGGATAACGGGATCCCGTGCCGGTGACATGCGGTCAGCATTGGTGGATTATTTTCGCGAACAGGGCCGCATTATGATTGCTACTGAAGCCGGGGCTGAGGGCATCAATCTTCAATGCTGCTCTCTGGTAGTGAACTACGACTTGCCCTGGAATCCGCAGCGCATCGAACAGCGCATTGGCCGTTGCCATCGCTATGGTCAGAAGCACGATGTGGTGGTGGTCAATTTTCTCAACCGCAAGAACGCTGCCGACCATCGCGTGTTTCAACTGTTGTCAGAGAAATTCCAACTCTTCGAAGGGGTTTTCGGCGCCAGCGACGAAGTGCTCGGCGCCCTAGAATCCGGCGTGGATTTTGAAAAGCGCATCGCCGCCATCTACCAGCGCTCTCGTAAGCCGGAAGATATCCAGAGTGCTTTTGATCAACTCCAGCTCGAACTGAGTCTGGAGATCAACGAGTCGATGACCCAGACACGCCGTAAGCTGCTGGAACACTTCGACGATGAAGTGCGCGAAAAGCTCAAGGTCCGCGACGAAGATTCCAAAGCGTACCTCAACCGCTATGAGCGCTTACTTATACAGCTTACGCGACACGAGTTGAATGGCCATGCTGAATTTTTGAGTGATGCCTCATTCCGTCTGAAAACACAGCCCTTTCCTGAGCATACGGCAGACATTCCGCTGGGTTTATACGAGCTTCCCCGCCGTACCGGAGAAGCACACCTTTATCGACTTAACCATCCACTTGCCGAGGCGGTAGTGGCCCAGGTGAAAGAGCGTGATCTACCGACCGCGGAGATTCAGTTTGACTACGAGCTTCATGAAGGCAAGGTTAGCTTGCTGGAGCCGTTCATTGGAAAATCCGGTTGGCTTGTTTCTACCCTGTTTACTGTTGAGTCTCTTGATCAAGCGGAAGATCACCTCATTGTCGCCGCGATGACAGATGAAGGGCATATTCTAGATAAAGAAATAGCGACGCGGCTTTTGACGCTACCTGGAACAGTTATCGGGCAAGTGCCACCGAATATGAATGCTTCACCACTGGAAGTAATTATTCAAAATCGACAAGCCTCAATTCAGCGCGACATCTCCGAGCGCAATGCCCATTTTTTCGAGGCAGAGGCTGATAAGCTCGATGGTTGGGCAGATGATTTGAAAGTCGGATTAGAACGGGAGATCAAGGAACTCGATCGACAGATCAAGGAAGCTCGCCGGGCTACCACCATTGCTCTCACGCTGGAGGAAAAGCTCGCGGGCCAGAAACAGATCAAGACCATTGAAGTGCAGCGCAATCAGAAACGTCGGACACTATTTGATGCCCAGGACCAAGTGGACAGGCAGCGCGAGGAGTTGATTGAGCAGATCGAAGGTAAGCTCGCACAAGTGACGCAATTGCAGCACCTGTTCATGATTCGATGGACCTTGAAATAAGGTACAGGGAGGACATGCCAATGAAAAACCGCACAATCAACGTCAAGGGAACCGACATCGCCATCGCGACACGCCATGAGCAGGATTACATCTCGCTCACCGACATGGTCAAAAAATTCGGCGACGAGAGCATCCTCTACAATTGGCTGCGTAACCGCAACACCATTGAGTTTCTCGGTATTTGGGAACAGCTCTACAACCCGGAATTTAAACCTGTCGAATTCGAGAGGTTTAAGAGCCAGGCGGGGCTGAACAGCTTTGCACTATCGCCCAAAAAATGGGTCGAAGCCACTGCTGCCATAGGAATATATGCCAGGTCAGGCCGGGGCGGGGGCACCTACGCCCACCGCGACATCGCCTTTGAGTTTGGCTCCTGGCTCAGTCCCGAGTTCAAGCTCTACCTCATCAAGGAATTCCAGCGTCTCAAGGACGAAGAAGCACGCTCCAAATCACTGGAATGGAACTTCCAACGCACCCTTGCCAAGGTCAACTACAAAATCCATACCGACGCCATCAAGGAACGCCTGATCCCGCCCCGGCTGACCAAGGCGCAGACCAACACGGTGTATGCCTCAGAGGCCGACCTGCTCAACGTCGCCCTGTTCGGCATCACCGCCGCAGCGTGGCGGCAAGCCAACACCGGCCAGACCGGCAACATGCGCGACGCTGCCACGCTGGAGCAACTGGTGGTGCTGTCGAATCTGGAAAGCATCAACGCCGTGCTCATCCACCAGGGACTGGCCGCGCCCGAACGCCTGACCCAGTTGAATACCATTGCCATCACGCAAATGCGCTCCCTAATCGGGATGGACACGGTAGGAAAACTGCGCGGCCCGCATACCAAGAAGGTCATCAAACCATGACAGAACCAACGATAATCTGCCCCAACTGCAAAACGGAGATTAAGCTCACCGAGTCGCTGGCTGCGCCGTTGATTGAGACCACTCGCAAACAGTTCGAGCAGCAACTGGCTCAGAAAGACGCAGATGTTGCTAAACGCGAGCAAGCCATACGTGAAAAGGAGAAGCAGCTTACCGATGCTAAAAACTCGCTTGATGAGCAGGTCGCCAATCAGGTCGAAGAGCAACTGAAAATGGATCGCGCCCGGATTGCAGATGAGGAAGCCAAAAAGGCCAAACTCGCCGCGGCGACAGACCTTGAGCAGAAGGTGCGCGAAGTCGCTGATTTGCAGGAGGTGTTGAAAAGCCGTGAAGAAAAACTCGCCGAGGCACAAAAAGCGCAAGCGGAACTGATAAAAAAACAACGTGAACTGGATGACGCCAAGCGTGAACTGGAGCTGACTGTTGAAAAGCATGTGCAGGAAGGGCTCGATGCAACCCGCCAGCAAGCCAAAAAAGAAGCCGAGGAAGAACAGAAGCTCAAGGTAATGGAGAAAGAGCAGACCATTACCGCAATGCAGAAACAAATTGAAGATCTCAAGCGTAGGGCCGAGCAAGGCTCACAGCAATTGCAGGGTGAAGTGCAGGAGCTGGAGCTTGAAAGCCTGCTGCGGGTGAAGTTTCCTTTCGACTCCATTAAGCCGGTGCCCAAAGGCGAATTTGGCGGCGATGTGCTGCAAAGAGTCGTAAGTCAGAGCGGCCTGCCCAGCGGAACGATACTCTGGGAATCCAAGCGTACTAAAAACTGGAGCGATTCATGGCTCGTTAAGCTGCGCGAAGACCAGCGTACCGCAAAAGCGGAAATCGCTATCATCGTCAGCCAGGTATTACCGAAAGACGTTGAAACCTTTGAGATGGTCGATGGTGTGTGGGTTACGCATCCGCGCGCCGCATTGCCTGTGGCCCTGGTCCTTCGTCAGACACTATTGGATGTCGCCATGGCACGGCAGGTATCCGAAGGCCAGCAAACTAAAACAGAAATGATCTACGAATATCTAACTGGCCCGCGTTTCCGTCACCGAGTGGAGGCCATCGTCGAGGCATTTTCCACCATGCAGCAAGATCTCGACAAAGAAAGAAAGGCAATAATGAAGCAGTGGGCCAAGCGCGAAGCGCAAATTGAAAGGGTTATGGGGGCAACGGTGGGGATGTACGGTGACTTACAGGGGATTGCTGGTAAGTCTTTGCAGGAGATTGAAGGACTAAGTCTCCCGGCATTAGATGCGCCAGACGGTAGTGATGAGGAGATAGATTGATGCCAAAGAATGACGAAAAAAAGGGTGTGTCTGAAGCTGGCACCACATTGGCTGGACAAGCGATTAAGGAAGATACACCAATACATTGTCCATATCGGCAAGCAACTCTCATTCAGCAATCGCTCGCGCCTGACAAGATGCGTGTTGCTTTCTTTATTGGAGCAGGGTGTCCGATGGCAATTCGAATCCCAGATACGGAGGGAACGAGGCCTCTTATTCCTGACATTGCGGGTCTTACAGCAAGAGTTCGACAAGCGGTGGAGGGCTCTGCCGCACACAAAGTAAGCTTTGGCACACTTATTGCTAGGCTCGGTAATGCGGGAAATAATAATCCTAATGTAGAGGAGATCTTGACACATATCCGTGCGCTTGCGGATGTTGTTGGTGGTGGGGAAATACAAGGCCTCACGCTGGAAGAGCTTATCGCATTAGACAGCGAAATATGTAAAGTCACTACGGAAGTCGTTAGTGCAACTCTTCCCGGGGATGATAGTCCTTACCACCACCTGGCAGCATGGATAGGTGGGATTCCGCGGAATAACCCTGCAGAAGTATTTACCTCCAATTACGATCTACTTATGGAACAAGCCTATGAGGCTCGGAAGGTGCCGTATTTTGATGGCTTTGTTGGGTCCTACCATACATTTTTCGACTTAGCGTCAATGGAACAGGACAAGTTACCTTCTCGTTGGGCCCGTCTATGGAAGGTTCATGGATCTATAAATTGGTGGCGCTCTGTAGATGGAGAGGTTGAGAGGCGACATACTGCAGAAGCGGGAGATAGACAAATGATCTACCCGTCACACCTAAAATACGATCAGAGTCGCAGGCTTCCGTATCTTGCGATGCTGGACAGGCTCAAAGCATTTCTGGCTAACGGGCAAGCGGTGTTAATAACCTGCGGATACTCGTTTGCCGATCAACACTTAAATGAAGCGATTCTACAAGGATTGAGTGGGAACCCTACTGCAGTTTGTTTTGGCTTGGTATTTGGTGATCGTGCTAATACGCCTGAAGGCGTTAGAAAGGCAAGAATGCATCCGAACCTAAGCCTGTTGGCAGCTGATGGGGCCGTGCTTGGCTCTGTCGAGCGAGACTGGCGATCAGATGAAAAACCAGATCATCCATTGCATGGGCTTGCAGTAAAGACGGGAGAAATGACGCATAGAACTAAAGCACCGGCCGAACGATGTAAGTTTCTCTTGGGGGACTTTCATTCTTTTGGTGAGTTTCTGGCGGGGCAGTTGTCACACCGTGAGCCGCACGAAGGATAAAACACAAAATGTCAATTGATCCAACGTTTATTGGAACTGTTCAGGATGTCTCTGGCTCCACTATCACAGTCGAGCTTGGTAGCGAAACAGTAACTGGGCTTTCCTTTGTCAATGGTGAGGCTTATAGGATTGGTCAGGTCGGTAGTTTCGTTCGAATCCCCTTGGGTTACGTATATCTCTACGGTGTAGTGTCTCAGGTAGGTGCGGGAGCCGCTCCCTTGCGAGATGGTGAACGCGCCATGTTCGGTAACCGTTGGCTCCGTGTTCAGTTGGTTGGCGAGGGTGCAGTCGGGGGTCGTTTTGAACGCGGTGTATCCCAACATCCAACGATTGATGATCGAGTTCACATTGTCACAGAGTCGGACCTCCGTGCGATTTATGGTCCAGGCGATCCTGACGACTTTGTATCCATTGGATGCCTAGCGAGCGCCGAGTCAATTCCGTCTCTTGTGAATATTAATAAACTTGTTACTAGACATTCTGCAGTGGTTGGTACTACAGGGGCTGGAAAATCGACAACAGTTGCTGGATTGCTAACCTCTTTGTCCGATTTCGGGAGGTATCCGTCAGCAAGAATTGTAGTCCTCGACATACATGGTGAGTATTCGAGAGCACTTGCGGAACGCGCCTCGGTCTTTCGCGTATCAACTGATGCCGACAAGGGTGAACGACAACTTCGTGTGCCGTTTTGGGCTCTCAGCTTTGAGGAGCTAACCTCCCTTGCATTTGGTAAATTAAATAATGATGCGCAAACAGCAGCTGTGGCCGATTTTATAACGCAGTTAAAAAAAGAATCATTCTTGAATCAACCCAGAGAGGGGATATCTGAATCTGATATAACTGTCGATTCGCCAGTGCCGTTTTGCATTCACAAAATGTGGTTCGAGTTATACAAGAGAGAACACCACACCTTGATACCTAAACCTGGCGGTGCGGCTGATGAGGTGGATTATGCCTACGTCGTTGGTGATAATAATAATCCCGTCCAACTTGGGGACGCTATGACAGTTACCCCTCCTCTCTATCGAACTGTTAAGACAACTGGCCCAGCTCAAGAGCGTGTACAACTTGGTCGAGATTCCATTGGTATTAGGCAGCAGTTGGCTGGGCTGGCTTCCAAGTTAAAGGATCCACGGTTTTCATTTCTGTTTAGTCCCGGAGAATGGCTGCCAGATATGGATGGTAAAACGGTCGAAGACCTGGATGCGCTGCTTGGAGAATGGATAGGTGGACCTAAACCGATCACGATTCTTGATCTTTCTGGCATACCATCCCTGGTACTCAATGACCTAATCGGGGCATTACTTCGTATTATTTATGATGCTTTGTTTTGGGCGAGAAATTTGCCCGAAGGTGGCCGCGAACGACCTTTGTTAATAGTGCTTGAAGAAGCGCATGCATATCTTTCTAGCGATAATGTGGGCTCGGCTGCAACAGCCGTTCGTCGGATAGCGAAAGAAGGACGAAAATACGGTGTCGGCATGATGGTCGTTAGTCAAAGACCGTCTGAAATTGATACAACGATTCTTTCTCAATGCGGGACAATATTTGCGATGCGGCTCGCAAATGATACAGACCGTGGGCGTGTCACCAGCGCTGCATCTGACAACCTGAATGGGTTGTTCGATATGCTTCCGATCCTTAGAACGGGGGAGGCTATTGTAGTCGGTGAGGCTGTGAGTCTTCCGATTCGTACACTCATAGAGCCTCCATCAAGGGATCGTTTACCTGATAGTGTTGATCCACGGGTGGCAGTTAGAGGGAGTATGAGTAACGACGGCTTTGATGGACCGGGCGGCTGGAATCAAAAACGGGATATATCAGATTATACGGCAGTTGTACGTCAATGGCGCAAGCAGAACCCGCGGTATGAGCATAAAACAAAGTTGGCGAAACCGGACGCGAATTCAACAAACAAAGGAGAAAACAAGTGAACTGGATAGAAACACCAGAGTCTTCAAACATTGCGCGGTTTGCCTACGATGAAGCGAGCAGCATGCTCATTGTCGATTTTATAAAGGGCGGTACGTACAACTATTATGACGTACCACAGGCGATATTCGAGCAGATGAAAGCTGCACCATCAAAAGGTCAGTTTCTCGCCTATAACGTTAAAGGCGCATACCGCTATGCCAGGGCGTAGCGGGAGTACTCATTATATAGACTGGAATCGTACACCTTGAAGAAGAAACAAAAACTAGAACTCACTTGGATTGGCAAAGAAAACCGGTCGAAGCTGGAGCCGCGGATTCTACTGGAAGACCCGGAGAAGTCCCGCCACGCCACGCATCGGGTGACGGAGAACGATATCTTCGACAATCAGCTGATCTTCGGGGACAACTTGTTGGCGCTGAAGGCGCTGGAGGCGGAGTTTTCTGGGAAGGTGAAATGCGTGTTCATCGACCCGCCCTATAACACAGGCAGTGCGTTCCAACATTACGATGATGGGGTGGAGCATTCGATCTGGTTGTCGCTGATGCGCGACCGGCTGGAGATCCTCCGGCGGTTGTTGTCGGAGGATGGTTCGTTGTGGATAGCGATAGATGACAATGAGGCGCACTACCTTAAGGTGTTATGTGATGAGGTTTTTGGGCGAACATGTGCTGTGGCAAATATCGCATGGCGCTCCTCTGATGCATCCAACAATGATGCTAAGACATTCTCGGTCGATCACAACCATATATTAGTTTTCAGCAGGCAGCCCGGCTGGCTCTCCTATGAGCTTCCGCGAACCGAAGAGGCAAATGCGCACTATAAAAATCCAGACAACGACCCAAACGGGCCGTGGTTCATGGGCAATCTTTCGTCACCGAAACCTCGTCCAAATCTACGGTACAAAGTGATATCCCCAACTGGGTGTGAGATCGACCCGCCAGCTAATGGTTGGCGATGGCAGGAAAGTACACTTCTAGACATGGTTGAGACAGGGGAAATCACATTCTCACCAGATGGTCGTCGGGTTATCAAAAAAACATATCTCAAGAATCAAAGAGGTCTATCTCCTTCGACCATGTGGGACGATATCGAAGATACAGGTCACAACCGGCAGGCGAAATATGAGTTGAAGAAGTTATTTCCACAAGTCGAAACGGCAGAACTGTTTGCGACACCAAAGCCGGAGAGGTTGATACGTAAAATGCTAATGATTGCAACACGACCTGGTGATCTTGTCCTCGACTCTTTCGCCGGCTCCGGCAGAACTGGCGCGGTAGCCCACAAGATGGGTCGACGCTGGATCATGGTAGAACTGGGTGAGCACTGTCACACCCACATCATCCCGCGTCTGCAAAAAGTCATCGATGGCGAGGACCAGGGCGGCATTAGTAAGGCTGTCGATTGGAAAGGCGGCGGCGGTTTCCGCTACTACCGGCTCGCACCTTCGTTGCTTGAAAAGGATAAGTGGGGTAACTGGGTCATCAGCAAGGAATTCAACGCCACCATGCTGGCGGAGGCAGCCTGCAAGCTGGAGGGCTTCACCTATGCACCATCGGATGCAGTGTACTGGCAGCACGGCCACTCGACCGAACGGGATTTTATCTATGTCACTACGCAGAGCCTGACCGCCGACCAACTCAGCGCTCTAGGCGATGAGGTGGGTCCGGAGCAAACCTTGCTAGTGTTGTGCGCCGCCTTCCGTGGTAAGGCTGACCGCTGGCCGAATTTGACGGTGAAAAAGATTCCCCATGCAGTGCTCAAGCGCTGTGAATGGGGACATGATGATTACAGCCTCAAGGTAGAGAACCTGCCGGAGGCCCCGCCTGCAATTGAAGATTCCCTCACCCCAACCCTCTCCCAGAGGGAGAGGGAGAAAAAAGAAAGTCCCGGCCAAAAGGGCCTTTTTGACGAGGAGGCCGGGCAATGAACCGCCATGTAAATTCCATTGCTGGCCGCCTGAGCCTGCGCCCACCGCAGCGTCGCTCTCTGGAGATTCTCGATCGCATCATAGAGATTGCGCCACCGGGGAAAGAAGCGGATATCAATGCGGTGCTTGAGATTATCCGCAGCGAATTTCCGACGGTTACCGATTTTGAGCGTGAATTTCCTTCCTTGTGTTTTGCCCTGGCCACCGGCGTAGGCAAGACAAGGCTGATGGGTGCGTTCATTAGCTACTTGCATCTGGCCCATGGCATCAACAACTTCTTCGTGTTGGCGCCGAATCTGACTATCTACAACAAGCTGATTGCGGACTTCACACCCAATACGCCCAAGTATGTGTTCAAGGGAATTGCAGAGTTCGCAACCAATGCACCTGCCATTATAACTGGCGATAACTACGATCAGCGCGATCCGGCGAGTGGTTCACTGTTTGGTGGTGTGCGAATCAATATTTTCAATATCTCCAAGATCAACTCCGAAGTTCGAGGCGGCAAATCGCCCCGCATCAAGCGCTTGTCGGAATACATCGGCGAGAGTTACTTCGATTATCTGGCCGGACTGCCTGATCTGGTTATGGTAATGGATGAGTCGCACCGCTACCGTGCTAGTGCCGGAATCAGGGCGATCAATGAACTCAAACCGATTCTGGGGCTGGAGCTGACGGCGACGCCGTTCGTGGAATCTGCTCGCGGCGCAGTGGCCTTCAAGAACGTCATTTACGATTACCCGCTGGGCAGGGCCATGGCCGATGGCTTCGTGAAAGAGCCAGCGGTGGTCACGCGCAAGGATTTCAACCCGGCCGGGATGTCGGCGGAAGAGATTGAGCGCTTGAAGCTCGAAGACGGCTTGCGTCTGCACGAAAGTGTCAAGGTGGAGCTGGAGACCTACGCTCGCGAGAGCGGCAACGCTATCGTCAAGCCCTTCTTGCTGGTTATCGCGCGGGATACTACTCATGCGGGTCAGTTGTTGTCCTTGATCCAATCGGATGGATTCTTCGAGGGGCGCTACAAGGAAAAGGTCATCCAGGTGGATTCCAGCCAGACCGGTGCGAAGGAAGATGAGATGGTGGAGCGCCTGCTCAAGGTCGAACACACCGAGGAGCCGACGGAGATTGTGATTCACGTCAACATGCTCAAGGAAGGCTGGGACGTA
>Ga0114931_10006913_pt1 | contig 13925 bp, 10 predicted proteins | sample 2SBtaG_FD_89579 | JGI IMG/M metagenome (GOLD analysis project Ga0114931, IMG submission 89579) | Deep subsurface microbial communities from Kolumbo volcano to uncover new lineages of life (NeLLi) - 2SBTROV14_V59a metaG | ecosystem: Environmental > Aquatic > Marine > Volcanic | place: Kolumbo...
GCCCATCAATTCGGATTGGGGAAACGCACGGGAATCGATCTCCCATCAGAGCGTCCAGGATTGGTCCCTTCACCTGAGTGGAAACTACGGGTCAAAGGCGAACCCTGGTATCCTGGGGAAACCATATCTGTTTCTATTGGACAAGGCTACCTCACGGTGACGCCCTTGCAAATGGCCATGGTTGTGGCTTTCGTCGCCAACAATGGACAAAGAATTCATCCTCATTTCATCCGTGCGATTCGAGACCGAACAACTGGACACATCAAGGACTGGACCGTGGCACCACCGACACAGATGATGGTATCTACCGCAATCCTTTCCCACGTGCGGGAAGGGATGGCTGCCGTGGTGAGGGAAGGAACAGCCAGGAGAATACGTTCATCCTTGGTCTCGATTGCGGGAAAAACAGGTACCGCGCAAGTGGTTGCGCTTCGTTCGGGAGCAGGAAAGCACATCCCAAAGAAATTCCGAGATCATGCGTGGTTCGTCGCATTTGCCCCTATTGAGGCTCCTCGGATCGCTGTGGCGGTCATCGTGGAACATAAGGGGCATGGTGGATCTGCGGCCGCCCCGCTGGCAAAAGAACTGATTGAAACGTTTATTCAGTTGGATTCGAGAAACCCAGTCTTTTCAACCATTCCATCTGACTGAGAAGAAAAAAGACAGGAACCTCATGAGAGACAGGAAGAAGAAATGATTGAAAGAAACATCATCCGACAGGGCATTGATCCATTTGAATGGTGGTTTGTCGGTCTCATCCTCGCCATTCTCTCCCTTGGTATTCTGACGATCTACAGCGTCACGAGTATTGATCGGCAGGGTGGAATGCCCATTTATCTCAAACAGGCTGTCTGGGTCTTGGTCGGAATGCTAGCATTTGTCATGATGGTGCACATTGACTATCATAAGCAAGCCCGCATGGCCACCCTTATCTATATCATTAGCTTACTCCTGCTTCTCCTGGTTTTGTTCATCGGCAAAACCAGCAGAGGATCCCAGCGATGGATCCCCGTAGGCCCCATCGCAATCCAACCATCAGAACTCATAAAAATCCCCTTAATTTTGGCTCTTGCCGCCTATTATGGTGCAACCCATCGACAAGGCTGGCTTCAACGGATGGTGATTCCAGGACTCATCACCTTACCTGGGTTTCTTTTAATTCTGAAGCAGCCGGATTTGGGAAGTAGCCTTGGCTTTCTCTCAATTTTTATTCTCTTACTGTTGGTGGTCGGCGTTCGATCAAAGGCCTTCGGGTTGGTCGTCCTTTCGGCTGTCATGATTTTTCCGTTTATTTGGGGAGGGGTGTGGGGATCGTTACATGAGTATCAAAAGGAACGAATCATTAGTTTTGTGGATCCGAATTACGATCCTGGCGGGAAAGGGTACCACGGGTTACAATCCCGCGTGGCGATTGGGTCAGGACAATTGTTAGGGAAAGGGCTCTATGGGGGAACTCAAACACAATTTAAATTTTTACCCGAGGGACATACCGACTTTGTCTTCGCCGTGTTTGCCGAGGAATGGGGATTTCTCGGCGTGATCCTCTTATTAACTCTCTATGGCACTCTTTTTCTGATGGGGTTGGAAATCGCCTCCAAGGCTCGTGATAGTCTCGGTACCCTTCTGGCAACCGGTGTGGTGGGAATGATGGGATTTAGCGTGATCATCAATATCGGCATGACACTTGGATTAGCACCGATTGTCGGCATTCCCCTTCCTCTCATGAGTTACGGCGGCAGTTCGACGATTGTCACCTTGGCCGCGCTGGGATTGCTCTTGAATGTGAAACGCCGGAGGTTGTGCTGATCGCATGAGGAATGAACGGACCCGTTCAGAGCTCGCTGACTCTCCTCAAGTTGACAGGCCGTCTGTTATGAGGCAAGAGCAACCTAACCCGGACGAGCCGGAACCAAACAAGGTCAATGGCAACGTGCAAATTGAACAATGCAACATGACGGAACAATTCAGATGATCTAAAAAGGTGGATGTGTCGGAAAGGCCATCCAGCCCCTTGACAGACAAGGATTTTGGAACATCACCAAAAATTTCTTTACAGAAAAACACGGAATGTTGTCCCTAAGAGACTAATGCGTCCAGATAAAAGGAGGATTACCTGTGGGGCTTGAAATAGCCATTAATGTCAGTCGAGAGGAAACACGCGTGGCCGTGCTGGAAAACCGCCTTGTCACGGAATTATATGTCGATCGGGCTCAAAAAAAGGATTTTGTGGGGGGGATCTACAAAGGGAAAGTGGTGAAGGTGCTTCCCGGCATGCAGGCAGCCTTTGTGGATATCGGCCTAGAACGCGCAGCCTTCATGCATGTCTCGGACCTCTCTGAGGGAACGGAACCAGGCGATACGCTCGTCGACAGCCTCGAGGATGAAGAGGAAGAGAAGAATCATGACATGCCGCGTCCGCGAAGACAAAACGCCCATCCAATTCAGGAACTTCTGGAAGAAGGTCAGGAGCTTCTCGTGCAAATTTCTAAAGGACCAATTGGGACTAAGGGATCTCGCGTCACAACCTACGTGTCCTTGCCGGGCCGGTTCCTTGTTTTTATGTCGAATGTCGATCATATCGGCGTCTCCCGGCGCATTACGAACGATGAGGAACGCACACGATTAAAAGATGTGATGCGCCGCATTCGAAAGCCTCATTATGGCTATATTGTCCGCACCGTATGTGAGGGCGTGCAAGAAGAAGATTTGTTGTCTGATGTTGAATTTTTAAGCGCCTTATGGGATGACATTCTGACCAAATTCCATCAGCAACCCGCCCCATCGGTTTTGCACACTGATTTGACCTTAGGCCTCAGGGTCGTTCGTGATCTTTTCACCAAAAAGGTCAGTCGTTTGCTTGTTGATTCCAAACAAGAATTTGATGAGGTCAAGTCTTTCGTCGATCGATACCTGCCGGAACAGACCAATCGCGTGCATTTCTACGACAAAACAGATGAGGGACTCTTTGATTTCCTCGGCATTGAACTGGAAATCGCCCGAGGACTGAGCCGAAAAGTCTGGCTGAAATCCGGTGGACATATTGTCATTGATCATACCGAGGCCATGACCGTCATTGATGTCAACACGGGGCGATTTGTGGGAAAGCGTGACCAGGAAGAGACCATCTTAAAAAACAATCTTGAGGCCGCCCGGGAAATTGCCTATCAGGTCAAACTTCGAGGAATTGGCGGTATCATTATTATTGATTTTATCGACATGGAAAGAGAACGAAACCGCGAAAAAGTGTATCAAACGATGAGCACCGCCATGGCTTCCGATAAAGCACAGACAAAAATCTCTCGTATTTCTGATCTAGGGCTTATAGAAATTTCACGGGAACGAGTTCGTGAGGATTTACTGAGAACCCTTTCAGAGGTCTGTCGAGATTGCGAGGGTCGAGGCTATACCAAATCGGCCATGACGGTCGTCTACGATATGTTCAGAGACATTCGACGAATCGGAGCGAGCCGAGAATTCAAACATATCATCGTCGGCGCCAATCCCCGAGTTGTTGAACTGCTCATTGACTCTGAACATGAGGGCATCGAACAATTGGAACAGGACTATCATTATCACATCACCGTGAAGCCGGATCCCCTCCTCCACCTGGAGCAATATGACATTGTGGTAATGGAAGCGCTCGAAGGGAAAGGACTCGCCCAGAGAACCGGTCGCCATAAATAACCCCCGATGGAATCATTACAAGCATGGCTCTGGTTGCGATCCATACAAGGTCTAGGGTCCGCCACCCTGACAAAACTCGTTCTTCAATTCGGCTCGCCCGAAGCCGTTCAATCAGCCTCCTTGTCAGAGCTCACCACACAAGAGGGGGTGAGTCTCGCCATTGCCCGTGCCATTCGTCAATCACCTGATCATCAATTCCTGAGAGAGAGTGAGCGAGAAATTGAGCAATGGGAAAAAGGATCCTATACGATCCTAACCATTATCGATCCATCCTACCCTTCCCGGCTTAAAATGATTTCCGATCCCCCTCCCCTTTTATATGTGACGGGACAGTTGCAACCGGCGGATCAATGGGCCGTGGCAATTGTTGGATCCCGGCATGGAACGCCGGCCGGGTGCGCCATCACACGTCAATTAAGTGGAAATCTTGCGGCTTTAGGATTCACCATCGTCAGTGGACTAGCCCGTGGCATTGACGGAGCGGCGCATCAGGGCGCATTAGCCGTCGAGGGCAGGACCGTGGCTGTCTTAGGCTGTGGCATTGACCGGACATATCCACCGGAACATCATTCATTGCGTCAACAGATAGAAAGCCACGGAGCGATCCTTTCTGAATTTTCTCCTGGGACTCCCGTTCGAGGACCCCATTTTCCCCAGCGAAATCGTCTGATCAGTGGATTATGCCTGGGAGTCGTGGTGACCGAAGCAGCCCTTCGGAGTGGTTCCTTGATCACGGCCCGGCTGGCCTTAGAACAAAATCGAGAGGTCTTCGCCGTGCCAGGAACCATTTCCAACCCAATGAGTCAAGGCCCACATTCCCTCATTAAACAAGGAGCGACATTAGTCGAAGGACCTGAAGATATTGTGGAAGAACTTCGCCCACAGTTGCAGGAGACATTCGGTTCGGAACGTCACGCCGGTTTTCCGCAACCCGTGGAAATGAAACATGCGATTGGATCAGAAGAAAAAAGTGTGTATGATCTTCTTTCCCTGGAACCGGTTTCGCTGGAAGAATTAATCGCTCAAGATTGTTTTTCTCCTGCCGAGTTGATGAGTATCCTCTTATCTCTTGAAATGAAGGGACTGGTTCAACAGTTGCCGGGCAGTCGGTACATCAAACGAACATCGTCATAAGAGGAACGGCGATGTGCAACCTCAATCGGTGGAAGGAATGTCTATGGCCAAGTCACTCATCATTGTCGAATCCCCAACCAAGGCCAAAACAATTACCAAATACCTTGGGCGTGGCTATCAGGTTATCGCCTCCGTCGGCCACATCAAAGACCTTCCCAAAAGTACATTGGGCATTGACCCGGACCACGATTTCAAACCCCACTATGTGGTAATCCGAGGGAAAAGGAAAATCCTGACGGAGATTAAGGCTCAGGCCAAGAAGGCAACCACCATTTACTTAGCCCCTGACCCGGATCGGGAAGGGGAGGCCATCGCATGGCACATCGCTCAAGAACTCAATGGGAATGGACATCGGATCTTTCGTGTTCTTTTTAACGAGATCACGGAAGCCGCCATTAAACGTGCCTTACAATCACCCGGATCGGTCAACATGCAAAAAGTCAATGCCCAACAAGCGCGACGGATCCTCGACCGAATCGTCGGATATATGTTGAGTCCCCTTCTTTGGAAAAAAATTCGAAGAGGGTTGAGCGCCGGACGAGTTCAATCAGTAGCCGTTCGTCTGATTTGTGAGCGGGAATCGGAACGGGAAGCCTTTGAATCACAAGAATATTGGACGTTGACGGCCACCCTGCAAGGTCAGCATCCACCACCGTTTGAAGCTCGTCTCCATGAACAAAACGGCCAGCGCGTGGAAATCGGGACAGAAGAGGAAGCCAGTCGGATTATGGCAGCGGTTCAATCGGCTGAATGGACCATTTCACACATCGACCAAAAAGAAAAACGCCGCCATCCCTTGGCTCCTTTTATTACCAGTCGGCTTCAACAAGACGGTGTCCGAAAACTCCGGTTTTCCGCCAAGAAAACCATGATGCTGGCTCAACGACTCTATGAAGGCTTAGAAGTCGGTCGGGAAGGGCCAATAGGATTGATCACCTATATGCGAACGGATTCCACCCGCATTGCGCCTGAGGCTCAACAAGAAGCCAGAGAGTATATCCAGCAGACGTTTGGATCACAGTATCTCCCGAACAGACCCAACGTCTACAAAACTCAAAAGGCGGCTCAGGAAGCCCACGAAGCTATCCGTCCAACGACTGTGACCAGGGATCCTGACTCCATCAGACCGTATCTTGAGGCTGATCTCTATCAACTCTATAAATTGATCTGGACGCGCTTTGTCGCCTCACAAATGACGCAGGGCATCGATATCATGACCAAGGTGGATATCCAAGCCAATGACTATCTGTTTCGGGCCACCGGCACGGTAGAAAAATTCGACGGATACCGACGGGTGTATATCGAAGGACGCGACCAAAAACATGCGGCCTCAGGCCTGGATTCCCAAGAGATCCAAGAGGACTTCAAACGATTACCGGACATGGCTGAGGGGGACCAATTGACCCTGTTGCCGGGAGGTCTTCTGCGTAAACAACACTTTACGCAGCCTCCCCCACGGTACAATGAAGCCTTATTGATTCGAGAATTGGAGGAACAGGGGATCGGCAGACCCTCCACCTATGCCACCATTATTTCTACCATTCAAGATCGTCAATATGTAGGAAAAGAAGACGGAAGATTATTCCCAACCGACTTGGGAAGACTCGTCAATGACCGATTAGTCCAGCACTTCACTCATGTCTTCGACGTCGCCTTTACCGCTCGCATGGAGAATGAACTTGATGAAATTGAAGAAGGCGAAAAAGATTGGGTGACGACCGTGAAAGAGTTCTATCTGCCGTTCATCAAAGATCTAGGGGAAGCAGAGCACGCTATGGAAGGAGTGAAAGGAAAGGAGGAACCGACGAACATTTCCTGTGAGAAGTGCGGGAAGAATATGGTCGTCAAGTGGGGCCGGCACGGACATTTTCTGGCGTGCCCAGGGTATCCCGACTGTAAAAACACCAAACAGTTTACCAAAGACCAAGAAGGCGCCATTCAGGTCGTTGAAAAAGTCCTTGAAACCACTGATGAGCTGTGCGAGAAATGTGGAAGCCCAATGGTCATCAAACGCGGACGTTTTGGAGGATTTCTGGCCTGTTCCCAATACCCTGACTGCAAAACGACCAAACCACTGTCGCTGGGTATTCCTTGTCCTCAGAATGGCTGCGACGGGGAGTTAGTTCAAAAGCGCACCAAAAAAGGACGAACCTTTTATTCGTGCAGTCGATACCCGACCTGTCGCTACGCCCTCTGGGAACGCCCGGTCAAACGAGCCTGTCCCAATTGTCAGGCCCCCTTCCTCGTTGAAAAGGTTAGAAAGCAAACAGGGTCACGCATTTATTGCCAAAACGAAACCTGTGGCTATCAAGAGATGGAGGAACAGGCTTGACGCCAACCCATTTCCTACGACCCCACGGCCGATTTGACCCCCTTTGATTGTTCATAGACTTTCATGGGCTCACAGGTTCCTTGAATCACCTCTTCCGTAATACACACTTCCCTAATCTCTTTTTGGGAAGGCACCTCATACATTACGTCCAACATGACCGACTCAAGAATGGCTCTCAACCCCCTGGCTCCTATTTTCTGCTTAAAGGCCTTCTGGGCCACCGCTGCTAATGCGCCATCGGTAAACTTTAATTTCACCTTATCAAATGATAATAATTTTTGATATTGCTTGACTAGGGAATTTTTGGGTTCCGTCAGAATTTGAACGAGAGTCTTTTCGTCCAATTCATCCAAGGTGGTCACCACAGGAAGACGTCCGATAAATTCAGGAATGAGCCCATAATGGAGAAGATCCTCCGGCTCAACCTGGGAGAGAAACCCGCCGGCTTGGCGTTTCTCCCGCCCTTCAGCATCGGTACGAAATCCAAGACGTTTCTGATTCAGACGTTGCTCAATAATCGGTTCAAGTCCAATAAACGCGCCGCCGCAGATAAACAAAATATTGTTCGTTTTGACTTGAATAAACTCTTGGTGGTGATGCTTGCGACCACCTTGAGGCGGCACGTTGGCCGTGGTGCCCTCAATCAATTTCAGAAGGGCTTGCTGAACTCCCTCGCCCGACACATCTCGGGTAATGGAAGGGCTGTCTGCTTTTCGAGTAATTTTATCTATTTCATCAATGTACACAATCCCATGCTCCGCCCGGTCGACCTCATAATCAGCCGCCTGAAGGAGTTTAAGAATAATGTTCTCAACATCTTCTCCCACATACCCCGCTTCGGTCAGAGTCGTCGCGTCAGCAATGGTAAAGGGAACATCCAGATACTGAGCCAAGGTTTGAGCAAAAAGCGTTTTTCCCGTCCCCGTTGGACCAATGAGGAGGATATTCCCCTTTTGCAACTCCACCTCGTCCAGTTCATTGGCGGCAATGCGTTTATAGTGGTTATAGACGGCCACGGAGAGCACTTTCTTGGCGCGTTCCTGGCCAATCAAATAATGACCAAGATGAGACTTGATTTCAGCAGGTTTACGGAGTTTAGTGGAAATTTCCTCCTTGGCCTCCTGCCATTCCTCGGCAAGAATATCATTGCACAAACCAATGCACTCATCGCAGATATATACCGTCGGACCCGCAATGAGTTTTCGGACTTAATCACGGCCCTTCCCACAAAATGAACAACGAAGGTTGGCATCAGGCCTGCTTTGTTTAGCCATGAATATACTCCCATCCCTTAATCAATCGTTTTCTTGTCCTTTCCGGATGATTTCTCTAAAGGGTGATCCCCGTCCGTTTGACCCCTTTCAGGGCTTCTGGTAATAACCTCGTCAATCAAACCATAATCTCTGGCTTCCTCGGCAGACATAAAGTAATCCCGTTCGGTATCCTGGGCAATTTTATCCAATGGTTGGCCCGTATGCTTTGTTAATATATCGTTCAATCGTTCCCGAATCTTAAGAATTTCCCTGGCATGAATATCGATTTCCGTCGCCTGGCCTTGAAACCCCCCCATAGGCTGATGGATCATCACTCGCGCATTCGGAAGAGAAAATCGTTTCCCTTTGGTCCCGGATGTCAACAGAAGCGCGCCCATGCTGGCCGCTTGCCCTAAGCAAATCGTCGTAATCGGCGATTTCACATATTGCATGGTATCATAAATACCAAGGCCGGCCGTGACGCTTCCCCCGGGGGAATTAATATACACATTAATGTCTTTTTCAGGATCTTCCGCTTCAAGAAACAGTAGTTGGGCAATGACCACATTTGAAAACACATCATCAATCGGAGCCCCTAAAAAGATAATTCGGTCTTTGAGGAGACGGGAATAAATATCATAGGCCCGTTCTCCCCGTGTCGTCTGTTCAATCACCATAGGTACTAACATCCCGTTCGTTCCTCCTTTTGTCTGGTCGCTCGGGTCACTCACATCACGATCTCCCATCATACGCGTTTCCTCACCTCAACGGATTTCAAGATTCTTCCCGCATGCTTCCTCCACACAATTAGCCCTGAATAACGGCAAATTGATACACCAATTGTAAGGCTTTCTCAGCTAGAATCCTTCCTCGAAACTCATCTCGAGAAGGTTGCCCGCCGGCATCGACCATTCGCCTGACCTCCTCAATGGAAAGTTTTAAGGCGCCGGCCACCTTATTCATCTCAACCTCAATCTCCTCCGGTTCAACGACCAATCCCTCTTGTGCAGCAATGGCCTCTAAAATAAGACTGAATTTTACCCGCCTGGTTGCCTCAGGCTGAAATTCTTGTTGAAGCCGCTTGGTCTCTTCCTGAACTTTCAAAGGCTCATCCAGGTCCGCCGTCTCTTGCCGTACCCCACGTTCCCGAATCATTTTTTGCCGAATCATGGTGCGAAGTTCCCGTTCAACTAATGGTTCCGGAATATCAAAATGGTGCATTTGCAGAAGACGTTCCATGATTTGCTCTTTATAGCCATCCTCAATATCCCGTTTCAGTGCCTCGTCAAGTTTGTTCTTCATCACCGTCCGAAGATCCTCTAGCGTTTCATACTCGCCACAATCTTTGGCAAACTCATCATCCAGGGCAGGTAAAATTCGCTGTTTGACCGCATCAACCGTCACGCGAAACAGCACGGTCTTTCCAGCCAACCGCCCATCAGGATGATTGACGGGATAGGCCTGAGGAATTTCAATCTGATCCCCGACACGATGGCCAACAAGCTGCTCATCCATCTCAAGACCCAGAATGGGCTTATGGGAACCGACCTGATGGAGATGCCCGACTTTCTTGGTGCCTTCAACCGGCTCCGCATCCAAAAACCCCTCGATGGAGAGAATGGCATACATGCCTTCTTCCAGGGACGCCCCATCAGGAGCCGCATCGATTTGTGCATGCTGTTCTCGAAGGGTCTGTAACGCCTGCTCGATCTGCTCCTCCGTCACAACCCGTTGATCCGGTTTCAAAGAAATTGGGTTGGGGGGCCGGTAATCACGCAACTCGATGGTGGGCTTAATCTCAATAGTGGCTGTAAAGGTAAAGGAAGCATCGCGCTTAATTTTCATACGCTCGAGGGGAGGAATATCCACCACAATCGGGACAACCCCGGCTTCCTTGACGGCACGATCATAATAGTCGGGGACCAGCCGTTGAACCACATCCTGTTCAACAGCCTGGGCATACCGCTTTTCAAGAAGTGCCACAGGCGCTTTCCCGGGGCGAAACCCAGGGACACGCACCTGCCGCTTGAGTTCAGCATAGGCTCGCTGAAATTCTTTGTTCACCGCCTCCTCGGACACCTCAATTTTCAGTGCACGAGTGACTGGTCCCAGCTCCGTCATTTCCATTTTCATAGGGAGAATGATCCTCTTTGGGGGTTAAACAGTTCAAACCATACACAAGAAAAATGGTGCGAGAGGGGGGACTTGAACCCCCACGGTTACCCACGAGATCCTAAATCTCGCGCGTCTGCCTGTTCCGCCACTCTCGCAAGTCGTGCTCATAAAGAAACAAGAAATGGGATGGAGCGAGAGTGAAAACGATCCCCCCACCCTTTCAAAGATTGCAGAACGAAGGGCCCCATTCCTTACTCTCTCCTGTTCTTTTACAGATCATCTAAGCGAACTGTCAACGAACGATCATAAACCCGACCTTCGTCCATAATCCTTTTCCATCCATAGATCCAGCTCTTGTTAGATTTCACCACATGTTGTTTCGCAAGACAAGACCCCGAAGCAAACTCATGATCCGACTAACCGTGATGAAGATACCCAACAACACGTTGCCAAATTCTTGCTTGCCAAGAGAAATCTCGTGGAGTAAGCTATTCCAATGGCACTCAAAAATCTGTATGCCGACATTTATCAGAAATTCATGGAGGGTCGTACCGCCTATAAAGGGTATGACTTTCAACATTCTCCATCTGGCAGCGCTTCCCCCCCCCCAAGCACATTCCTGGGAAAATTGAGATGGTGGACGCTCAATCGTCCAAGGCGAATCAAAACCATTCGTCAAGAACGAGACCGCCTGCAACAAACTATTGTCACGATCAAAGATCCGCCTCATTCCTCACCATAAGCCAGTCGCTTCTCGAAGCCAATTGAACGACCGATTCTTTCAGACAAACTTGCGTGAGTGGCCTGTGTATATATCTTGGAATAGGCCATTGGCTTTGAGAATCCCACTTTCATGCTTGTTGCTCTTTTTAACTCATGGTAAGATACGGCCTCGTTTTTCTTTCGCTTCCTTTATCTTGGAACTTTCATGAAGGAGAATGTTTATACGGAAGCAGCAGGTGTATCAGTCAACATGGCCATGGAGAGGTGCGAGAGTGGCCGAATCGGCGTGCCTGGAAAGCACGTGTGCCGGAAACGGTACCGTGGGTTCGAACCCCACCCTCTCCGCCATACGTAAATAGGGGGACAGTCAGAGGTCTTGATGTCCATCGCGCAAGAGCGATGCAGGCCATTTAAGCGATATCAGTCAACCATCACAGTAGGGGCTGGGCCCTGTGCGACAGAATCCTGCGAACCCCGCCAGGTCCGGAAGGAAGCAACGGTAAACAGGCGAGTTTGTGTGCTGCAGGATCACCTGGCCCCGTTTTTCTCAAGCAAACAACCAGCAAATCCACGACCCTCACAAAAGGCATTTTCCTTTCCTCTTATTCCCTCCAATCTTATTGTCATGGAGTACCAAGTCTCAGCACGAAAATATAGGCCTGGGACATTTCAGGATGTGATCAGCCAACCTCATGTGGTGCGGACCCTTCAAAATGCCATCACCACGAACCACGTCGCCCATGCCTATGTTTTTTCCGGAATGCGGGGAGTCGGAAAAACAACTGTTGCCAGGATTTTAGCGAAAGCGCTGAACTGTGAATCAGGTCCCACTATTCACCCCTGTGAAACTTGCCCCAGTTGTGTGGAAATCTCTCGAGGGCAATCAGTGGATGTCATTGAAATTGATGGCGCATCCAATACCAGCGTTGATGATGTACGGGAACTGAGGGAAAACGTAAAGTTTACACCCTTTCGAGGGTCCTACAGGGTTTACATTATTGATGAAGTCCACATGCTGTCCAATTCAGCCTTTAATGCCTTGTTAAAGACCTTAGAAGAGCCGCCGAGTCATGCCGTCTTTGTCTTTGCCACAACGGAAGTGCATAAAATACCCGCGACGATTCTTTCCCGCTGCCAACACTTTACCTTCCGACGTATTCCTCGCCAAGAAATCATGACTCAGCTCAAACATGTGGTCAGTCAAACACGTATCGCCATTGATGATCGAAGCCTCACGGCTATTGCCAGAGCCAGCGATGGAAGTATGCGAGATGCTCTTAGCCTTTTGGATCAGGCCATGGCCTTTGGAGGAGAGCAGGTTGGGCATCAGGAGGTCGAAGCTCTGTTAGGGTCGGTCCCCGATGAATTGGTCCGCAAAATGGTCGAAGCCATTCTCCATCAGGATGCCGCAACCGGCATTGGATTAGTGGATCAGGTGTTTGACCAAGGATTTGATGTACGGTTGTATTGCCGAGATATTGTTGAACGAATGCGGAATCTGGTCGTGGCCAAAGCCGTACCGGGACGTGAGCAGGTTCACGCCCTGATTGAGCTCCCTCCAGAGGAGGTCGATCAGACCATTGCTGAAAGCCACCAGATCCAGGAAGCTCAAATTCAGGAATGGTTTCATATTTTTTCCAAGACTGAAGACGTTCTACGATGGTCTTCTCATCCTCGATTTGTCTTGGAAGCCGCCGTCATTCAAGCAGCAAATTCTCTGCAAGGTCCCAATGCAACACCTGTAAAGGAGATTGCGGATTCCCCCGCTCAGGAGGGGCAACGCAAGAAACTGATTCCCCCTCAAAGAAACTCATCAACCATCAGGCCCCGGCGGACCAGTCCTCCCCCTCCTCATACTCAACAATCGGCTCAGCACATATCACCGTCTGGCCCTCCTGTGAACCTTGCGCATCGTCATCTTCCAGAAAATGAGCAACCAGTATCCACGTCTTCCTACAAAGAAAAGAAACCGCTCCCGTTACCTGTCACCCCATCACTTCCCAACAAAGAAAACCCCGTCACACCACAAGCTCCATCTAAGGAGACCTCACGGGCATTCGATTGGGACCACGTGATGGATCATCTGATTCATGAATATCCCAATATCGGAACCTTTGTAGAAATGGGAACCTTGGTCACGGTTGGCCAGAATCATCTCGTCATTGGTTATCCCAAACAAGCAGCCGTCGCCCGAGGAAGGATTGACAAACCAGAGACACGTCGCTTAATGGCAAAAATCTGTCAAGAGGTTGGGGGTCGTGCGATGCAGGTCCGAGTCGTTGAATTGAATGCCACTCAGACTGCTTTGCCAACCATCGGCCGGCTCCGCGCGAACAAGCAACAGAAAGCGGACCAAGGTCTCTTGGAAGAGGTTCGGTCCCATCCCTTAGTCAAACAAACGCTGGAGCTATTTGGCGGAGGTGTCACCTCCGCGCGCCGGCTTCAACCAGAAGAGGAGGCACCCTAATGTCGAAAAATCCATTTGGCAACATGAGCAATTTGATGAAGCAGGCTCAGGCCATGCAGGAACAAATTGGAAAAATTCAGGCTGAGGCAGCCGACAAAACCGTCGAGGCTTCAGCCGGTGGGGGGATGGTCACCGTATGCGTCAATGGAGCCATGCAGGTGATCAGCGTGACCATCGATCCTGAGGTTCTGAAGTCGGAAGATCGTGCCATGCTCCA
>Ga0114931_10006914_pt1 | contig 13922 bp, 16 predicted proteins | sample 2SBtaG_FD_89579 | JGI IMG/M metagenome (GOLD analysis project Ga0114931, IMG submission 89579) | Deep subsurface microbial communities from Kolumbo volcano to uncover new lineages of life (NeLLi) - 2SBTROV14_V59a metaG | ecosystem: Environmental > Aquatic > Marine > Volcanic | place: Kolumbo...
AGTAGAAAAAGTCCTACTTCGTCGTCCACAACCCCCTACTTGCGTCGGGGAACGTGGCCGACTCCGTCGAGCCAAGCCAGTGTTGCCTCTTAGGCAACGTCTGGCAATGCTGGCTTCGACGGACTTTTTCTAAGCCGTTGCGCTAGCCGCGGTGACAACGTCGAGGAACGCCCTTGGTGACTGGACCGCGATTGCACGAGGATTGGCGCATAGTCTCCCACACGATGGCTGCCGGAGCGCGACTGAGAGACGTTCACCGCGACTGAAGAAGCAGTAACCTTTATAAACCTCCCAGGACCCCTGCGAGGAAAACGACACGTAGTGGTCCCTATGGGTGAAGTGACTCTCAAGAGTGTGGGCAGCCTCCAGAAAGGCAACTATATCATCATCGACGGCGTCGCCTCGATCGTGCAGTCGACGCAGACCTCGCGTCCCGGAAAGCATGGCCACGCGAAGGTCCGCCTGCAAGCTATCGGCATAATCGACGGCCGGAAGCGCGAGATCGTCATGCCGGGCCACGACAAGGTCGAAGTGCCGATTATCGGCAAGAAGAACGCTCAGGTCTTGTCGATCAGCACCAACCACGCCAACGTCATGGACCTGGAGACCTATGAGACCTTCGACCTCCTCATCCCCGAGGAGCTGAACGGCAAGGTCAGCGAGAGCGACAACGTCCTCTACTGGGAAATCCTCAATGACCGCGTCATGAAGCAGGTCATGCAGAAAGCGCAATAAGGTGAACACATGGTCAAATTCCCCGAAGCGGATGCTCGCTTGTTCCACAACATCTTCGTCTGCAGGGTCTGCAAGTCCAAGACCCGCGCACCCATCCTCAAGGTCCTCGCGGGCAAGGTGAGCTGCCGCAAGTGCGGCTCAAAGGCCCTCAGGACGAAGCGGAAGAAGTAGAAACCCTTAAAAAGGCCTTTCTCCGACCCGTGGTCCGATGACATTCGTCGATGCTCTTCTCCCTTTCCTCTCCTCATACGGCCTGACCATCCTCTTCTACACGGTGCTCATCCTGGTCATCTACCTCTTTCGCAAGAAGTTCGACTGGCCGGCAAAGTTTATTGGTCTCTACCGGACGAAGATTGGGCTCAAGCTGATGGACAGGCTCGGGACGCCCGACGGCTCGTTCCGGGAACGCCTCGGCCGCTTCCTCCTCCTCGTCGCGTTCCCCGTGATCCTCGCGACCATCGCGCTCCTCCTCCTCGTGCAGGCGAAGCTCGTCGCGTTCTCCCCAGACGTCCTCGTGCTCCTCAACATTATCTTAGTCTCGTCGTCACTCATCTACTTCGTCGGCCTCGCCCTCCGTCCCATCCGGACGGCAGGCATCCAAGGCGTCATCGTGGGCTTCACCGGCATGGCCTTCATCGTCGGCATGCTGCTCAAAGGGCTCGCCGACCTCGTCTTCGTGCCAGGAGCACCGCCGGTTATCAGCCCCGTGCTGCCTGGCGTCCCGATCCCCGGCCTCGGCATCAAGGTCCCCCTCATCATCGGCTGGCTCGCCCTCTTCGTCGTCATCGTGATCCACGAGTTCAGCCATGGCGTGGTCACGCGCGCACACAAGATACCTGTCACGTCGAGCGGCCTCATGGTCTTCGGCCCCCTCGGCGGGGCGTTCGTCGAGCCGGACGAGAAGCGGCTCAACAAGGCGTCCACCTCGGTCAAGCTGAGCATCTTCGCTGCCGGCCCGTTCAGCAACCTCGTCACGAGTCTCGCGCTCTACCTCCTCCTGTCCTTCGCGGTCGCCCCGCTCCTCACCGGGTTCGTCGCCACGAACGGCGTCGTGTTCTCGCAAGTCACGCCGGGGCTGCCCGCGGCCCAGGCCGGCGTCCAGGCCGGTGTGGTCTACGACCGCGTCGATAACGTCACGGTCGGGACGCCCGACGCGTTCATCGCCGCACTCAACGGCCTCGCGCCCGGCGAGAACGTCACGCTCGCGAGCTCGGAGACAGGACGCTCAGTCATCATCACCGCGACCGCGAACCCGAGGGACGCGAGCAGAGGATACCTCGGCGTCGTCATGACGACGAACCTCAAGGAGCCGGGCCTGCGGTGGCTCTTCGACATCGTGACGTGGATCATCAGCCTCCTCACCTGGATATTCATCCTTTCGCTCGGCATCGGCCTCGCCAACCTCCTCCCGCTCGGCCCCGTCGATGGCGGCCGCATGCTCCAGGCAGCCAGCGAGCACGCGTTCGGCGAGAAGCGCGGCCGCAAGGTCTGGACGAGGATCACAATCCTCATGATCATCATCATCGTCATCCTCCTCATCGTGCCGTTCGTGATCCAGCCGCTACTCAGCTTGCTCCCGGGCTAAACCTTAAAAGCAGGATTCCACCTCCTGTCCTGCATGCCTCATCTGAGCGTCCTCCTCCTCGGCGTCGAGCACCCCGGCAACCTCGGAGCAATCGCCCGCGCCATGAAGAACTTTGGCCTGTCAGATCTCGTGCTCATCTCTCCGAAATGCGATCCTGCGGACATCGTCGCGAAGAACCGCGCGAAGTGGGCGAACGACATCCTCGAGCGGGCGCGCGTCACGGACATCGACGTGCTCGGCGAGTTCGACCTCGTCGTCGGCACGACCGGAAAGAACGGCGACGACTTCAACCTTCCTCGTTCGCCGTTGACGCCCGAACAGCTCCGCGAGAAGCTCGCGGAAACGGACGACGACGCGCGCGTCGCGCTCCTCTTCGGCCGCGAGGGAAACGGCCTCATCAACGCCGAATTGAAGTTGTGCGACTTCGTCGTCACGATCCCGACGAGCCCAGAATACCCCTCGCTGAACCTGAGCCACGCCGTCGCCGTCATCCTCTACGAGCTGACCGCGAAGGCGCACGGCGATGCTCTCCTCGAACGCTTCCCACTCGTCCGCGCCCCCGAGAAGGCGCAGCTCCTCAAGATGATTGACGAGACCCTGGAAGCCCTGCCGTTCGCGACGCTCGAGAAGCAGGTGACGCAGGACGTGCTCTGGAAACGGCTCGCCGGCAAGTCCTTGTTGACGCAGCGCGAGGCGAAAGCGCTCATGGGCTTCTTCCGCAAGGTCGAGCAGGCAACGCAGCGTGCGTTGTAGAAAGTCAGACACGGAAAGAACGACGAGGGTGACCGCTGCGCCGGAGTACCATCTCAGAAATACTCTAGCAGGTCCCGGAAGAAGCCCTTCTTGGGAAGGTCCTGCCTTCGCCGTTTCCGGCTCCTGAGGAAGGCCGCAAGACGCTGCTCCGGATCGCTTCCGTCGTGCATTCGGAACTGCTTCTCCTCGTCCCGGAACGCCTTTGTGTGACTCCGCGTGAAGCCGCCCTTGCTTTCGGAGTACTTGTGCTTCTTGTGGAGCATCTCGTGGTAGAGCACGTAGTCGAGCAGACCCTCATCCTCCTTCAAGGCCGTGCTTATGTTGATCGTGTCGGTGGCGAACTCGTAGTGGCCGAGCTTGGTCAACGAATAAGTTCCCCAGACGAGGTTCGGCGTCAGCATGTAGCCGTCGAAGTACTCCTGGTTGACGAGGTCGAACCTCGCTTTCAGGTGCGGATCGACATGATTGTTCTCCACGTAATCAGAGAGCTTCTTGATGAACGCGTTGTAGAGCTGGATCTCGAGCGTATCGATCCTCGTCTTCTTGATCCGGTTGAGGAGGTGCTGCATGACGCCGATCTTGATCTCATCGCCCACTCCTTCAAAGGCGCGGGAGAGGCTGAACGTGATCGTGCCCGGCTTTGTCAAGGAGCCTGGCCGGTCAGCGACGTTCGCGTTGAACTCCTTCAATCTTCCAGAGTAGCGGAGCTGCAACTCCTTGCGCAGCCGCCGCTCGGGGTAGAGTCCTTTGAACGCTCGAAGGGCGAGCGGATCTGAAGCCATGAAAAGTGGGAGAGGAGGAGAGAATAAAAGGTTTTTCAGTCGAGGCAATCCGCATCGACATCCGGGCAGAACATGTCGATACCCGAACCGCAATACGGGTTGCAGGCGCCATCAGCACCGCACGGCCGTCCGCATGGAGGCGGGCTCTCCGCGCAATAGGCGACGGCACCAAACGTCTCGCAATCGGCGCACGTTCCCACCTTCGTGTACTCGAAGCAGCCCTTCGGGCCACTCTGACAATGGTAGAGGTCGTTCCCGACGCACTTGCCCATACCGCCGTAGCCCAAGACGTCATCCGGCATGCACTCATCAGTGCAGAATGCCTTGTTCGAAGAGAAGCGGAACCGGTCCGGAATGCGAGGAGACGAACCGATAGTGAGAAGGATACCCGGGCGAATACCACCGAGATGGGTAAGCAGGAACTGACGAGTTGTTGGGGGTTATGTTCAGAACTGGTTGTCTGAATCGTCGTGTTCCAGCTGCCACCTTGTCTGTGGTTGCCCGGGTGTGAGTGTCATGGGTGCTCCTCCGGCTGGGCTTCCAGGACGAACCCGTTCGGGTGGTCCTTAAACTGCACCACCAGCCCCTTGGTCCAGCCCTTGAACTCAGCGAGCTTCTTCGGCACCGTGAGAATGAGCTGTCCATTGGGGAGCTGTTGGAGCTTCACCATATTGTCACCTACACAACCACCGAATAATATTCTTTATATTAATTTATCAAATAGCTTATACAATACTCAAGACTATAGATTAACGAATACTCAGAGCGATATTCAAAGGACTAATGCACACGCAATCGATCGACGACGAGACCGGGAGACAAGACGAGACACAACTCAAAAAATGAATATTCATAATACTATAGTATTAGTTATTAATTCTACTATTATTTATCCGTCGTTCCGAAAGGGAGTGACGAGAAAGAAACGACAAGAAACGTGTGCGAGAAGAAGGACGAAGATTTAAAAGGAACTCTTGACTCCAGGCGATGATGCACGACGCCCTCCGGGAACGGCTGCTCGAGGAGACGCAACAGCAGGTCGCGGCCGCCGTGGACGACGACCAGCTCATCATCCAGGCCGTCACGATGCTCGAGCAGCTCGAGCACGCCACGAACAGCCTCGCGAAGAAGGCGCGGGAGTGGTACGGCCTTCTCATCCCGGAACTCGACAAGGCGGTCAAGGACCACGAGCGGTTCCTCGAGCTCGCCGCGACGAAGACGCGCGCGGAACTGCTGAAGGAGCTCGGCCGATCGACGACGATGGGCGCCACGCTCGCGCCCGAGGATGAGAATGCGATCGCAGAGATGATCGCGACGATCCGCGGCCTCTACGGAGAACGGGAGAAGCTCGTCGCGTACCTCGACGCGAAGCTCGCCGCGCGTTGTCCAAACTTCCAGGAGCTTGCGGGCACCACCATAGCCGCGAAACTGTTAAGCAACGCCGGCTCGCTAGAGCGACTAGCGACCGTGCCCAGCTCGACGATCCAGCTCTACGGCGCGGAGACGGCCCTGTTCAGGCATCTCCGCAACAAGCAGAAGCATCGCAGCCCGAAGTACGGCCTCCTCTTCAACCACCCGCTCGTCCAGAAAGTGGCGCAGCGCGACCGCGGGAAGGCCGCGCGGGCGCTCGCGGACAAGCTCTCCCTCTGCGCGAAGCTCGACCGGTTCAAGGGCGAGCGGAAGGCCGCGGAATACCGGAAGGCGCTCGCCGCCAAGTTCACGGAGTGGTAAGCATGGGGAAGACGCTGCACAAGATGAAGAAAGGCGCGAAACGAGTCCTCTTCGTCTGGCGCGCGCTCGTCATCGTCCTCCTCTCGGCCGCGCTCATCCCGCTCTTCCTCGCGCTCGGCGACGACGCCGCATTCTACTCGTGGATTATTATCCCGAGCGTCGCAGTCTACCTCGTGCTCACGATCATCCACCTGCGCTTCAAGGGTGGCTTCGTCAAGGAGTACCTCGAATCGACGGCCACCCGGCTCTTCCTCGGGCTGACGGCGGTCGCGCTGGCGTTCATCTTCCTCTCGCTGGGCAACGGCCCGTGGGCCGCAGCCCTCCTGGTCGCGGGCGCGGTCCTCTATGCGATGTTCCTCAGCAGGATCAGCTTTCTCAGGGTGATCGGGCTATGAGAGAGACGGTCACCGGCATCTGGATCCTGCCCGGTCGGACACCGCGGCTCCTCACGCGGAACCTGACGCCCGGCACGGCGTTCTTCGACGAGGACCTCGTCTGGCAGGACAAGAACGAGTACCGCGTGTTCGACCCGCGCCGCTCGAAGCTCGGCGCGGCGGTCGCGAAGGGGCTCCAGCAGTCCGGGATCAAGGAAGGGAACACGGTGCTCTACCTCGGTGCCTCGCATGGCTACACACCCTCGTATGTGAGCGACATAATTGGGCCTTCCGGCTTCATGGTCTGCCTGGATTTCGCGCCTCGCGTCGTCCGCGACCTCGTGTTCGTCTGCGAAGCGCGTCCGAACATGGCTCCTGTGCTCGGCGACGCGAAGCGGCCGGAGGAGTACAAGGAGAACGTCCCCGCGCCCGTCGACGTGGTCTACCAGGATATCGCGCAGCGCGACCAGGTTGCGATCTTCCTGAAGAACTGCGACGCGTTCCTCAAGGAGGGCGGCTATGGCCTGCTCGCAGTCAAGGCGAGGAGCATCGACGTGACTCGAGCCCCAAAAGAGATCTTCAAGGCAATCAAGCGCGAGTTCGAGACAGGGGAGACGGCGAAGCGATACGTCATCGTTGACTACCGGGAGCTGGATCCGTTCGAGAAGGACCACGCGTTCTTCGTGGTGAAGCGACGATGAGCTACCCATACGATATCCATCCCGTGGAAAAGGCGACAACCCAAGGCATCGTGCTCGTCCAGCCAATGTACTGTGGACAGGAGCACTTCAGCGGCTATCTCATCGATGCTGGGTTCTACAGTGATGTACACCACCGGATCATCGCAGGGGTCGAACGGGAGCTGGAACAGCAGATCCCGGAAAGCATGGGGCCCAGCGAACGACGCATCCGGCTCAACCAGCTCGGCAAGCACATCCGTGGAGTGAGGGCAGCGAGGATCCATCACCACAAGGGGGTCACCTATTTCTCGTTCCCGAACAATCACGTCCTCTTCACGAGAGGAACGGAGAACCTCGACGGGCTCGAAATCCTCCCTGAGACGCGTAAGATCGAAACGCTCGACACCCTCGACCCGGTCGCGAGCTTCATCCCCGCGTTTGAGGACGGAACGCCGGAACACAGTCTCTACCTCGCAACAAGGGGTGCGCTCAGAGAGTGGTATACGACGACGCTTGATGAGGAGATCGCGCGGGTGACACGCCGCATCCTGCTCCACCACTGGCAGCGTGTCGTCGGCACCTTCCCTGAGGGGGTATGATGAACGGACGCCACGCCCGCCAGATAATCCTTCCCGAGGTCGACACGGACGGCCAGGAGCGGCTGCAGCAAGCGGTCGTTGGCATCGTCGGCGCCGGCGGCCTCGGCTCCGTCGCCGCTGAATTGCTCACGCGCGCCGGCGTCGGCCGATTGATCATCCTCGATTACGACCTCGTCGAACTGTCCAACCTGCAACGCCAGTCGCTCTACGCAGAAGCGGACGTTGGGAAGCCGAAGGCGCTGGCAGCGAAAGCGCATCTCGCCGCGATCGACAGCGATGTACGCGTCGACGCGTTCGTCAAGCAACTCAATGCGAGGACGGCCGCGCTCCTCGAGGACGCTGAGCTCGTCCTCGACTGCACGGACAACCTGCAGACGCGTTTCCTGCTGAACGAGTGGTGCATGAAACGAAAAGTGCCGTTCGTCTACACCGGCGCGGTCGGCACGCGCGGCATGCTCTACGTCACCGACCCCACACGGAACGGGCGGGCGTGTTTCGCCTGCATCTTCGACAAGCTGAAAGCCTTCGAGAACTGCGAGGACGCGGGCGTGCTCAACGTGACGGTCCACTTGGCGGCGACGCTCCAGACCGCGGAGGCGCTCAAGCTCATCCTCGACAAGCCATCTACTGAAGAGCTCGTCTCGTTCGACGCGTGGGACCTCCGGCTGGAGAGGTTCAAGGTGAAGAAGAACGATTCCTGCGCCGTCTGCGCCGGACGGTACGACCGGCTCGCGGGGAAAGGGCCTGCGATCGAGTTCTGCGTCACGAAGCGATGCGTCAAGGCCCGGCCGAGCGCGGAGATAGGTTTAGACCTGGAACGCATCAGGAAGAGCGCGGACGTGACGGTACTGGAGGATTATGGGGAGAACGGGGTACGGGTTGTCGTTGACGGCATCGAGGTCCTCATCTATCCGCACGGCGGGATGGAACTCGGGACGAAGGACCATGACCTCGCGAGAAGGATAAGCGAAAAGGTTTACGCGCTGGGACGCTAGGCCTCGAGGCCCATCGCCTTCCGGCCTTCGGCCTTCTCGCGGCTGTCGATGCGCATGTCGACGTGCTTCTCCACCTGGTAGCGGAGCGCGAGGAGCGCCGATTTCACGGCCGCCTCGATGCCGAATCCCTCCTCTACGACGTGGAACTTGCCGTGGTTGGTGAAGAGGTTGAGGCTGCACCGTACAAGGACATTACTGCCCATGCTCGCGTTGAGCATCTTGAGATACGCGTGCAGGCCCATTTCTCGGAACTGATGCCTGTGCCGGTCGAGGAATGCGAGCAGCTCCTCGCGCGCCCCAAGACGGAAGACGGGGTCCAGCTTGTCGAAGTCCCCGCTGGTCTGCAGATACACGTTCTTCACGGCCACCACCTCCTTGCGGGGCAGCGCGGCAGCTACCGGTTGCGTATGACAATCACGCCTCATCCGGTACGCGGCTCGTCCACCCCTAGGGACCCTATTGATTCACATCTATATAAAATTGCTGGAAGATACTTGCTGGAAGAACAGGCCGCGGTGACAACGTCGAGGAACGCTCCCTTGGCGGCTCGCTTGGTCAGCGATTGCGCAGGGAGTGGGCGTAGGCGGCTGACGCGCCCAGGGGGTGCTCTTTGCCGAAGAGCCTAAACCGGAGAAGCATTTAAAAACATCTCTCTGTTTTCGACCACCAATGGCATCCGACGCCGCGCCGAGGAAGCTGACCGCGACAGAGCGGTTCCACCTGAAGCACTTCCTAAAGGAGCTTGAGCGCCATCACGGCCGGCACACTGAGCTCGTCTCCGTCTATGTTCCCGCGGGCTACCAGCTCGACGCGATTATCAACCACCTCCAGCAGGAGCAGGGCACTGCGACCAATATCAAGTCGAAGCAGACGCGCACGAACGTGATTGATGCCCTCGAGCGGATGATTCAGCATCTCAAGACGCTCCCCCGCACGCCCGCGAACGGCCTCGCAGCATTCAGCGGCAACGTCGCCGAGCGCGAGGGCCAGTCCGACGTCCAGATCTGGTCGCTCGAGCCGCCGCTGCCGAACAAGCTCCGCCTCTACCGGTGCGACAAGGAGTTCATCGTCGAGCCGCTCCAGGAGATGCTAAGCGACGAGTCCATCTACGGCCTCGTCGTCATGGACCGGCGAGATGCGATGATTGGCCTCCTCAAAGGGAAGACAATCGTCCGGGTGCGGAAGACGCACTCCGAGGTGCCGGGCAAGATGAAAGCGGGCGGCCAGTCGTCCGTCCGTTTCTCCCGCCTCCGCGAGGGCGCGACCAAGGAGCACTATAAGAAGATCGCCGATTACATGAAGGAGGAGTTCCTCACGATGCCCGACCTCAAGGGGATCATCATCGGCGGTCCGGGCACGACGGTCAACGACTTCATGAACCATGACTACGTCACGGGCGACGTGAAGAAGAAGATCATCGGCACCAAAGACCTCAGCTATACTGGCGAGTTTGGCCTGCAGGAGCTCCTCGAGAAGGCTGAGGACCTGCTCGCTGAGGAGGAGGTCGCGGACGAGAAGAAGGTGATGCAGCGGTTCTTCAACGAGCTATCCAAGGACACGGGGCTCGCGGCGTACGGACGGCAGCAAGTCATGGACGCGGTGAGGATGGGCGCGGTCGACACCATCCTGGTCAGCGAGGAACTCGATGACAAGGCCATCGAGGAATTCGAGGATGCGGCGAAGCTCGTCGGTACGACGGTCAAGTTGATCAGCGTCGAGACGCGCGAAGGCGCGCAGCTGCGCGACATCGGGAAAGTAGCTGCCATCCTCCGCTATCCGATCGCGACGTAGGATCGCCACGTTCTTCGGACACCGTCAGATTTCTTCATGACAACGCAGGGTCATGGCTCCCTCACTGCTACTGAGAGAAGCGCCGGCGCGGGTGACGCGGCTTTCATCGCGGCCGGAAGAGGGTTCAAGAACGGGTTAGGGCGACGTGTTCCGACGGGAAACCGCATAACATAATGTTAACAAGTTATATTGTCTATATAATATTAACAAATCGTATTATCTTTTTTAGCTACAATAACTATATAAATACTTTAGGTGAATATTGTACTCCAGGTATGCTGACGGAGAAGGAGCTCGAGGTCCTCACGAGGAGAGCGCGTGGCGAGAGCCAGCAGGCGATTGCGCACGCGCTGAAGGTCAGCCAGGCCGCCGTATCGAAGTTCGAGACGAACGCGCGACGGAAGATCCTCGAAGCGGATGAAGTCCTCGGGCTCGCGGGACGGCTCGGCATCCGAATCGAGGAAGGTATCGGCGGCAAGCACACGGCCTACGGAGGTGGCAAGCGATGACGCTTGACAGCCTCACGAGGCAGGCGTCCGAGGAACGGACGCTCAAGGCAAAAGCACGCCAGGCGCTCGCCGACGGACGGATCACGCAGGCCGAGTACGACTACCTCCTCCGGAAAGAGATTGGTGCTTCCGACGCCGTGCGGCAGGACATCCACGCAATCTACGCCAAACGGAAGCCGCACCACGAGCGACGGCGCGAGACGGCCGTGAAGGCCGCGGCAACGCTCCTCTTCCTCGTACTTGCGATCGGCATCATCTGGACGCTCACCTTGCAGCAAGGACCGACCGGCTTCGTCACGCTCCAGCCGACGCAGGACGTGGCCGCGGCGACCAACCTTGTCTTCACAGCTCCCGGCGACTATGCGCTCGGCGCCTTGAACACGAGCGCGCTGACGATTACGGGCACGCTCGAGAACGGCACAGCCAACGTGACGCTGCTCACCGGAAACAAGAGTCTGCTCGTCTGGCAAGGGACTGCGGCCGCGCCGCAGTACGCCGTATCAACGGAGAAGGAGAGCTACGCGTTGGACGAGGCGGTGAATGTCTCGGTGACGCCTGCCGACGCATCGTACACGCTCTGGCTGACAGACGAGGCGGGGACGAAGACCGTCGTCGAGAACGGCTTCGTCACGGTCGCGCCCGGAAGCTACGCCCTCGATGCGTTGATCAACGCCTCGGGGAACATCACGAAAGCGAGCACCGGTTTCCTCGTCCGGAACGACACGAACACGAGCAACGACGTGCTTCGCGCTGAGAGTAACCCGAGCATCAAATTCACGGATGCGTGCGGGGAGACCTGCGAGACGAGCATCGCGGGGAACGTCACGCTCCACGCCGAGCTGAGCGAGGGCGCAACCCTGACGATCGACGCGGTCACGATAGCAGAGCCGCGGACGAACGTTGCACCCGTGCTCGTGGGCACGATGCCGAACATCACGGTGCACGTCGGCGAGACGGTTTTCGTGGATCTCGCGACGCTCTTCGCAGACGCCGATAACGACACGCTCACGTACGACTACCTAGCCGTCCCTGGGACGACGATGGCGCTCAACGGAAGCGTGCTTAGCGTCACGGGCACGAGTCCGGGGACGGCACAGTCGATCGTCTACGCCTCCGACCTGTATGCCATTGCGCAGAGCGCACCCTTCACGATCACCGTCCTCGCGACGGAGAACGCGACGAATGCCACCCTGACAAATACGACGAACGAGACCGGTGTCCCGACCGGCGGGAACGAGAGCAACAACACCGCGACGAACCAGACGCTGAACGAAACGAGCCCGGCCATCACAAACACGACGCTCAACGAAACGAGCAACAACACTGCGACAAACCAGACGCTCAACGAAACGAGCCCGGCCATCACAAACACGACGCTCGATTGCTCCAACCCTGATCCGAATCGACGGCCACTCGACTGTATCCAGGGAGCGAACAGCACGTACTTCAAGCCGGAGGAGCTGCTCATCGAGAACAAGCAGGCCGTCGCCGTCGGACAGCTCACGCCAGTCGGCAACCTCCTCATCAAGGGCGGCCTCGTCGAGCACACGACGGGAATCCCTGCGACCTCAGACTACCAGCTCGGCTACACGAATAGCGACGGCGACTACGTCCCGACGGTCTGGATCGACACCGCGACGGGCAACCTCAACCTCAAGGGGACGCTGACCGAGGTGAACGGCAACCTCATCTATCAGCCGGGACTGACCGCGCTGACGAACGAACGCGGCATCATCCTCGCGCTGATTGACAGGAACACGGGCGATATGGCCGTTCGGGGCAACCTCGTGCCGTACCGGAGGTCGCTCTCATGAGGACAAACGCCCCCATCAGGATAGTGGCCGCGCTCCTCCTAGTCCTGCTCTTCGCCGCGCGCTTCCCAGCCGTCGCAGCCCTGCCGAACGATCCCGGCCACGACACGCTCTACGTGCTCAAGCTCGGCGACTCGAACGTGACGGGCACGATCAACATCACGGGCAACCTGACAGCGGAGCTCGTCCAGGCGACGTCGCGCTTCTTCGGCCCGAACCTCGACATCCGGGGTGACGGGACGAGCAGCGCGGCCGTGAACCGGATCATCGGCACGGCGACAGATCTCGAACTGAGCAGCACCGGGAACCTGCTCCTCGAACAGGACGGCGGCAACGTCATCATCGGTTCCGTCGGCACGCCGGCAAACCTCAACGTGACGGGCGACCTCAACGCGGACGGCTCAATCTCCAGCGGCGGCACGCTCGTTTGCCTCGCCAACGGGACCAACTGCGTCAACGGGAACAACACGGGGAACGTAAGCAGCGTGACGGCAGGCTCAGGATTGACCGACACGGGCACGACGAGCGACCCGGTCCTGAACGTCGGCACAGGAACGGGCATCACGGTGAACGCCAATGACGTCGCGATCAACCCGACCTACACCCAACGACGCGTCAGCGGGACGTGCAACGCCGGAGAAGCGATCAAAACAATCAACCAAGACGGCACAGTCACCTGCGAGAGCACCAGCGGCGCCGACGGCACGGGCGGCTGGACCAACACGAGCACGACGACAAGCACCTCCTTGGACGTGAACGTGACGACCGGCGACTTAACAGTGGCAACCGGAAAAGTCGGCATCGGGACGACGAGTCCAGGCGAGAAATTAGAGGTTGCTGGACGGATCAACGCTTCAACTGATGTTTGCATCACCGGCGGCCTCTGCCTCAGCCAAGCAGGAGCCGGCAGCCAGAACCTGAGCGACGTCCTCGCACAAGGAAACAGCGCCGGGAGCTACGCCATCGACATGAACAACCAGCTCATCACGAACATCGGAAGCAGCGGCACTGACTTCACCAGCGGTGGCGGCCTGACACTCGCAGGCGCCTTCACCGCCAGCTCGACCGCGGCGCTCAACGGCGGTACCACCATCGGCGACGCCGCAGGCGACAGCCTCACCATCAACAGCCAAGCGGCTAGCATCCCCAACAACCTTAGCTTCAACAGTGGCACGCTCTTCATCGACAGCACGAACGGCAAGGTCGGCATCGGGACGACGGCGCCCGAAGAAAGATTGCACATTCAAGAGACTTCTGGCTCGGCCTTTATGGTGATAGAAACTTTATCTGATGATTTTGCCCAATTTGAGCTGCGCAATAACGATACTAATGGTGTCTGGAAGTGGCAATTCTCAGAACGAAACGCCGCGGAGAGTCATCATTTTAGATTTACTAGATACGATCCGACTGTAGGATCGTGGAAACCAATAATGGATCTGACACCAGACGGCGAGGTCGGCATCGGGACGAAGAGCCCTGGGGCGCCACTTCATATAGCTGTAAATGGAACTTCAATACCTTCGATTGCAACAAAAACGGGATTGATAGTTAGCAAAACTGATGTACCCGGTGCTAAT
>Ga0114931_10006915_pt1 | contig 13921 bp, 10 predicted proteins | sample 2SBtaG_FD_89579 | JGI IMG/M metagenome (GOLD analysis project Ga0114931, IMG submission 89579) | Deep subsurface microbial communities from Kolumbo volcano to uncover new lineages of life (NeLLi) - 2SBTROV14_V59a metaG | ecosystem: Environmental > Aquatic > Marine > Volcanic | place: Kolumbo...
GCGCACGCCGATCCTTGGCAAGCGCGGCATCACCGCCTGTCCGCTGGCGTTCGACACGCTGCCCTGGAAGGATATTTTTGAAGACATCGAACCTCCGGGCGGACGATTGTTCTTCTGGGCGGGCGGCAAGTTCATCGATGGCAAAGCTGACGGCGGCGGCAAGGCGGGTGTTCAGGAAACCATCAAGCTGATGACGGCTGCCAGCGATCTTGGATACAAGGTCAAGACCGGCGATCTTGCCGCCATCGCCAGGGTCTACAACACACCGTTCACCGGCGGCATTCGTGCCCTGATGGCCGAAGCGCGCAGCACGATGTCCGAAATCGCTTCCGGTGCCAGGCGGCTCGAAAGCGCAATGCGTACATCCTACGCCTGTTCGCGCGATGCCATCCTCGCCGCAGTGCGATCGGCAGCCGGATTTGATCTCAAGGCTTTTCTTGATGAGGTGCAAACCGACGGCGAAAGCCGTCTGGTCACGACCTATGCCGCATCCTATGTCGCCAGGAACGGCGGTTTTGGCGAGGCCGGCGGCAAGCGCGCAGGCGCCTATGATCGCTATCGCACCATCAGGGAAAAGATCAGGAATCTCCGTATCTCCACCCTGTTCGGTGTGGTGAGGGATGTTGCGGCACCGTCGGCGGCTTGCGCAAAATGCGCTGGCGCGATCATCTCGGTGAAGCTTTCTGGCGGACAGCAAGTGAGGAGTTGCGAAGCCTGGAAGGCAGATGAGCGCGGCAACTTCACCGTTCATGCGGTGGCTAACGCCCCTGAGATGTCGGCAACGCTCAGCGCCGAGGTCAAGGATGCCCGCAGCGACACCGTGAGCGTTACCCTGCAGGAAGGCTCCAATTCCGCCCGGCTGCTTATCAAGTTCAAGGAAGATGACGAAGATGAGGATTCTCAAGCCTGCGCTGAGGCAAGAGCTCAGGTAGCGGCCGCCAGGGACTATGCGCAAAACGGCAACAATTCTGCCGCCGAAGCAATGCTTGGCGCTGCCGAGAAATCCGGCTGCGAAGGCCTTGATGAGGACATCGCCGGCGTTCGCAGCACCATTGCAGAGGCGCTTACTGGCGTGCGCGAGACGGCAACGGCGGCGCTGCAGTCCTGCGCGCCGGCAACCATCAATGAGGCGATTGCAAAACTGCAAGGGGCAAACGCGCCAAGCCTTGCACCGGATATCGAAAAGCTGACCCGTGCTGCAGCCGCGATCAGTGCCGCCAATGACGCGATCCCGGCGGCTGAACAACTGCGTGATGCCGGTTCTTTCGACGATGCGCGCAAACGGCTCGGCGAGGCCCGCGCCGGTCTGACTGCCGCCGGCGTCGATTGCGCGGAAATTGAAGGCAGGTTCGACGAAGCAATCGCGGCGATCAACAGACTGGAGCGGCTGGTCAACACGGCTGATGAGGCACTGCGCCAATGCGCACCTGATCCGATGAAGGCGCTGGCCACCGAGTTAACGCCGTTCACCGGCCGGATCGCCGTTGAAAAGGCCGAAGCCCTGACCAGCGCGGCGACACGGATCGTCAGGTCTGACAGGGCCTATGAGGCGGCGAAGACACCCTACCGGGCCGGCGATGCGGCGGCAACGAAAGCAAAACTCGAAGAGGCCAGGGCGGCGCTTGACCAGCTCAATGGTCAGCCGCTTTGCACGCAGCGCAGGCAACGCATTACCAGTGCCATTTCAAAGGCGGAGGCACTGGCGGAAGCCTTGCGCGAGCCGGAAAGCGCACTGGCCTCGTGTAATCCGGCGGCGTTGAAGGCGGCCTATGCCAAGCTCAAGGAAGCCAACCATCCCAAGCTTGCGGCTCTGCGTGCGCATATTCAGGTCGTGCGCGGTCTGCTGGGCGATTACCGCAAGGCCGCCGGGGCCTACAAGCTCGGCAATCTCGACATTGCGGAAGCCAGCCTCAACGCGATCTCAGCCAAGCTCAACAGCGCCGGCGCCAGGACTTGCCCGGATTTGCGCCGCCGCGTTGCCACCGGCCTGCGCAAGATCACCGCCTTGCGCCGCGTACGCCAATCGATGGAAACCGCGATCAGGGCCTGCAATATCGATGCGATGAAATCTGCCGCCGCGAAGCTTTCCGGCAAGGTGAATATCTATCTGAAGGCTCTGCCGGCGCAGATCCGCAAGGCATTGCCGAAATGCATCCGCAAGCAGGCCAACCGGCTGTGCCGCCAGCGCCGCGGCGAAAATGGCCGCGCGCGGACCATAAAATCGGAAGTCGATTTCCGCTGCGGCTGTGCCAGGGGTTATGAGATAAGCCGCACCACGAGACAGTGCGAGCGAAAGAAGACCGCGCAGGAAATAGCCGCTGAAGGGCGCGCGCAATGCCACCGCTCTTTTGGGATCCACAGCCAGATGATCCGGCGCAACAGCAACGGTACCTATAAATGCCGTTGCGATAAGGGTTATAAGTTCAATGAGGACGGCACCGGTTGCGTCCGCAAGCCAACCCGCGCCGAGATCATGGCTGACGGCAACCGCCAGTGCCGCAGCGAGTACGGCCCGGATTCCTTTGCCTTCAAGCCAAACCGCAACGGTACATTCGAATGCCGCTGCCGCACCGGGTATATCTGGAACAAGACGCGCACGGTTTGTGTCCGCAAGCCCAGGGCCTCTGATGGCAATGAGGACTGTCGACGCGAATTTGGACCGCAAGCGTATTCAGTGCGGGCCAACAATAACGGCACGTTCCAGTGTCAGTGCCGGCGTGGTTACCGCATGAACCAGCGCGTCAAGCGCTGTGTGCGCAGGCCGCGCGCCTCGGACGGCCATGCCCAGTGCCGCAAGGATTTCGGGCCCGCCGCGTATTCTGTCCGCGCCAATGCCAATGGCTCGTTCCAGTGCCAGTGCAGGCGTGGCTATGACTGGAATGCAGGCCGCACCCGTTGTGTGCGGATTTCGATTGCCAGCGGCCATGCGGCCTGCAAGCGGCAATTCGGGTCACGCTCGTTCGCCACCACCTATCGCGGCAACGGCTCGTGGAATTGTTTCACGCCACCGGTTATCCGTCGCCCGCCGGTGGTACGCCGTCCTCCGGTCTATCGGCCACCGGTGGTGCGCCGCCCGCCAGCCGTGCGCCGCCCGCCAGCCGTGCGCCGGCCACCGGGCAAGAGGCGCCCATGCCGCATGATCGGCGGGATACCGGCCGAAGACTGCAATTGACGGGCAGGTCCGCCGCCCGGTAACGCCGCGCAAGCCGACCTGTTGACGATCATGGAAACCCGGTCGGGACGCGCAGGTGCGACGGGTCAGTAGCAGCCGGCCAGCCGGGCACGTTGGCGGACCAGCGCCAGCACGATGTCGATGATCGGCGTCGGCATTTCGGTCAGCCGGCCCAGTTCCTGGACCGCGCTCACCAGCGCATCGATTTCCATCGGCCGTCCAAGTTCGAGATCCTGCAGCATTGACGGCTTGTGGGCACCGACCGCCCGGGCGCCGGCAATCCGTTTTTCAAGGGAAATCGGAAAGCGCACCCCGAGCGCTTCGCCGATGGCCTGGGCTTCGCGCATCATTGCGCTGATGACGGCAACCATGTCGTCGTCGTCGCACAGCTGTTCGAGCGTGGCACCGGTGAGCGCGCTCAACGGATTAAACGTCAGGTTACCCCAGAGCTTGACCCAGATTTCATCACGGATGCGGGGCCGGATCGGGGCTCTGAAGCCGGCCTTGCGCAGGGCATCGGCGATCGCCTCGATGCGCGGCGTCTTTTCGCCGTTCGGTTCGCCAAGCGAAAAACGGTCGCCCTCGACATGGCGCACGATGCCGGGCGCGACGATCTCGCAGGCCGGATAGACCACGCAGCCGACGACCCGCTCGGGCTTCAGCACCTCCCACTGCCGCCCGCCGGGATCGACGCATTCGATGCGGTGGTCGAGCCAGCGGCCGGGGAGGGCATGAAAATACCACCACGGCACACCGTTGGCGGCGCTGACGACGGTGCTGTCTTCATCAAGCATCGAAGCCACGCCATCGACCACGGCGGGTACCGAATGAGCCTTGAGCGTGATGATCACCGTGTCCTGGCGGCCAAGTTCCGCGGGATCGTCACTGGCGGGCAGTCTGGCGACCCGTTCCTCGCCGCCGATACGCAGGCGAAGCCCGTCGCGCCTGATGGCCGCGAGATGGGGTCCCCGCGCGATGATGCCTGTTTCAAAACCCGCCAGATGTAACTGCACCGCAAGATAGCCGCCGATTGCGCCGGCACCGTAAATGCAAATCCGCATCAGGCGAGCCCCAGTTTTTCCGCCAGTCCGATGCGTTGCAACTTGCCGGTCGAGCCCTTGGGAATCTCATCGAGAAACAGAATCCTGCGCGGCACCTTGAACGGCGCGATCCGGGCGGCGGCGAAATCGCGGATCGCGCGTTCATCCGCCGCCGCGCCCTCGCGCAACACGATGGCCGCCGCGACATCCTCGCCGAGCTTGTCATGGGGCATGGCGAAGGTCACGACCTGGGCCACCGCTTCATGATCCATCAGGATATCATCGACCTCGCGCGGTGAAATCTTTTCGCCGCCACGATTGATGATCTCCTTGAGCCGGCCGGTGATCGACAGGTAGCCCTCTTCATCAATCATGCCCTGATCACCGGTGCGGAACCAGCGGCCGTTGCCGTCTTCGCGGTCAAAGAAGTTTTCCGCGTTGGCTTGCGGGTTGCTCTCATAACCCGCGGTTACATTGGGACCACTGATGACAATCTCTCCTGGCGCGCCCTGTTCCAGAATATGTCCTTCGGCATCGGCGATGGCGACCTCGGGGCCGGCCGCGATGCCTACCGTTCCCGGCTTTCGCGGTGCCGGCGGCAGCGGGTTGGACGCCATCTGGTGGGTTGCCTCGGTCATGCCATAGGCTTCAATCACGGGGCAGCCGAAGGTCTCTTCAAGGGCGGCCATGACCTGGGGCGGCAGTGATGACGAACTGGAGCGGATGAAGCGCAGCGTGGTGGCCAGTGGTTCGCCTGGCTTCACCCGGCTCAGGATGGCCTGGTGCATGGTCGGTACGGCGGTGTACCAGGTCGGCTTGATGTCATCGAGCCAGCGCCGGAATCTGAGCGCATTGAACCCCGGCGTGCACACCACTTCGCCACCGGCTGCAAGGCCCGACAATACGGCGGCGATCAGGCCGTGGATGTGAAACAGCGGCATCACGTTCAGACAGCGGTCCGTGTCGGTGAGTTCCAGGGAGGCGCCGATATTGCGCGCCGAGGCGGCAAGATTGGCATGGCTCAGCGGCACGATCTTGGGCCGCGATGTGGTGCCCGAGGTATGCAGCACCAGACAACTGTCGTCGTCCGTGCCATCGTCCGGCACGGCGCCGCCGCCGGCGCCGGCGATCGAAAAATCACCGGCCGGCGCTTCGTCGGACCAGTCGATGGTGGCGATCGCGACACCGCGCTTTTTCGCCGCCGCCAGCGCCGGCGAGGCGCTGCCCTGTTCCACAATCAGCAGCCTGGCGTCGAGATCGGAAATATAGAAGTCGAATTCCTCTTCGCGGTAGGCCGGGTTGAGCGGGGCCGCCACCGCGGCGCCGGCGACACCGAGAAACGCGGTCGCCATTTCCGGTCCGTTGGGCAGCACGATCGCGACCCGGTCATCCCGGGCAACGCCCAGGCCGCGCAGCGCGGCGCCGGTCTCATCGATCAGCGTGCGCAGCCGGTCATAGGTGAGCGATGGCCGGTCCGGTGCGCCGATGGCCGCACTGTTGCCCGGGTGGCGGGCAATCAGATCCTGGATCATGCGGTCTTTCTCCTCATATCCTCAAAGTCCATATGTGGCCCGATGGCGTAATCAAAAGCCATGGGCGCCGCCATCACTGCGCGGGTCGCCGGCACCTGACAATACACCACGGGCATCGCGCACGATTGCCCCGGCATGTCCCATCTGATCGTCGAAGGGCCCGAGCATTTCAACATTATGGCCGGCCGCCGCCAGCTGTTCGACGAGTTTTGTGTCGAACCGCGATTCGAGCTTGAGGGTTGTGCTGTGATCGCCCCAGGTGCGCCCCAGCAGCCAGCGTGGCGCGGTGATTGCGGTTTGCAGCCGCTGGCCGAACATCACATGTCGCGAGTAGATCTGGGCCTGGGTCTGCGGCTGGCCGTCGCCGCCCATGGTGCCGTAGACCATGACCCGTCCATCGCCAAGACGGGCGAGCGCCGGGTTGAGGGTGTGAAACGGCAGCCGGCCCGGCGCCAGTGCATTGCGGGCGCCGGGAGCCAGCGAGAAACTCGCCCCCCTGTTCTGCCACAGGATGCCGGTATCTTCGAGCACCACGCCGGCACCGAATTCCCAGTAGATCGACTGGATAAAGCTGACCGCGCAGCCGGCGCCGTCGATCGCGCCCATCCAGATGGTGTCGCCATTCGATGTATGTTGCGGCCAGGCCAGCGCCGTCTGCGGATCGATTGCACTGGTGGCGTTGTCGAGCCAGCCTGCATCCAGAAAGCCGGCCGGGTCGGAACTCATCACCGCCGGATCGGCAATTTCGCGGTCGCGCACCAGAAACGCCTGTTTGGTGGCCTAGACCAGCCCGTGAACATGATCGAAACCATCGCTCTGCCCGACGCCGAGGCGATCGAAAATGGCGAGGATCATCAAGGAGGAAAGCCCCTGGGTCGGCGGCGGCAAATTGAACACCGTTCCGCTCCTCAGGTCGACCGACAGTGGTTTCACGCGTTGCGCCGCATAACGTTCGAGATCGGCGGCACTGACCGGGCTGCCGGCGCGCGCCAGATCAGCGGCGATGCGTCGTGCCAGCGCGCCACGGTAAAATCCGTCGAGACCGTTGGCGGCGAGATCGCGCAAGGTCGCGGCAAGCCGCGGCTGCTTCAGGAGATGGCCTTCTTCGGGCGGCGCGCGCCCGACCAGAAAGGCATCGGCAAATCCAGGTGCCGGTGCCAGCTCGCCGAGTTTCAAGGTCGTCAACTGGTGCTGGCTGGCTGACACCGCGACGCCGTTTTCGCCATGATAAACAGCTTCCTCGAACAACCGCTCGAGCGGCATGTCGCCGTCCAGTTCGCGGGCCAGCTCGAGCGCTGCGGCCCAGCCGCCGATCGTGCCGGCGACGGTATTGGCGGCAAGGCCCCCGCGTGCCGGTATCGCATCGTGGCCGTTGTCCCGGTAAAGCGCTGCATCCGCCGCCCCGGCCGCGGCGCCACAGGCCTGAATCGCGACCGGGTCGCGGCCCGGAACGTGAATCAGCCAGAAACCATCGCCGCCAATGGCGTTCATATGGGGATAGACGACGGCGATGGCGGCGGCCGCCGCAATCATCGCCTCGATCGCGTTGCCGCCCTCGCGCAGAACCGTCAGGCCGGCTACGGCGGCCAGATGATGGGGGGCAACGACCATGCCGCGGGTGGCGGTGGCTGTGTTCAGCATTGTTCGCAAGGCTACGTTCATTATGCGTTCGGGCAGGGCCCCGTCGCAAACGGCGCCGAGTCCAGCCGCTGGCAAATTACTTGTCAAGCCATCGCTGAAACACGGTCCGGCAAAATGCAACAACTTCCCGCATCGTGGGCAGAAGTGCCCGGCATCGAGACCTGGCACCGGTTCGCGCGCCCGCGCCGGCGTGCCGGCGGGCAGCTCGACTACGAAAACTCGATCTCGCCGCGCGGCAGCATGTAGAGCACCAGGGCGCGGCCGCCGGTGACCGTGGGGCGGTGTGCGGAATCTGGTGGATTGACGCACCATCCCGCCCCCTGGCCGTCAAACAGCGCGCCGTCATCTGCGGGCATGATCATGCAAACCTCTCCGGTCGGATGGCGATGATGGGGGCCGACAATGTCGGTCAGGTCGACCACATCTATGCTCAGGTCCCCGGTCTCGGTCGAGGGTTCAACAACCCGGCCGAAGCGCCGTCCTTCATCGCCCTGCGTGCACATCCAGCCGGCGGCAATCGCCTCCTTGCAGGCGGCTTCGATCGCCTTGAATGCCGCGCTTCGGGGTGGGAATTTCTCGTTGAGATCCGCTTCCAGACGCGCGTCAATCGCACTGTCGCTGACAACCGCCAGCACCGGCTTCATCAATTCGGTAAACTGTGTCAGTTCCATTTTGTCACCTGTCATTTCGCCAGCCAAGGTACCAGCCGTTCCATTGCCAGTTCGAGGCTTTCGGGAGCGCGCGCGAAACACAGCCGCAGATAGGCCTCGCCGCCGGCGCCGAACGCCGTTCCCGGAGCGAAACCGACCGCGATCTCGTCAACGATGCGCTTGGCGAAGGCGCGGGTGTCGGGTTCGCCATCGACCTTGAAGAAGAGATAAAACGCCCCCTCCGGCATGGCAAAGCTGACGCGCGGACTTTGCGCGAGCGCGCCGGCAACGATGTCGCGCCCGCGCCGCGCCCGCGCAACCTGTTCTGCAAGGAATGCTTCGCCATCATCCAGCGCGGCAATGCAGGCGCGCTGCATGAACGAGGCGACGCCCGACGTGTTGTACTGGATCAGGTTCTCCAGCACCTGACCCAGTTCCTTCGGCGCGATAATCCAGCCGACGCGCCAGCCGGTCATTGCCCAGTTCTTGGAGAACGTATCGATCCAGATGATCCGCTCGTCAGGATCGGCGACCTCGTGAAAAGATGGCGGCACGGAGCGGCTGCCGTCAGGCGCGCCGTAATAAAACCGGTTGTAGACCTCGTCGGAAACCAGCCACAGCCCGCGCGCGCGGGCAAAGTCACGGATCGCCAGTATTTCCTCGCGCGACGCGATCCAGCCGGTCGGATTGCTCGGCGAATTGATGAAGATCGCCCGGGTCCGTTCGTTGCAGGCATCGAACAGCCGGTCGAGGTCGAGCCGCCACCTGCCGTCTCTCATGGTCATGGCGATTTCCACCGGCCTGACGCCCTTGAGCCGCAGCGGCGCCGGGTAATTGGTCCAGGTCGGGGTCGGCAGCACGACCTAGTCGCCGGTGCCGGCGATCGCCTGAATGACAAGCTGGATCGCCTGCATGCCCGACTGGGTGACGTAGAAATTCTCCGGATTGAACGGGCGGCCGTGGAGGCCCTCATGATAGCGCGCAAGCGCCTCGCGCAATGGCGGAATGCCGCGCTGGTAGGTGTAGAAGGTCTCGCCCGCCAGCATGGCTTCATAGGCCACATCGCAAATGAATTTCGGCGTCGGCAGCTCGCCTTCACCGACCCAGAGCGGAATGATTCCCTCACGATCGCGGCCGTAATTGAAGAGCTCGACTATGCCGCTTTCGGGCTCATCACGCGCTTCCCTTCTGAGCGCATCGAGATGGGAATTCGAGCTTCTGTCATCTGCCAGCATGGAGCTGTCCTCTTGCGGGGTATGGGCGACGGTTCCGCAGCATCGCGCCGGGGATGCGATCATAACATCGGCGCGGTGCCTGTCATATCCCTTTCCCGGGCCTTGGAACAGCGGCTTCAGCTGTTTGCGGGCCCCGTGACGGCGCGGGCGAACGCGCTGATTGCCAGGGCGGCGTCGCGCAAATTCTGGTCCGGCGTCAGGCCGCTCTTTTTTCGTGGCCGCAGGTCATGATTGCCGTCGCGCGCCCAGTTCACGGTGAACGCCGCGGGAAGCCGGTAGGTTTCGACTTCCGCCTTTGAGCCGAACGGATCGCGTTCACCCTGGCAGATCAGCGTCGGCACGGTCATCCCGCCGAGATGGCCGGTCCGGAGGTTTTCCGGTCTGCCGGGCGGGTGAAACGGATAGCCGAGCAGGACCAGACCGCAAATGATGCCGGTGTCGAACAGCGATTGCGCGGCGAGGCTGGCGACCCGTCCGCCATAGGACTTGCCGCCAATCAGCAGCGGCCGGTCGGTCTTCAGCGCCGCTGCGGTTTGGGCAACGAAATCGGTCATTTTTTCGGCGCGCGGTGGTGGCGGTCTGCGCGAACCGTGCCGCCGCGCCGCCATATAGGGAAACTCAAAGCGGGCAACCCTGAGGCCATGTTCCGCCAGCAACGCGGCGATGGCCGTCATGAACGCGCTGTCCATCGGCGCACCCGCACCATGGCCGAGCAGAAGGGTTGCCAGTGCGTGTTCGGGTCCGTCAAACAGGAATTCGCTCATCGCCCGCACCTTCGCAATTCATGCCATCTTGCACTATATAGGGAAACGTCCGCACCGGCAGCGCCGCCGGGTGTCGTTTTTCCAGCAATTCGCGTGGCCGCAATGACCGAGATTCCCTATGAAGCGTTGATCCGGTTCGGGTTTTTTGGCGGTATACTGGCGGTCATGGGGCTTTGGGAGATGCTGGCGCCAAAGCGTCCGCTGGTCGAGCCCAGGACGCGTCGCTGGTTCACCAATCTGGCGCTGGTGGTGATTGATTCGCTCATTTTGCGGATATTTTTCCCGATACTGGCCCTCGGTTTCGCGTTTTGGCTCAACCACAAGGGTTGGGGATTGTTCGCGTGGTTGTCGCTGCCTGCCTGGATCGAGATCGTCGCCGCCGTCATCCTGCTCGATCTTGCGATCTACGTGCAGCATGTGGCCGCCCACAAGATATCGATTTTGTGGATCTTTCATCGGGTTCACCACGCTGACCGCGACATTGATGTGACCACCGGGCTCAGGTTTCATCCGGTCGAGATCGTGCTGTCGATGCTGTACAAGATGGCGGTGATCGCACTGCTGGGACCTGCGGGACTTGCAGTTTTTATCTTCGAGGTCGGGCTCAACGGTCTGGCCATGTTCAATCATTCCAACGTGCGCCTGCCCGCACCGGCCGACCGGATTGTCCGGGCGCTTGTGGTGACGCCGGACATGCACCGGGTTCATCATTCGGTGATCAAGCGTGAAACCGATTCAAACTATGGCTTTAATCTCTCTGTCTGGGACCGGTTGTTCGGGACCTATATCGACCAGCCGCGCGCGGGCCACGACAAGATGACCATCGGCCTGCCAGCCTACCGCGACAGCAATCCAAGCCGGTTGTTGTGGTGCCTGAAGCTGCCCTTCACCAGGCGTTGAGCCAGGGTCACGACGCGCCGTCAGTACAGCTTCCTGGGGAAGTAACGCAGATAGATATCTTCAAACGTGCCCCTGTTGCGGATTGCCACCAGACCGTAATTGAGTATCTCGATCAGCCGTCGATTGCCCTTGCGCACGGCGATACCGACGCCTTCGCCGAAAAATGCGCTCTCGGTATAGGGGCCGCCCACGAACCGGCAGCAATTGCGAGACGAGGTGCCGCTCAGCCAGTACATCAGGCTGATGCCATCGCCGAACAGGGCGTCCACCTTGCCGGTCCGTGTCGCTTCGCGCGCGGCCGCCGAGGTTTCGAAGCTGACGATCCGGGCCTGCCCGAAGAACGTCTTGAGATAGGCCTCGTGGCTGGTGCCCTTGACGGTAGCGATCTTGCGGCCCGAGAGAATGGTTGGGGAAATGCCGTTGAGTTTGTTTTCGAGCCGGGTCACGAAGCGTGCCGGCGTGCGGTAATAGCGATAGCTGAATGACAGTTTGCGACGGTTCCCTGCTGTCGTTGCGAGCGATGCGACGATGGCGTCGGCCCGGCCGCGTACAACCGCGCCGATGAGCTGGTCCCAGCGCAGCGCCCGAAATTCACAGGTCAGTTGCAACTCGCTGCAGATCGCACGGGCAATCTCGATGTTGAAACCGGTGAGGTTGCCGGAATCGTCACGGTAGTTAAACGGCGGAAAATCGGCCGATGTGACGAATCTCACCGGCGTGGCTTTGGGGATTACCGGTTTGGACAGGTATTTGTCGGTCCGCCAGAAGCCGGGCACGATCGGGCGCGCGGTCTGGGCACCGAGCGGCCCGGCGAAGATCACGAGGCCAAGCGCGGCCAGGAAAGGACCGGTCAGGCGCGACAAGATATGCACAGGGGGGCCTCCGGCGTAGTTGTCGTCATTTACCATTGTACATAATCTGCAGCACGGATTTCAGGAATGCAGTACAATCATTTTGCATTGATTCCATGAGGGGTTGAAGGGCGTCGGTTGGTGGCGGCGACAGTGTTTGTGAGGGGCGACAGATTTCAAGCGAAGAACATAATCTTTCCACGGCAGAGTTAACAGGGCAACCGGCAATGGACAGGCGGCTTCGCAAGCCGCCAGTGCGGATATTTACACCGGTGCGGCGCCGCCATTTTCCGAAACGTGAGTTGTTCAGCGAGCACGTCACGATTGACGATGTGCTTGTGAGCGAGGTCGGTCTGGATCCGCGCGAGCTGATCGAGGCCCGCGTCAAATCCCGCGAAAAAAACGTTTCACTTGGCGACGTCCTGATCGCCAGCGGGCGATTGAGTCAGGTGGATTACCATCGTGCCCTGGCGTGCGCCGCGGCAATGCCGTTTGCCAATCTGGAGGATGATTTGCCGCCGCGAGAGCTGCTCAGGGCCGAGCATATCGATGACTATCTGAGGGGCCGGATATTGCCGATCGCGGAAACCCAGGATGGCGTGCAATTTGTTTCGGCAGATCAGGGCCGTCTGGAGGGTGCGGCGGCGCGTGAGCGTTTGAGCAAGCGCTATCCCCGCGCCACCCAGCCGACGGCCATGACATCGCCGCGCGACGTTCGTAACGTCGTGCTCAAGCGGTTTCCGAAGGCGCTGAGTGAGCGCGCGACGCTTGCCCTGGCCAATGCGGCGCCGGAATTAAGCGCGCGGCTACCGGTGACCAGGGGGCAGATCAGGGCGCTGGCGATTTTGGTGCTGTGTTTGGTGGTGGTCGCGCTGATCTGGCCAACGGTGGCGCTGGTCGGCGTCAATATTTTCTTTGCGGTGGTATTTCTGTCGACCATCGGTCTGCGTGCCATCGCCTTTCTCAACAGGCCACAATGGCGTCGCCGCAAGCCGCCCGATCCGAGTTTGCGTACGCCTGAGCATGACCTGCCGGTCTATTCGATCGTCGTTCCGCTTTACCGTGAGGAGCGCATGTTGCCGCACTTGGCCATGGCATTGCTGCACCTCGACTATCCTCAGGAGAAGCTCGACATAAAGTTCGTATTCGAGGCCGACGACCACGAAACCCTGGCCGCGGCACGGGCACTGCGCCTGCCTGCCAATTTCGAGTTTCTGGTGGCGCCGCGAACCGAGCCCCGGACCAAACCAAAGGCGCTCAATTTTGCCCTGCCGTTCGCGCGCGGCGAATTTCTGGTGATCTTCGATGCCGAGGACCGGCCCGAGCCGGGCCAGTTGCGCGCCGCCCTCAAGACCTTCGCCGCGGCGCCGCCGGAAGTGGTCTGCCTGCAGGCGCGGCTGGCGTTTTACAATGCCGGCGAGAACTGGCTGACGCGTCAATTCGCGATCGAATATGCAACGCTGTTTGATCTGACGCTGCCGGCGCTCGACAGGCTTGGCCTGCCGATCCTGCTCGGCGGCACGTCGAATCATTTCCGGATGGCGGCACTGCGCGCCGTTCATTCGTGGGATCCCCACAATGTCACCGAGGATGCAGATCTTGGCATCCGGTTGCGCCGGTTGGGCTATCGCGCCTCGGTGCTCGATTCCGATACGCTCGAGGAAGCGAGCTGCACGCTTGGCGGCTGGCTGCGTCAGCGGTCACGCTGGCTGAAAGGCTGGATGCAGACCTGGTTTGTCCATATGCGCCAGCCGATGCGGCTGCGCCGCGAACTTGGCACCGGCGGTTTCCTGGCGTTTCAGGCGCTGCTTGCCGGGGTGGTGTTGTCGGCGCTGGTCTATCCGTGGTTCTTTGTGGCCATTCCCTATGCGCTGGCCAGCGGTCTGTTCGCGGAAAGCCTCGCCAGCTGGCCGGGCTTCGCGCTGGGAATGCTTAACAGCGCGGTGCTGATTTCAGGTGTCGGCGTCGCCATGCTTGCCGGGTTTCTGGCGCTGCGCGCGCGGCTTCTCGACCGTCTGGCGGGGCAGGTCCTGTTCATTCCGGTTTACTGGTTGTTGATATCTCTTGGTGCCTATATGGCGCTGTGGCAATTCATCACCCGGCCGTTTTATTGGGAGAAAACCGAGCACGGTTTGA
>Ga0114931_10006916_pt1 | contig 13920 bp, 13 predicted proteins | sample 2SBtaG_FD_89579 | JGI IMG/M metagenome (GOLD analysis project Ga0114931, IMG submission 89579) | Deep subsurface microbial communities from Kolumbo volcano to uncover new lineages of life (NeLLi) - 2SBTROV14_V59a metaG | ecosystem: Environmental > Aquatic > Marine > Volcanic | place: Kolumbo...
CGACGACGGCCGCCGCGACGCCCAGACCCGGCTCCAGACGATGCTCGCCCGGCGCAACGAGACCTCGAAGGAGATCGGCCGCGCCAAGGCCAAGGGCGAGGACGTGGGCGAGATCCTGGCCGAGGTTGCGCGCCTCAAGGACGAGATCCGCGTCGCCGAGGAGGCCGAGCGCGCCGCCGCCGACGCCCTGTCCCGCGCGCTTGCCGCCGAGCCCAATCTGCCCGCCGCAGAGGTGCCCGCGGGCGAGGACGAGAGCGCCAACGTCGAGATCCGGCGCGTCGGCGCGCCCCGGCGCTTCGACTTCGAGGTCCGCGACCACGTCGATATCGGCGAGCGGCTGGGGCTGATGGACTTCGCGAGCGCGGCGCGCATGTCGGGCGCGCGCTTCGTGATCCTCAAGGGCGCGCTCGCCCGCCTCGAGCGCGCGCTCGCCGCCTTCATGCTCGATCTGCATACCTCCGCATTCGGCTATACCGAAATCGACCCGCCGCTTCTGGTGCGCGACCAGGCGGCCTTCGGCACCGGCAACCTGCCCAAGTTCGCCGACGACCTGTTCCACACCACCGACGGGTTCTGGCTGATCCCGACCGCCGAGATGGTGCTGACCAACCTGGTCGCCGGCGAGATCGTCGACGAGGCCCGGCTGCCGCTTCGCGTCACCGCGTATACGCCCTGCTTCCGCTCTGAGGCGGGGGCGGCGGGCAAGGACACGCGCGGCATGATCCGCCAGCACCAGTTCACCAAGGTCGAGATGGTCTCGATCACCCATCCCGACCGCTCGAACGACGAGCACGAGCGCATGACCGCCTGCGCGGAGGAGGTGCTCAAGCGCCTCGATCTGCCTTATCGGGTGATGCTGCTTTGCGCCGGCGACATGGGCTTTTCCGCGCGCAAGACCTACGATATCGAGGTCTGGTTGCCGGGGCAGGACTGCTATCGCGAGATCTCGAGCTGCTCGAACTGCGGCGACTTCCAGGCCCGGCGCATGAAGGCCCGCTTCCGGCGCGCGGGCGAGCGAGGCACGCGCTTCGTCCACACCCTCAACGGCTCGGGGCTCGCGGTCGGGCGCACCCTGGTCGCGGTTCTCGAAAACTACCAGGAGGCCGACGGCTCGGTCATCGTGCCCGAGGCGCTCAGACCCTATCTCGGCGGGATCGAGCGGATCGAGCCCAAAAGCTAGAGACGCGTTCATGCGCATCCTGATCAGCAACGACGACGGCATCGCCGCTCCCGGGCTCAAGCTCCTCGAACGGATCGCGCGGAGCCTGACGCGCGACGTCTGGGTCGCCGCGCCCGAGACCGAGCAGAGCGGGGCGGGGCACTCGTTGACGCTGCATCGTCCGCTGCGCGCGCGGCGCATCTCGCGACGACGCTTCGCCATCGACGGCACGCCGACCGACAGCGTCATGCTCGCGATCAATAACCTGATCCCCGGGCGAAAACCCGATCTTTTGCTCTCGGGCGTCAACCGGGGCAGCAACCTCGCCGACGACGTGACCTATTCGGGAACCATCGCCGCGGCCTTCGAGGCGACGCTCCTCGGCGTACCGGCGATCGCGTTCAGCCAGCGCTACGCCAACGGGCATCCGGTCAAGTGGGCGACCGCCGAGCATCACGCCCCGGGCCTGATCCGTCGTCTCGTCGAGATCGGTTGGCCGGACGACGTGACCATCAACGTGAACTTTCCCGACGCGGTTGCCGACAAGGTGATCGGGGTCGCCGTTTGTCACCAGGGACGGCGCAAGTTCGGCGACGTGCTCACCGAGCGGATCGACCCGCGCGGGCGGCCCTACTTCTGGATCGGCGAAATGCGCCATGAGAACGAAGACGTGCCCGGGACCGATGTCTCGGCGGTCAATGCCGGCGCGATCGCGGTGACGCCGCTTCACCTCGACATGACCCATGGGCCGACCGAGGCGCGGTTGCGGGACGCGTTCGGCGAGTCCGGCGGGTGAGCCGAGTGGACGGACGCGGTCGATGACACTGGAATCGCGCCGAATCCGGCTTATCATGGAGTTGCGACGCGAGGGGATCAACGATACCCGGGTTCTCTCGGCGATCGAGCGCGTGCCGCGCGAGCGGTTCGTGCCCGAGACCTTCGCCGATCGGGCCTACGACAATATCGCCCTGCCCATCGGCCATGGGCAGACGATCAGCCAGCCTTTCGTCGTCGCCTATATGACCGAGAAGCTCGACGTGGGCGAACGCATGAAGGTTCTCGAGATCGGCACCGGATCGGGCTATCAGGCGGCCGTGCTCGCCAAGCTCTGCCGCCGGCTGTACACGATCGAGCGCCACCGCGAGCTTCTGCGCGAGGCCGAGAAGCGGTTCGCCGAGCTTCGTCTCGACAACATCGTTACCCGCTACGGCGATGGCAGCCGGGGCTGGCCCGAGCAGGCGCCCTTCGACCGCATCATCGTCACCGCCGCCGCCCCCGAGATGCCCGAGACGCTGATCGAGCAACTCAAGCCCGGCGGACGGATGGTGCTGCCGCTCGGCCATGACCTGTTCGACCAGCGACTCGTTCGCGTCACGCGCGGCGAGGACGGTCCCGAGATCGAGCCGTTGCTCGACGTTCGCTTCGTGCCCCTGGTGTCCGGCGCGCCGGACAACGACCTGGGCTAGCGCATGCGCGTCCACGCCCCCCTCTTGGCCCTGATCGCCGTGCTCGCGCTCGGCGCCTGCTCGCAGTACCCGGCGCGGGTGGTGTTTCGCGCGCCTCCGTCGGATGCGGCGCGCGCCCCGGCGGGCGGCGAGACGGGGTCGGCGCGCGCGCCCGAGGTTCTCTCGCGCTCGCCCGCGGCGGCCACCCGGACCGCCCAGGCCAATACCAGGATTCCGGCGGCCGCGTTGCCCAAGGTCGCCGCCGCCAAGGTCCCCGGCGCGGCCAAGGCGAAGACACCGCCGGCGAGCATCGTCGTCGGCAAGGGGGACACGGTCTACGGAATCGCGCGGCGCTACGATATCGCGGTCCAGGCGCTGGTCGCCCGAAACCGCCTCGAGCCGCCCTATGGCTTGCGCGTCGGCCAGCGCCTGATGATCCCGCGCGAGCGCATCCATGTGGTCGAGCGCGGCGAGACCCTTTACGCCATCGCGCGCGCCTACCGGGTCGATCTCGCGGCGCTCGCGCGCGCCAACCGACTGACCGCGCCCTATGGCTTGCGCGTCGGCCAGCGGCTGCGGGTGCCGGCGACGGCCCCGGGAGAGACGCGCGTCACGAAGGTTGCCCTGGGCTTGGCGTCGAGGGCCCCGGTTCCGCCGCCCGCCGCCGGCCCCTTGCCCGATCCGCCGCCCCGGTCGCGCAAGACCTTCCTATGGCCGGTGACGGGCAAGCTGGTTTCGCGCTTCGGCCCCCAGGACGGCGGCCGGCGCAACGACGGCATCAATATTCTCGCCCCGCGCGGCGCCGCCGTGCGCGCGGCCGAGGACGGGATCGTCGTCTATGCCGGCAACGAGCTCGCGGGATACGGCAATCTCCTGTTGATCCGCCACGCCGGCGGCTGGACCACGGCCTACGCGCACAACGACGCGCTTCTGGTGCGGCGCGGCGATCTGGTGCGGCGCGGCCAGGTGATCGCCCGCGTCGGCTCGACCGGCGGGGTCAGCCGTCCGCAAGCGCATTTCGAAATCCGCCGGAGCGGCAGCGCGATCGACCCGATCAAGCTGCTCGCGCGGAATTAAGCGTCAAGACGCAGGGGGTTAGTCGGGCAGGGTTCGCGCGCCCAGGCGGCCCGCGAGGTCCTGGATGAACTGCCAGGCGACCCGGCCCGAGCGCGCGCCTCGGGTCATCGCCCATTCGCGCGCCTCGGCGCGCAGCGTCTCGGGCGCGATGGCGAGCCCGAAGGCCTCGGCATAGCCCGCGACCATCTCGTCGTAGAGCTCCTGGGTGCAGGCGTGAAAGCCCAGCCAGAGCCCGAAGCGGTCCGAGAGCGAGACCTTCTCCTCGACCGATTCGGCGGGGTTGATGGCGGTCGAGCGCTCGTTCTCGATCATCTGGCGCGGCATCAGGTGACGGCGGTTCGAGGTGGCGTAGAAGATCACGTTGCGCGGCCGGCCCTCGATGCCCCCTTCGAGCACCGCCTTGAGCGACTTGTAGCTGGTATCCTCGGCGTCGAACGAGAGGTCGTCGCAGAAGATGACGAAGCGGCGCGGGCTTTCGCGAAGCAGGGCGAGGAGCCGGGGCAGGGTGGGGATATCCTCGCGGTGGATCTCGACCAGCGCCAGCGCATATCCTTTCTCGGCGTTGATCGCCGCGTGCACGGCCTTGACCAGCGAGCTCTTGCCCATCCCGCGCGCGCCCCACAGAAGCGCGTTGTTGGCGGGCAGGCCCTCGGCGAAGCGGCGGGTGTTGTCGGCCAGGATGTCGCGCTGGCGCTCGATCCCCTTCAGAAGCACGAGATCGAGGCGGTTGATCCGCGAAACCGCTTCGAGAACCCCCGCGTCCGCGCGCCAGACGAAGGCGTCGGCGGACGCGAGATCGGCGCGCGCGGGCGGCGGCGGCGCAAGGCGCTCGAGCGCCTCGGCAATGCGGCTGAGCAGGAGCGCGAGGCTTTTCCCTGGCATCCAATCACCTCGATCACCATATCGATCGGGAAGGGCGGCGCGGCACGGTAGCACATAATACCAGGCTACGATGATGAAGCCGCCGTTCCGGTCGCCTCCAAGCCCTGTCGGGTGGGAAAAACGTCGCAGGCGATGCGGCGCGTTGTCAAGACGGTCTGACGCCCTCCGACGGGGCTTGGGGGCGATCTTTATGGGGCTTCATCACCGTAGCCTGGCATAGGGAGGCGAGCGGCGAAAGGTGATCCGGAAGTGCCGCTCCATTCCCCTCGATAAACTCGCGCCACAAGGCTCGCGGCTCGGCTTGCAAATCGGATCGCCGGCGGTATAGTCCGGCGAGCCTTACGCAGGGAAGGATATGGATATGCTTATTTCACCGGCTTACGCCCAAGCCGCGGCGGGGCCAGGGGGCGGCGCCTTGTTCGCCCAGTTATTGCCGTTTCTGCTGATTTTCGCGGTTCTTTACTTCTTCATGATCCGTCCCCAGCAGAAAAAGATGAAGCAGCACCGCGAAATGCTGGCGAATCTGCGCCGCGGCGACCGGATCGTGACGGGCGGGGGGATCATCGGCCGGGTCGTCCGGGTCGAGGAGGGCGACGAAATGATCGTCGAGATCGCGCCCGACGTGAAGGTGCGGGTCAAGCGCTCGACGGTCTCGGACATGGTGGCGAAGGGCGAGCCGGCCTCGGGCGGCGGCGAGAAGAAGATCGCCTCGGGCAAGAAGAAGAACGCGCGCAAGCGGTCGGACGATTCCGAGCCCCGGGACAAGGCGTCCGAGGACAACCCGGAGTCCGAAGACAAGACCGACGGCTGATCGCGCCGTTCGATGCTTCATTTTTCGTCCTGGAAGACCTACCTCATCCTCGGCGTCTGCCTGCTCGGGGTGGTTTTCGCCGCGCCCAATCTGTTGCCGCGCGAGACCGCCGACACGCTTCCCGACTGGCTGCCGCACAAGCAGATCAATCTCGGGCTCGATCTTCAGGGCGGTTCGCACCTGCTTCTCGAGGTCGAGGTCGGCGCGGTGGTGCGCGAACGCCTCACGGCGCTGATCGACGAGGCGCGGGTCAAGCTGCGCGGCGCGCGGATCGGTTATAAGGGTCTCGGCATCTCCGGCGACAGCATCGTCGTGACGATCCCGAAGGCCGACGAGCTGCCCAGGGCGCGCCGCCTGCTCGCCGGCATCGACAACGACGTGAACGTGACCGTCGCCGAGGACGGGCGACTGGTCATGAAGCTCGGCGAGGCGGCGCTCAAGGCGATGCGCGATTCGGCTGTGACCCAATCGCTCGAGATCGTGCGTCGGCGGATCGACGAGACCGGAACCCGCGAGCCGACCATCCAGCGCCAGGGCGAGGACCGGATTCTGGTCCAGCTTCCGGGGATCGACGACCCCGATCGCATCAAGCAGCTTCTCGGCAAGACGGCGAAGCTCGCCTTCCGCCTCGTCGATCCCAACACTTCGGTCGCCGACGCGCTCGCCGGACGCCTGCCGCCGGGCTCCGAGCTGCTCGAGGCCGACGACGAGTTCGACGCCAACGGCCGGCCGATCCAGTACGTGGTGCGCAAGCGCGTGATGGTCAGCGGCGACAATCTGGTCGACGCCCAGCCCTCGTTCCAGAACGGCGAGCCCGTGGTCTCGTTCCGCTTCGATCCGGTCGGCGCGCGCAAGTTCGGCGACGTGACGACCAAGAACGTGGGCCGTCCCTTCGCCATCGTCCTCGACAACAAGGTCATCAGCGCGCCGGTCATCCGCGAGCCGATCACCGGCGGGCGGGGGATCATCTCGGGACGGTTCACGGTGCAGGAGGCGACCGATCTCGCGCTTCTGCTGCACGCCGGCGCGCTGCCCGCGACGCTGACGATCCTGGAGGAACGCTCGGTCGGTCCCGACCTCGGCGCCGATTCGATCCGCGCGGGCGAGGTCGCGTCCGTGCTCGGCATCGTCTTCGTCGTCGCCTTCATGGCGATCTGTTACGGGTTGTTCGGGATCGCGGCCAATCTCGCGCTGTTCATCAATCTCATCCTGATCGTGGCCGCGCTTTCGGTGCTCCAGGCGACGCTCACCTTGCCCGGCATCGCCGGCATCGTGCTGACCATCGGCATGGCGGTCGACGCCAACGTTCTGGTGTTCGAGCGAATACGCGAGGAAATCGCCAACGGGCGAACGCCGTTCTCGGCGGTCGACGCGGGCTATCAGCGCGCGCTGACCACGATTATCGATTCGAACGTCACCACCTTCATCGCGGCGATCCTGTTGTTCGGGCTTGGCTCGGGTCCGGTCAAGGGCTTCGGCGTGACGCTCGCGATCGGCATCGTGACGTCGCTGTTCACCGCGGTCATGGTGACCCGGCTGATGGTGGTTTACTGGCTTCGCCGGCGCCGCCCCAAGGCGCTGCCGATCTGACGGTTGGAGGAGACGGCATGCGCCCGGTTCGACTGATTCCCAACAAGACGAACATTCGCTTCGTTCGCCTGTTCCGTATCTGCGTGATCGTCTCCGGAGTGGCGATCATCGCCTCGATGGCGTTGTTTTTCGCCCGCGGCCTCAATTTCGGCATCGATTTCCTGGGCGGCACCATGATGGAGGTGCAAACCCCGGGCAAGGCCGACCTCGGCACGTTCCGCCGGGTTCTGGGCGACCTCGGCCTCGGCGAGATCGCGCTCCAGGAGTTCGGCGCCGACAACGACGTTTTGATCCGCATTCCCCGCCAGCCGGGAGACGCCAAGGCGCAGCTCGTCGCGGTCGAGAAGGTGAAGAGCACGCTCGCCGGGTTGGGCCAGGGCAAGATGGACTATCGCCGGGTCGAGTTCGTCGGCCCCAAGGTGAGTGGCGAGTTGGTCGAGGCCGGGACCATCGCCGTGGTCAGCGCGGTGTTCGCGATGCTGATCTATATCTGGTTCCGCTTCGAGTGGCAGTTCTCGATCGGCGCGGTGATCGCCTTGATCCACGACGTCGTGCTGACCATCGGCATGTTCACGCTGACCCGGATCGAGTTCAACCTCGCGAGCATCGCGGCGATCCTCACGATCGTCGGCTACTCGATCAACGACACGGTGGTGGTCTACGACCGGGTGCGCGAGAACCTGCGAAAGTACAAATCGAAAAGCGTTGGCGAGGTGCTCGATCTCTCGATCAACGAGACGCTGTCGCGCACCACCATGACCTCGCTGACCACGTTGCTCGCCCTGTTCGCGCTCTATTTCTTCGGCGGCGCGGTGATCTCGGGTTTCACCTTGGCGATGATCTGGGGCATATTCGTCGGTACCTATTCGTCGATCTTCATCGCCGCTCCGCTTCTCCTGTGGCTCAATCCGCGGCGGTCGGGCGAAGGCGACAAGGAAGGCGACAAGGAAGAAGCCAAGGAGGGCGCCACGTCCTGACGGCGGGGTGTGCCGGGCGATGGAGTTCACACCAGAAACAGCCCCCGGACGCAAGCTGATCCAGGCCTACGGCGACGGCGGATTCCGCATCGAGGGCGAGCGCGTCGCCGGCTCCATCCTGCTTTTTCCCGAGCGTGTCCTGCCCCTGCCGGTCGCCGGGTTCGCCGACATCACGATTGAAACCCTCGCCGCCGTCACCGGTGCGCCGGTCGATATCCTGGTGATCGGCTGCGGCCCGCGCCAACGCGCCGCCGATCCCGGCTTGCGCGCCGGCTTGCGCGCCGCCGGCATCGCGCTCGAGTGCATGGACACGGGCGCGGCGTGCCGCACCTACAACGTGCTCGTCTCGGAATCCCGCCGCGTCGCCGCCGCCCTGATCGCCGTCGATTAGGGATGCGCTGGGACCCCGACCAATACGACCGTTTCGCCGACGATCGGCTGCGGCCCGCGCGCGAGCTTCTCGACCGCGTTTCCCTGGATCGCCCGGCGCTGGTCTGTGATCTCGGCTGCGGCAACGGCAATGTCGCGCCGCTGCTCAAGGGGCGCTGGCCGGCGGCGCGGCTGATCGGCGTCGACCGCTCGCCCGAGATGCTCGGCGAGGCCCGCGCGCGCCTCGGCGGCGTCGAATGGGTCGAGGCCGATATCGCGACCTGGCGCGAGCCCGCGCCGCTCGATCTTCTGTTTTCCAACGCCGCGCTTCACTGGCTCGACGACCACGAGACGCTGTTCCCGAGGCTTGCGGCGATGCTCGAGCCGGGCGGCGTGCTCGCGGTTCAGATGCCGCGAAACGGCGAGGCGCCCTCGCATCTCTGTCTCGACGAGGCGGCGCGGGCGGGACCCTGGCGGACCAAGCTCGAAGGGCCGCGCCGTCGCGTGGTCGCGGGGCCGACCTTCTACTACGACCTGCTCGCGCCCTGCGCGCGGCGCATCGATATCTGGGAAACCGAGTACCTCCACGTGCTCGAGGGCGAGGACCCGGTGGTCGCCTGGACCGCGGGCTCGGCGCTCGGGCCCTATCTCGCGCCCCTCGACGCGGCCGAGCGCGCGGGCTTCACCGAGGCCTACCGCGCCTGCATCGCGCGCGCCTACCCGCGCCGCGCCGACGGTCGCACCCTCTTCCCCTTCCGCCGCCTGTTCATCGTCGCCACGCGGTAGAGTGGGCGGAGACGAAAAAGGGGGCCGCGCGGCCCCCTTTCGCATCCGTATCGGCGGTTTTCAGTAAAGATTCTGCGCCGAGACCATGGCGTAGAGCATTGGAATCGACAGCAGCGTGTTGGTGCGCGAGAACAGCATCGCCGTGCGGCCGGCGGCCTTCTTCTCGTCGGCCGAGGCCTCGACGAGGCCGAGCGCCTTCTTCTGGTTCGGCCAGATCACGAACCAGACGTTGAACCACATGATTGCGCCCATCCACATGCCGATGCCGATGGCGGTGTGCTTGGCGACCCCGTCGGTGATGCCGAGTGCGATGGCATCGACGATATACCCGTTGAGCCAGGCGAGGATCAAACCGGTGACGATCGTCCCCATCGCCCCCCAGCGGAACCAGAACAGCGCCGCCGGCGCGATCACCTTGCCGATCGCGGGCTTGTGCTCGTCCGGGATCTTGGGCATCGCGGGGATCTGGACGAAGTTGAAATACCACAGGAGCCCGATCCACATTACGCCGTTGAGGACATGAAGCCAGCGGAACAGGAACGCCCACCAGTTGCGATCGAGCTCGAGCCCTTGACCGTAAGCGCCGACCACGACAATGACCATGATCACAAGGACAACCAGACCGGCGATGATCGTGCTCGGAAGCTTTTCGAGTATCTTGCCCATTTGGGACCCCTTTTTACCCCGGATTATGAATCTATGATTTTGCGATTGCCGCTCATATTAGGCGGACCGAGGTTGAGATCAAGCGCGGTGGCGCGACGATGACCGGCGCGCGACCCGCGCTCTCCGCTTGCGCCGAGGCGGCGCGCAAGGGCGATCGCGACCGTTATCTTTGCGCCCTGTTCGCACCCACGGACCGGCGCGAGGCGTTGTTCGCGCTCTACGCCTTCAACATCGAGCTCGCGCGCGCCCGCGAGGTGGCGCGCGAGCCGCTGCTCGGCATCATGCGCCTGCAATGGTGGCGCGATGCGCTCGATGGGGTCCTCGCCGGCCGGCCGCCGGGCCACGCGGTGGCGGAAGGGCTCGCCCGCGTCCGCGCGCGCCTCGACCGCGGTGCCCTCCTGGAAATGATCGAGGCGCGCCAGCGCGACTTCGACGAGACGCCCTTCGCCTCGCTCGCCGATCTCGAAGGCTATGTCGAGGCGACTTCGGTGACGCTCGCTTGCCAGGCGCTCGCCCTCCTCGGGGTCGAGGACCTCGCCGCCCGGACTGCGGCGCGCCATGTCGGCCTTGCCTTGGGGCTCGCCGGCCTGCTGCGCGCGGTGCCGTTTCACGCCCGCGCGCGGCGGCTTTATCTTCCGGCGGACCTGCTCGCGACGGCGGGGGTCGAGGCGGAGGCGATCTTCGCCGCGCGGGCGGGCGCCGGGCTCGGCCGGGTCGCGGCCGAGGTCGCGGACGCCGCGCGCGCGCATCTCGCGGCGGCGCGCGCGCTCGGACCCCGGGTACCGCGCGCGGCCCTGCCCGTGCTCCTGCCCGCGCGGCTGGTCGCGGCCGATCTCGCGCGGCTCGCGCGGGCGGGCTTCGACCCCTTCGCCCCCCGGCTCGCGGCGAGCGGTCTCGGCCGGCGTCTCGGCGTCGTCGCGGGCGCGATCATGGGGCGTTATTAGGCGCCGGCGGCGAGCCAGGCGTCGAGGTCGGCGCGCGCGCGGGCCGCGTAGGCGGGCTTGCGCTCGGCCTTGCGGATACGCCCCTCGAGTGGCGGAAAGAGGCCGAAGTTCACGTTCATGGGCTGGAAGGTGGCGGCGTCGGCGCCCCCCGTGATATGGGCGAGAAGCGCGCCCAGCGCGGTCGTTGGCGGCGGCGGGACGAGCGCCTCGCCTTTTCGCTCGGCGGCGGCGAAGCGACCGGCGAGAAGGCCGATGGCGGCGCTTTCCACATAGCCCTCGACGCCCGTGATCTGGCCCGCGAAGCGGATATGCGGCCGCGCCTTGAGGCGCAGCGCCGAATCGAGCACCGCCGGGCCGTTGAGGAAGGTATTGCGGTGCAGCCCGCCGAGGCGGGCGAAGCGTGCGTTCTCCAACCCCGGGATCATACGGAAGATGCGCGTCTGCTCGCCGTGCTTCAGCTTGGTCTGGAAGCCGACCATGTTGTAGAGCGTGCCGAGCGCGTTGTCCTGGCGAAGCTGGACCACCGCGTGAGGCTTCTCGTCGGGGCGGTGCGGGTTGGTGAGCCCGACCGGCTTGAGGGGACCGTAGCGTAGGGTCTCGCGCCCACGCTCGGCCATCACCTCGATCGGCAGGCAGCCCTCGAAATAGGGGGTCTTGCGCTCCCAGTCCTTGAACACGGTCCGCTCGGCGGCGAGCAGGGCGTCGATGAAGGCTTCGTATTGCGCCCGATCGAGCGGGCAGTTGATATAGGCTGCGGCGTCGCCCCCGGGCCCTTCGCGGTCGTAGCGCGACTGGAACCAGGCCTTGTCGAAGTCGATGGTTTCCTTGTAGACGATCGGCGCGATGGCGTCGAAGAAGGCGAGGCTTTCCTCGCCCGTCGCCTCGGCGATCGCGCGCGCGAGCGGGGGCGAGGTGAGCGGGCCGGTCGCGACGATCGCCGAGCCCCAGTCGACGGGCGGCAGGCCCGCGACCTCGGCGCGCTCGATCGCGACCAAGGGGTGCCCCTCGAGCGCCGCCTCGACCGCCTCGGCGAACCCCTCGCGATCGACCGCGAGCGCGCCGCCGGCCGGCACCTGGGTGGCGTCGGCGGCGCCGAGGATAAGCGACCGGCAGCGGCGCATTTCGGCGTGCAGGAGGCCGACGGCGTTGCGTTCCGCGTCGTCGGAGCGGAACGAGTTCGAACAGACCAGCTCGGCGAGCCGCCCGCTCACATGGGCCTCGGTGCCGCGCTCGGGACGCATTTCGTGGAGCACCACGGGCACACCCGCTTGCGCGAGCTGCCAGGCGGCCTCCGAGCCCGCGAGCCCGCCGCCCACCACGTGAACCGCCCCGATTTCGGTCTTGCCGTTCGTCATCGCCTCTCCCCGTGGATCGCTGGGCTCAAGGTGGGGCGCGGTGGCGCGAAACGCAAGCGCCGCGCTTGCCCGCCGCGCGGGCGCGTGGCAGTTTGCGCGCCATCGGAACGCACGGAACGGGGAGCGCGGCCATGAGCGACAAGACCGATCTGCAAAAGAGGCGCGCGGCGGAACGCAGCCTCGATTACGTCGAGGCGGGCATGACGCTGGGCCTCGGCACCGGCTCGACCGCGGCGCATATGGTGCGGCTTCTGGGCGAGCAGGTGCGCGCCGGGCTCGACGTGCGCGGGGTGCCGACCTCGCGCGCGACCGAGGCGCTCGCGACCGAGATGGGGATTCCGCTTCTCACCCTCGAGGACGTGACGCGGCTCGACCTCGCCATCGACGGCGCCGACGAGATCGACGGCGATCTTCAGCTCATCAAGGGCGGCGGCGGCGCGTTGCTGCGCGAGAAGGTCGTGGCCTCGGTCTCGGATCGACTGGTCATCATCGCCGATCGCTCCAAGATGGTGCGCGAACTCGGCGCCTTCCCCCTGCCGGTCGAGGTCGTGCGCTTCGCCTGGAAGGTGGTGGCCGAGGCGATCGAGGACGACGGCGCGAAGGCCACCCTGCGCGGGACCGACGGCGCGCCCTTCGTCACCGACGAGGGGCACTACATCCTCGACTGCGCCCATGGCCGGATCGAGGACGCCCACGCGCTCGCCGCGCGCCTCGACGCGATCCCGGGCGTGGTCGAGCACGGCCTGTTTCTCGACATGGCCGACGTGGCGATTCTCGCGGGCGAGGAAGACGCGGCGGTGATCGAGCGCGGGTAACGGTCGGGCGAAAACAAGCCGGTTACGCGCGCCGCCTTTCGTTCTCGCGGCCCATGTACTCGGCGAGGTAACGCCCGGTGTGGCTTTCGGCCACGGTCGCGATATGCTCGGGCGGACCCTCGGCGACGATCCGTCCGCCGCCGTCACCCCCCTCAGGGCCGAGATCTATGATCCAGTCGGCGGTCTTGACGACCTAGATGTTGTGCTCGATCACGACCACGGTGTTGCCGGTTGCGACCAGCGCGTGGAGAACCTCGAGAAGCTTGCGCACGTCCTCGAAATGGAGGCCCGTGGTCGGCTCGTCGAGGATGTAGAGCGTGCGTCCGGTCGCGCGTCGCGACAACTCCTTCGAGAGCTTGATCCGCTGGGCCTCGCCGCCCGAAACAGTGGTCGCGGGCTGGCCGATGCGGATATAGCCGAGGCCGACGCGCTGGAGCGTGAGCAGCTTGTCGCGGATCGACGGGATGGCCTTGAAGAAGCCCACGCCCTCGTCGACCGTCATGTCGAGGACGTCGGCGATCGACTTGCCCTTGAAGCGGACCTCCAGGGTCTCGCGGTTGTAGCGCTTGCCCTTGCAGACGTCGCATTGGACGTAGATGTCGGGCAGAAAGTGCATCTCGATCTTGATCAGCCCGTCGCCCTGGCAGGCCTCGCAGCGCCCGCCCTTGACGTTGAACGAGAAGCGCCCGGGCTTGTAGCCGCGCGCCGCCGCTTCCGGCAGCCCCGCGAACCAGTCGCGGATCGGGGAGAAGGCGCCGGTGTAGGTCGCCGGGTTCGAGCGCGGCGTTCGCCCGATCGGCGACTGGTCGATGTCGATCACCTTGTCGAGGTACTCGAGCCCCTCGATGCGTTCGAAGGGACCGGGGTGGAGATGGGCCTTCATCAACTGCTTGGCGAGGGCCTTGTAGAGCGTCTCGATGATCAGGCTCGACTTGCCGCTGCCCGAAACCCCGGTGACGCAGGTCAAGGTGCCGAGCGGAATATGCGCGGTGACGTTTCGCAGGTTGTGGGTCGCGGCGCCGACGACACTCAGCCGCTGCCCCC
>Ga0114931_10006917_pt1 | contig 13920 bp, 10 predicted proteins | sample 2SBtaG_FD_89579 | JGI IMG/M metagenome (GOLD analysis project Ga0114931, IMG submission 89579) | Deep subsurface microbial communities from Kolumbo volcano to uncover new lineages of life (NeLLi) - 2SBTROV14_V59a metaG | ecosystem: Environmental > Aquatic > Marine > Volcanic | place: Kolumbo...
CAGCAGCACGGGTACTTCGACTCTGACGAGGACGCCCAGGCGTTCGAGGACGAACTGAAGTACATGATGGTCCACCAGATGGCCGCCCCCAACAGCCCCCAGTGGTTCAACACGGGGCTCAACTGGGCGTACGGCATCACCGGGCCGGCCCAGGGGCACTGGTACGTCGATCCGGGCTCGGGCGAGGTCCGCCCGGCCGAGGACGCGTATTCGCATCCCCAGCCGCACGCCTGCTTCATCCAGTCCATCGAGGACGACCTGGTCAATCCCGGCGGGATCATGGATCTTTGGGTCCGCGAGGCGCGCCTGTTCAAGTACGGCTCGGGCACGGGGACGAACTTCAGCCGCCTGCGCGCCGAGGACGAGCCCCTCTCGGGCGGGGGCAAGTCCAGCGGGTTGATGTCGTGGCTCCGGATCGGCGACCGGGCGGCGGCGGCGATCAAGTCCGGCGGCACCACCCGCCGGGCGGCCAAGATGGTCTGCCTGGACATGGACCATCCCGACATCGAGCGGTTCATCGACTGGAAGGTCCGAGAGGAGGTCAAGGTCGCGGCGATGGTCGAGGGGCTGCGCTGCATCCGCGAGCGGGGCGAGCCGATCGCCGAGGCGGCCGACCGCGTGGGCCTGAGCCTGGATTACGACTTCAACGGCGAGGTGTACCAGACCGTCTCCGGGCAGAACTCGAACAACTCCATCCGCATCCCCGACGCGTTCTTCGACGCGCTGGACGCCGGCGCCGACTGGCAGACGCACTGGCGGACGACCGGGCGGGTCGCGCGGGTGTTCAAGGCGTCGGACCTGTGGGACCGGATCGCGTATGCCGCGTGGCGCTGCGCGGACCCGGGCGTGCAGTTCGACACGACGATCAACGCCTGGCACACCTGCCCCGGCGCCGGGCGGATCAACGCCTCCAACCCGTGCAGCGAGTACATGTTCCTGGACAACACGGCGTGCAACCTCGCCTCGCTCAATGTTCTGAGCTTCTACGACGAGTTCACGCGGACCTTCGACGCCGACGCCTTCGAGCACGCGGTTCGCCTGTGGACCATCGTGCTGGAGATCTCGGTGCTGATGGCGGCGTTCCCGAGCGCCCGGATCGCCGAACTGAGCCACAGGTACCGCACGCTGGGGCTGGGCTACGCGAACCTGGGCGCCATGCTCATGCGGGCGGGCATCCCCTATGACAGCGACCAGGCCCGGGCGATCTGCGGCACGATCACGGCGATCCTCTCGGGGCGGGCGGCCTGCACCTCGGCCCAGATGGCCCGCCAACTCGGAGCGTTCCCCGCCTTCGAACCCGACCGGGAGAACATGCTCCGCGTGATCCGCAACCATCGGCGCGCGGCGATCGGCACGCCCCGCGACAGCGATGACTACGAGGGCCTGCGGATCCGCCCGGTCCCGATCGACCACGACCTGGTTCGATCCGGTCGGGTCGGGCTGGCCAATGCAGGGCAACTGCTGGACCGGGCGGTCGCGGCGTGGGACGAGGCCTTGGCGTTGGGGCGGGAGCATGGGTATCGCAACGCCCAGATGACGGTCATCGCCCCGACGGGAACGATCGGGCTCCTGATGGACTGCGACACGACCGGCGTCGAGCCGGACTTCGCGCTGGTCAAGTTCAAGAAACTGGCCGGCGGGGGGTACTTCAAGATCGTCAACGCCTCGGTCGCCCCGGCTCTCAAGACCCTGGGCTACACGCCCGAGCAGATCGCCGAGATCCAGACGCACATCGTCGGGGCGCTGCACCTGGACGTTCCCATGCCGCCCGGCGCCGGCGGCGCTCAGCCGGGCGAGACCCTGGCCCAGTGGCTCCGGGGCAAGGGGCTCAGCGAGGAGGATCTGGAACGGATCGTGCAATCGCTGGCGGGCGTGTTCGACCTTGCGTTCGCCTTTGCGCCCTGGGCCCTGGGGCCCGAGACGATCCGGCGGGCCGGGCTGGACCCGGAATCGGCCCAGCGCGAGCCAGGGTTCAACCTGCTGTCGGCACTGGGCCTGAGCGGTGAGCAGATCAAGGCGCTGAACGTGGCTGTCTGCGGCACGCAGACCATCGAGGGCGCGCCGCACGTCCGGGCGGAACATCTGCCCGTCTTCGACTGTGCCAACGCCTGTGGAGAGACGGGCACGCGGTCGATCGCGCCCGAGGGGCACATCCGGATGATGGCCGCCGCCCAGCCGTTCATCTGCGGCGCAATTTCCAAGACGATCAACCTGTCCAATGACGCCGACCTGGATCTGGTCAAGCGCTGCTATCGCCTGAGTTGGGAACTCGGCCTCAAGGCCAACGCCCTGTACCGCGACGGCTCGAAACTGAGCCAGCCGCTGAACACAACGTCCGACGTGGACCTCGAAGACAAGGAGGTGGACGAGTTGGGGGAATCACAATGCCGGGACGAGGTCGCCACGGCGGTTTCAGACTTGGCCGAGGCTGTTGCGGGTGAGAGGGTCGAGGTGGCCGTGGAGCGACACGTCGAGATCGTGCATCGCCCGATGCGCCGTCGCCTGCCGGACACGCGCCACTCGATCACGCACAAGTTCAACGTCGCGGGGCACGAGGGGTATTTGACCGTTGGGCTCTACGACGACGGCAAGCCCGGCGAGTTGTTCGTCACCATGGCCAAGGAGGGGTCCACCATCGGCGGGCTGATGGACTGCCTGGGCACGGCGATCTCGGTGGCGCTGCAGTACGGCGTGCCGATCGAGAGCCTCGTCAACAAGTTCACCCACCAGCGCTTCGAGCCGGCGGGCATGACCCACAACCCCGACATTCCCATCGCCAAGAGCCTCGTGGACTACATCTTCCGCTGGATGGGCATGGAGTTCCTCCCGGGCTACCGAGAGATCAATGCGCCCAAGAGGTCGAGCGACGCGACCGCCGATCCCGTCACCCAGGCCCCGGGGCTGAAACCGAGTCCGCCGAGGCGCACCACCACGCAGCCGAGGCCGACGGATCTGACCGATGGATCCGACAGGCCCCCCATCGCACGCGATCGTATCGGCAACGGGACCAACGGCGCCGGCTCTCCCCCCCCCGGTACGAACGGGGACGGCACCGTCGCGGCGGAAACGCTGAGCGCGCAGGAAACGGTGCTCTCCGTTGCGATGCGGAGCATGGGCGACGCCCCGCCCTGCGACGTCTGCGGAACCATCACCGTTCGCGGCGGCACGTGCTACAAGTGCGTCAACTGCGGCAACAGCATGGGGTGCAGTTAGCCCCGGCCCGGGCCGACGGATGCCTCCCGGCTCGGGACCTTTGACACCCTCGTCCACCACCAAGGTCTGGGCGGCTGCTCGAGCACGGACGCACGCGTTCGCAGCCGTCCCGACCCCCCTCCCAGCCCCCGGTCGGTTCACCCGGCCGGGGGTGTTTCCTTTGCGCCCGCATCCGAATCCCGTGGGCGCGGACGGCCGCGAACGCCAGGACGGCCTCGGGTCGCCTCCCTGTGGAGCAGTCGGCCGGTCCGAAAACCCGTCGTCCCCGGGTCGGCCCGTGAAAGTGGGACATCGGTATCAACCATCTGGCCGATGATGGGAAACCCGGGCTGAACCCTGCCCCGAGTGTTGGGCACGGCGCGAATCCGATGGCACGCTTGGGAGAACCCGAGCGATTCGGCAGGGGCGAGTGTGCTGGACCTCACGGTGGGGCCGACGCTACCCACGCCGGGTATCGCGAATCGGGCAAGGTGGTTAGGCAAATGAAGACAGGTACATGGATCGGTCTGGTGGGAATGATCTCCCTGGGGTGCATGGCCGGTTCGGCCAGCGCCGACGTCATCTTCACGTTTGGATACACGGATCTGAGCGGATCGTTCGACGGCGAGTCAACCTTCACCGCTGAGGCGGTTGATCTGCCGGGGCTTCGCTCGGCCGGGGACGTGACGCGGCTGGTTGATCCGGCCGGATCGGCCAACTTCGACGATGGATTCGTCTCGCGGTCCGATCACGCCGGCGTGGCCATCTCCATAGACGTAACGGACATCGGTGAGGCGTCCGCATCGGGCGCGGGCGAGTTCCTCCTGACCGATGCCGACGGCGACCGGATCAGCGGGGCGATTTCGGGCCTCTGGTCAACCCCCGGGCTCGGGGCGCTGGTCTTCTCCGGCGTGCTCTCCGAGGTCACGCTGATCGACACCGGTATCCAGGACGGAACCTTCGACGGCGTGGACGGGGGCGAGATGCTCATGGACTTTTCCCCCGCGAGCGAACCCTTCGAGGGCGCGATCGTCCAGTTGCTCCTGCCGCTGGGCGCACCCGGCTTCTTCGGAGCGCCGTTCGAGGGCGTTTCAACGCTCGTTTCGGCCGAGATTGTTCCCACTCCCGGGTCGGCTGCCCTGCTCATGCTCGGTGGGCTGGCCGCCTGGCGCCGGCGTCGCTGAGCGAGGCGACATCCACACACTGAATCGACCCGTGTCAGGAACCCCCGGCGCGGGTCGTTTCGTTTTACGCGAGGTGGTTTTCATCCTAGCGCGCTCATACGGATTCTCCAGCGAGCCCATGCGTCGAATCAACGCGAAGGCGATTCGGAAGAAGTCAGGATTTACGACGGAGGGCGCGGAGAACGCGGAGCAGATGCGATGCTTCGATCGTGTTTCGAACCCGGCCCGGTAGTCCGCGCTGCATCGTTCCTTCGATCCCTTCGCGTTCGCCCCTCTCTCTCCGTGCTCTGGGCATGAATCTCTGCGATCTTCGCGTTCTGTCTGCGTCTGTCGGCACGCACGAGTTTCATCGGCGATCCGTATCAGGCGGCCGGTTCCGGCGCATCGACCGCGCCGACAAGGTCCGAGATGGACCGGCACCCGCTCCGCCTGACCCACCTCGCCAGACCTGCTGCGATCCTGATCGGCGCACGCGGATCGGCGAAGAGGATCGTGCCCACGCCGATCGCGCTGGCCCCGGCCAGGATCAGTTGGGCCGCGTCCCGCCATCGGCTCACGCCCCCGAGCCCGATGATCGGCGTCTCGGTGCTCCGCGCCACGCCCCGGTGGGCGTCGTAGACGAGTTTGACGGCGATCAGGTGCAGGGCCGGTCCCGAAAGCCCGCCGGAGCCGTGGGCCAGGACGGGCCGCCGCGTGCGCACGTCGATCGCCATCGCGGGCAGCGTGTTGGCGATGGTCAGGGCGTCGGCGCCGGGGCGCGACCCGGGCCCGCCCGATGGGGCACCTGCGCCCGGATCGATCGCGCATCGGGCAAGATCGACGATCCCCGTCTCGCCCAGCGCCACCGGGCTGAGTTTGATCCACATGGCGGTCGTGCTCAGGACCGGGCGGATCGCGCGGACCAGATCCCGCAGGGCCGGCACGCTCACGCCGATCTCGACACCGCTGGCCACGTTCGGGCACGAGACGTTGACCTCGACGGCCCGGACGCACTCAAGATCGTCGATCGCCGCCGCCACGCGGACGTAGTCGTCGATGCAGAACCCGGCGATCGAGACGACGACCGGCGCCGGCGCGTCGGCGATCCGCGGGGAGAGGTGCTCGATGAACCTGTCCAGGCCCACGTTGGCCAGACCGATCGAGTTGAGCATTCCGCAGCGCGACGGGGCGATGCGCCAGGTCGGGTTCCCCTCGCGCGGCTGGGGCGTTATGGACTTGGAAACCACCGCCCCGACCCGAGACAGATCCAGCACCTCGCCCAGCTCGTCGATGTACCCGGCGCAGCCCGAGGCCAGGACGACGGGGTTGACCAGTTTGAGCCCCGCGAGGGTGCATCTCAGGCAAGGATCGGTCGGGCCGGGCATCGCCAGAGCCTACCGTCGCGACCGCCGCGAGTCTGCGGCGGCTCGGGCATGATCTGCCCGTCCGTTCGAGACGACCCCGCCCGTTCAGCCGCCGGCGTTGGGTCGGGCGTCGGTGTTCTTCTTCGCCGGCTCCGGGACGATGGCTGTGCCGGGATGGAACGCGGACCAGCTGTGGTAGAACGTCTGGATGGTGGCGACGCCCTTGGGCTGATCGACGACGCGGACTCCCGCTTCGTCGGCAACCACAACCACGTCGCCTTTGGGCGTCTTGACGTTCACGGGCCCCTTGAAGGCAGACCGCGCCTCGACAAACCAGGCCTTGTCGCCGGCGAGGATCCCCACGCCCAGGGTCTTGGGCGGGAGGCGATCGTCGAACTTGAACTTGTGGAAAATGTAGTTCGGATCGGCGAAGTACCGCTTGTAGGGGTTGAAGGTGTATCCGACGCCGTAGCCCGTCTTGGTCGAGAGCACCTCGCCCTCCGGATAATCCTTGAGGAACTGCTTGAAGGACATGACCCGGACGGGCAGGTATTCGAGACTCCGCCCCGCGTCGGGGCCCGTGACGGCCGCCATGAGCACCTGCGACCACAGGCCGTTGGTCGATCGCTCGTACATCACGACGTTCGAGTTGTACAGGAACCCCGAGACGCCGAACTCCAGTTCCCGGGTCGTCCCGTTGCTGTCGGTGATCGTCCGCTTGAAAACGGCGACCGAGTCGCACAGGGGGCAGTACGTCGCGGCGATGGGCACCCCGCCCACACGGTCGTTGACGATCTCATGGCGATCGAGGATCAGCAGGGGATAGGCGACGGCCTCCCCGTTGATCTCGACGGCGATCACGCGTCCATCGGGCGTCGGGAAGCCCGCCGAGGCGGCCTTGTCGCGCCGGGGATAGGTCAGGGCGGGAATCCCGTCCTTGCCCACACCGGGGGCGAAGAGTTTGTCGATGTCGATCTTCGGGTTCGAGAGGTCGTAGTTGGCCAGAAGGGCCTGCTTGAACTTCTGGCGCCGGGCGGCGACGCTGTCCGGGCCGCTGCCGGCATTCTGGGCCAGCGCCACGGGAGCCACCAGAGCGACAAGAAGAAGCATCGAATACGCGCGGGCGAGTCTTGGCATCGTGGAGTCCTCCTTGGCAAGGTCAACGCCCCGGAGCCGCGGGGTATTCCCCGACCGGTCAGGTCCGGCATCAATGTCGGCCTATGGTTGGTTCCGGGACGCAGGGAGTGTATGCAATGGACATTCAGGAACGGATCACGCAGTTCCAGAACATGTGCCGGGAAGATCCGGACAACGACATGGCTTGGTTCTCGCTAGGCGGGGCCTACGACCGCGCCGGGCAGCCCCGTGAAGCCGCCCAGGCCTACATGCGCTGCATCCAGGCCAACGAATCGATGTCCAAGGCGTATCAACTCGCCGGCGAGGCGTTCATGGCTGCCGGGCAGCAGGAGCAGGCGATCGACGTCCTGACGCGGGGCTCGCTCGTGGCCGCCTCCCGCGGCGACCTCATGCCCCGAAACGCCATGGCCCAACTGCTGCAGGAACTGAGCGCCCCGGTCCCCGAGGCGCCGCCCGGGCCGATCGAGTCGATCCGCGGCGGCGACGCCGACGGCTCGTTCATCTGCCGGCGAACCGGTCGACCGGGGACGCGAATGGATCGCCCGCCGTTCCGAGGCCCGGTGGGCGAGTGGATCGCCCAGAACATCGCCAAGGAGACATTCGACGCGTGGCTCGCGCAGGGGACGAAGGTCATCAACGAGTTGCGCCTGGACCTGTCCCGCGACGAGGACGCCGAGGTCTACGACGAGCACATGCGCGAGTTCCTCGGGATCGACGCCGACCTGTACGCGAGGCTGGTCGAGAGCAAGCCGACGGCGTGAACGCCCGTCTCGTACTACTTCCTGTCGATTCGGTGTTCCAGACGCTGGCGAAGTCGCGCTCGATACTGTTGTTCGCCGGGAGAAACCGGCAGGCGCATTCGTTCAAGTTCGTCCAGGGCGTGCAGAGACGCGATCGGTCGCGGTTCGGATGACAGATCGATCAGTGTTCGCAGCGCATCGGCTTTGAGACCAAGAATCGTCCCGTGCAAAGAGACATCGCCGCCCACGTCGCCCAGCATTTGATCCAGTCGTTCGACCACCTCAGCCTGGACATCGATGGCTCGATCCAGCTCGCTTCGACGCTGGTGTGCCCCGACCAACGCTTGGCCAACCGCAACCACCCGCTCGGGCTTGCAAATGCCCCGTGACGCCCACATTTCCGTCACTGCTCCGAGATAATCGGGGCTCGAACGGGTCGGATCCATCAGGCGCAGCCAGCGCAGGCGCGTGCCCACGCCACGATCCGAATCCAGCCCATACCGGGGGAACTCGGTGAACAGGCGATCGAGCCACGCGAGGGCCTCGTCGTCGCGTCCAAGGCGACTAGAAACGTCGGCGTTGGTGCCAAGCGTCTCTCGCACCCAGTCATCCTCGAAGGCAGATCGATGCTCACCAACCACCACCGCGTTTGCCCACAGGACGTTCTCGAACCTTTCTCGGAACATCTCGATCCGGGCATATTGCGTGATGGCGCTGTAGACGGCGCCTCTTGATGGGTCGATGACCGTTTCGGGATCCGCGATCGCCACCTCGATGCTCTTGCGGAACATGTCCTCCGCAGCGCCCATGTTGGCCATGTATCCTTTGGCCAGGTAGAACTGGCCCATCATTCGATACGCCTCGGAGAGATTGAAGGCGTCGGGCGGATCATCGATCAGAATCTGTAGAATGCGCAGCGCCCCGTCCACGTCGCCAAGATCGTTCGTCTCACTGGCCCAGTATCGATAGATCTCGCCGTAGCCAGCCTCGCCCTCGGACCGCATGGACGCTGCGATGCCCCCAACGCGCCGGAGCACGCGTTCTCGATCGCTCTTGGAGCCGGCATCACGCATCGCCCGCTCGAACGAGTCCAGGTAGGCCAGATACCCCGTTGCGCGTAAGGAATCCGAGGCCACGGGCCCACGTGTCGCGGGCGGGACGCCGGGCGTCGCCGCGCCGAGCACGCCCACGCTCACAAACAGGACGCCCCCAATGAACACCGTGGAAAGCGCTTTCATGTGCCAGCTCCATTCATTCGACCGGGTTCCTCCCGTGCTACGGAACACCCCAACATCCACAGCACGGATCCGCCAATGGGTCCGAAGGATACAACGGTTCGCAGCACGGGTGGATTCGAACTCCATCGTACTGATCATCTCCGGGGATCTCTTCATTCGGATCGAAGAACGGCGGCTGCTGAATATGAAGCCCGCTCGTGTCGTCGGCGTTCCCTTGGGTCTGCCTGTAGCCGCAATAGGTAATCGCCGTCTGCCACTCGCCAGTGCACCCAGCCATCTTGATCTGGAAGATCACTTTTTCGCGTGCCTCTTCCATGTATCCGTCCAAGGTTCTGTGCGTCCAGGTCCCGCGCCAGGTCGTGGGATAGCACTGGAAACGGGCGAACGACCTCTCCTCGCGTTGACGCTTCGTGAAGCAGACCTGCCCTTCCAGATCCCAACTTGTCTGTGCTCTGATTCCCAACGTCCCCAAGAGCGCGAGTTTGAACCCGACCTTCGCCTCGACCGTATACGTGGCCCCGACAGAGACGCACACCCGCAACTCCGTCTCCTCGGTCCATTTCCACGGCTCCGGGGGAACAATCTGGCTGCACTCCAGGTAGCCGCACGCGTACGCGTCAATCGTGTGCCAGTTGCCCTTCCGTTCGACCTCGACGATATCGGCTCCATCAACATGAATGGCATGCCAGTCGCGGATGATTTGGGGCGTACCACGGTAGCAAGCCGTGCCGGGTGGAAGCTGGGCCAAATGATCTGCCCAAGGACACGGCGGCGAAGGAGTTCCAGCATCTCCGATCGGCTGCGCGTGGAGCAACGGAGTCATGAGCGAGAGCCAGAACAAAGCGGGCAACGCCGGAACCGGCAACTGAAGCAGTGAAGGCCCTCTCAGCACAGCCATGGTTGCGCTCCTCTGGACACGATCTTGACGCAATACCCCCCCCCCACGATGTCAAGGAGAATCTCGCCCAAGGTCCGCCAGTTCAGATTCTTCGTTTGCTCGCGCCGGACGCCTTCCCCCGTTCAGGGGAAACCGGCGCCGTATTTACCGGGTTCACCGGGTTCACCCCACCAGTGCGGCGTGGCGCAGGTCGCGGAGGATCAGGCGCCCCGCGTCCCGGTCGCTGGAGATCAGCGCGTGTGTCATGCCCCGCGAGGCGCAGAAGGCGTGGAGCGAATCGCAGTAGTCGGCGACGCGCGTTCGGTAGGCGGCCAGGAGTTTGGCGGTGATCGTTACTTCCGCGGCGCGGCCGGTTTCGACGTCCAGCAGTTTCAGGTCGCCGGTAACGCCCGAGCCGTCGGCGTCGGTTTCCAGGGCCGGGTCCAGTTCGCCCGGCGAGAGGATCTGGAGGCACCAGGTATCGAATCCCGTGCCGGCCGCCAGCCAGGTCAGCCCGTCGCGGTAGCCCTCGGGCACGAGGAAGTCCGAGAGCACGACCATGACGCCGCGCCCGGATCGGGAGAGTGCCACGCGCTTGAGGGCGTCGTTGAAGGCGATCGTCGGCGAGCCCGGTTCGAGGCGGGCCGAGGCCTGGATCTGATCGATCAGGAAGGCGCCGAGGCGTTGGATCTGGCGTCGTCCCCGGATCGGGGTCAGTTCGCTCAGGCCGGGACCGAACCCGAAGCAGGCCAGGCGGACGCGGTTGTTGTGGGCGAGCCCGAGATAGCCCAGCGACAGGGCCAATCGTGCGGAGAAGATCAGTTTGCTCGGCGAGCCGGCGTCCATCGATCCCGACGCGTCCAGGACCAGGTGCAGGGCGAGGTCCTCCTCCTCGCGGAAGAGTTTGATGAAGAAGCGGTCCATGCGGGCGAAGACGTTCCAGTCCACGTGGCGCAGGTCATCGCCGGGCACGTACGAGCGGTAGTCGTCGAACTCGACGGACTGCCCGCGCTTCTTGGAGCGGCGTTCACCGGGCAGTTTGCCCGCGAAGATCTTTCGGCTCAGGATGTCGAGGCGTTCCAGGGCGGCCAGGGCATCGGGGCCCATCAGATCCTCGATGGACCTGGGACGGGTTGTGATGCGGCGGGCGATCATGCTGTTCCCGGTGGGCATGCGGTCGGGTCTGCGATGCAGATGGTAGTGGGCCGGGTTCGGCCCGACGGGATCCGCGGCGCAGCGGGCATCGAACAGTCCCCCGAGCACGACCGGCGTGGGGGCGATACAGTGCGCCCGAGGGCACAGGGAGGATCAGGCATGGCGCCGAAACGGTGGGCACTGGCGGCGGCTTGGATGATCGCGGGTGCGGGTGCGACCTCGATCGCGGTGGCGCAGGATGCCTCGCCGGCCGAGCAGCGAGTCCGGATCGTCCGCCTCAGCCAGGAGGTCAGCCGCCTGCGTCAAGACCTTGACGCCGCGCGGGCGCAGATGGCCCAACTCCAGGAACAACGGCAGACGCTCGAACGGGCCCTGCGTGAGGCCGAGTCGGTCATCTCCCGCCTGCGGACACAGGTCGGCTCCGTCGGCGTCCGCATCGTCGAGGCGCCCAAGGCGGCGATCCCGGACGATCCGATGGCCTCGCCGATGTCGCTGTTCCGCGAACTGCGGCGCCGATATGCCCGGGATCTGGCGGGACTGGCCCAGGACTCGGACGCCGATCTTGCGTCGTACCGCAGGGCCGTGGACACCTGGTGCAAGGCGACCGGACGGGATCTGCATGGGACGACCCAATGGCTCACACGGATCGACGGCGTGGAGCGTCGGCGGCGCGGCGGATACGAGGCCCGCTTCCAGGTGCTCGAAGACAGTTCCCTCCTGCCGATCGGGGACCCGTTCGTCCTGGCGATTCCCAGGCGATTCGCCACGCGCCTGCTCCGGGACATGGATACGTTCCCGTTGTGGAGGATCACCGGCGTTCTGGCGGCGGCCCCCGCCTATGACCCGACCCGCGAGACCCCCGGCGTTTTCGACGTGCCCAGATTCGTCGGTCGCTACGTGGGATTCGATTATTCGTTCGAGTTCAAGGACGTGGCCGGCGTCGAGGTCGATCAGAAGACCGAGCGCACGCCCCCCGCTCCCGGACAGGCCCACTCCGGCGAGCGTTAGGGCCCGCGGCCATGCGTCAGCGGAACTCGCGCGGATCGTCGAACCCGCGGCCGTCGGCGTACTCCCAGATCGTGACCGGGAGCTGGCGAACCCCCCACTTCATTGCTCGGCGATGCGTCGCAAACAGCACGTCCAGGCGCCAGCCCTTGATCGCACCGCCGCGATCGAGCACGGGAACGACCCCGCCCCCGTCGTACCCGGGGATCGAAACGAGCGAGCCGAACGGGAGCAGGCGCGTGTCGGCCGCGACCAGCCTCATCGCGTTGGTCGAGACGTCGTGGAGCGAGGCGGTGCGCCCGTCGGCGAACCGCCCGCACGAGCGGGCGTCGGGGGAATAGGCCGTTACCGTCATCCAGATCGTCCGGGCGGGCCGGATTGGGCGGCCGTTGAACCAGCGGATCTGGTCGGCCCGCGGCGGCGGGCCCGCCGCATCAATGATCAACGGGTCCACAACCAGCGGCGCGGGATCGACCAACGGCGGGGGTGTTGTCCCCGGCGACCGCTCGACCTCGGCCAGCGCCGGAACCGTTCGCGCTTCCTTGACCAGCACCGCCGACACGCCCACGAGCAGCACCAGCGCCAAAAACCCAAGGGCACGGCGCACGGATGGGCCCGGCACGAGTGCACCGAGTCGGTCCCGTCTGAGCGGTCTGATCTTCACCCGTGCTGCACTCCGGCGCGCTGGCGCCTTGCGCTTCTGCGGGCAGTCGGCCCACGCCGCTGGCCCGATCGCCGCGGCGCTGGGCGCGACCCGGCGGTCGGCGCGCTGTCCTGATTGTACACCAGATCGGATTCCACGCCCGCCGCTTGGCCCCGGGATGGCGACCCCGGCTCAACGCCGGCAGTCTGTAACGAGTGTGCCGACTGGGGAAGGGGGAGGAAAGGTGGGGCAGGCGCAAGAACTGCGCGATGGGGGCTGAACCGGGCTGCCCGGGCACCGCCACGGGGCATGATGTAGGATCGCCCCGGCACACGAGGCCCATCCGACCGGGGACTGCATGGCGACGGGCGAGGTGATCTTGGTTGGGCTGATCGGGCTGGCAGCTGGGTTGCTGGGCGGGCTGGCGGGAATCGGGGGCTCTCTCGTCATGCTCCCGGCCCTGGCGGCATTGAATCCGGACGACTCGGCCCACCATCTGCACATGGCGGCCGCGATGGCGGTCAATGTTTTCGTCGCTGTGCCGGCGACCTTGCGGCACCACAAGGCCGGCGCCATCCGCCGAGATCTGGTCCGAACGCTTCTGCCGGTGATGTCGATCGCGATCATCGCCGGGGTGCTCGTCTCCAATCTTCTCGAGGGGCGATCGCTGAAGATGCTGCTGGCGATCTTCATCGCCGCGTACTGCTTGAACAACCTGCTGCACCTGGCGCGGCGCACCCCCGAGCACGATGGCGATGGCGAGCGGGTCTCCCGTCTTCGCCTGGCGCTGATCGGGGGCTTCGTGGGAATGGTTGCCGGGCTGCTGGGGATCGGGGGCGGCGTGCTCATGGTTCCCCTGCTCCAGGTCGTCTGTCGAATCAGGCTCCGCCATGCGATCGCAGCCAGCGCCGCGGTGATGTGCCTGACCGCCACGGTCGGGGCGACGATGAAAGTGGCAACCCTGCCGCACCTGGGGCAGTCCCCGCTCGATGCGATGTGGCTGGTGCTGGCCATGGGGCCCGCCGCCGTTCTGGGCGCGACCGTCGGGGCGATGCTGACGCACGCACTGCCGGTTCGTATCGTGCGGCTGGCGGTGTCGCTGCTGCTCCTCGTGGCGGCGGCTCGCCTGGCCGGGCTGTTCTGAGCCAGATGCGTCCTGTGCCTCGCGGGGTATGACCCCACGCGCTGGTCTCCAGCGTCCGGGACGCGCAGCAACGGATCCTCCGCGACCTGCGCCACGCCGCACTGGTGGGGTGAGCCCAGTGGAAATGGTGCCGGCTTCCCCTGAACGGGGGATTGCCAACTAACTTCGCTGAACAACCTGCGCCTCTTCGTTTTCTGCGTCCGCAAAATACCGCTCTGAGCGGAAACAAGACACTTGACGACGCGTACATGCGTTTGTAATC
>Ga0114931_10006918_pt1 | contig 13919 bp, 9 predicted proteins | sample 2SBtaG_FD_89579 | JGI IMG/M metagenome (GOLD analysis project Ga0114931, IMG submission 89579) | Deep subsurface microbial communities from Kolumbo volcano to uncover new lineages of life (NeLLi) - 2SBTROV14_V59a metaG | ecosystem: Environmental > Aquatic > Marine > Volcanic | place: Kolumbo...
CTACCCGCACCTCACCGTCTACGCGACCTATGGTCTGCTCGAGGCCAAGCGCGCCGGCGTCAAGGTCGACGACGATGCCATCGACCGCGGCCTGGCCGCGATCCGCACCTGGGCCAACGCGCCACAGCGCACTCTGGGCCCGGGCGGCGAGACCGCGACGGTGGCGATGGCGGCCTACGTTCTGGCCGAGGCAGGCAAGCCGGACCACGGGCTGAACGCGCGCCTGTTCGACGCCCGCGCCGCCCTGCCCCGCTACGGACAGGCATTCCTCTTGCGCGCGATGGTGCGGGCCAAGGCACCGAGCGACCCTTCGACGAGCTCAGGGCTGCGCACCCTCGAGGGCGAGCTGATCGCGGCGATGCAGCCGACCGGCCACGGCCTCGTCGTGCGCGAGTCGATGTCCGACGGCTACTACTACATGAGCTCGGACGCCCGATCGACGGCGATCGCGCTGTCCGCGCTGCTCGAGTTCGATCCGCAGGCCGTGCAGATCCCGCAACTGGTCGACGGGTTGAAGCAGCTGCGCTCGAGCAGCGGACGCTGGTCCAACACCCAGGACAACCTGTACGCCCTGGTTGCGCTGGCCGACTACGCCCGCACCAAGGCAAACGGCGCGGCGCAGGTGACCATGACTGCCGGCGGCCAGACCCTGACCCGGACGATCAAGGGCGGGGCGGTGCTGTCGTTCAGCCGCCACCTCGACCAGCTGAAGCCGGGCACGGTCACCATCCGTGCCGACGGTCCGGTGCGCTACGCCGTACAGCTGACCGAGGCACGCCGCGACTCGGCGGCGGTCTCGATCGACAACGGCTTCCACGTCGATCGCCGCTACGTCGACCCGGACACCGGCAAGCCAATCACCGAGCTCCACGCCGGCCAGCTGGTGCGGGTGGTCGTCGGCGTCAGCTCGCTCACGCAACGCAACTGGGTCGCAGTCGAGGACCACCTGCCGGCCGGCTTCGAGGCGGTCAACACCAAGCTGGCCACCTCACAGCAGGCATCGGCCACCCGGCGCTCGCGTCGCTACGGCAACGGCTACTACCGGTATACCTACGGCTGGACCCACATCGAGCTGCACGACGACCGCGTGCTCGCCTTCGCCGACCGGATGAGCGGCCGGCTGGAGCTGACATACCTGGCGCGGGCGACCCTGCCCGGCACCTTCCAGGCCCTGCCCGCGCGAGCCGAGGAGATGTACGCGCCGGCAACCAACGGCCGCAGCGCGGCGCGCAAGGTGACGGTGCAGAAGTGACCTGGCGCCGCGTCATGCGCACGGCGGCCCGCGCGCTGCGTCTGGCGACGCTCGGCGCCGCTTGCGCCACTGCGGCCACGGTGAGCGCGCTGCTGGTCGCGGTCTACGCCTTCCCCTACCACGCGTCGCAGCTGGCGCCCGAACGCGGCGGCCCGCTGGTCATCACCGACCGCCACGGCACCGTGCTGCGCAGCACCGGCCGCCGACGGCCGTCCGGGGCGCACCAACTGGGTGCCCCTCGACGAGATTCCGTCGCACGTGCTGCTGACCGTGGTGGCCTCCGAGGACGAGCAGTTCTACCAGCACCGCGGCGTCGACGGCCTGGGCATCGTGCGCGCCGCCTGGCTCGATCTGCGCGAACGGCGCGCCGGCTACGGCGGCTCGACCATCACCATGCAGCTGGCGCGGATGACCATGCACCCGCACGCCTCGCGCACCGTCGGCGCCAAGATCTCCGAAGCGGTCGTCGCCATGCGCATGGAGCGGGCGATGAGCAAGCGGCAGATCCTCGAACAGTATCTCAACCGCGCCTACTACGGCAACGGCGCTTACGGCATCGAGGCCGCCGCGCACACCTACTTCGACAAGCCGGCGCGCAGTCTCAGCCCGGGCGAGGCGACGCTGCTGGCGATCGTCCCGCGCGCGCCGAGCGCCTACGATCCGCTGCGCCATCTCGCCACCGCCGTGCGCCGGCGTGACTACGTGCTCGGGCTGCTGGCCGACGGCGGCCTGATGACCGCGGCCGAGGTCGACCGCGCCCGCGCGCAAACGCTGACTCCGGCGCTTCACCTGCCACCCAGCCGCGCGCGGCACTTCACTGACTACGTGCTGGCGACGCTACCGCCCGAGGTCGTGCGGCGCGGCGGCGTCGTCCGCACCACCCTGGACCTGCCGCTGGAGGAAGCGCTCGAGCGGCGCGTCACCGATCACCTGGACGCGATGCAGCGCCGCAACCTCGATCAGGCCGGCGTGGTCGTGCTCGACACCGCGACCGGCGAGATCCTGGCGATGGTCGGCTCCGGCAACTACGACGGAGAGGACGGCCAGATCAACATCGTCACCCGGCGGCGCCACCCCGGATCGGCGCTCAAGCCGTTCGTCTACGGTCTGGCGATCGAAAACGGGGAGTCGCCGGCCAGCATCACCTATGACGTCAACGACGTGCCCAGCGCCTATCACGTGCTCCACCCGACCCAGCCCGAGCACGGCCCGGTCCGCTATCGCGAAGCGCTGGCCGGGTCGTACAACCTGGGTGCCATCCACGTGCTGGAGAAGGTCGGCATCGGCCGGATGATGACCACGCTCCGCCGCGCGGGCGTCGCCGAGCTCGACGGTACCCCCGACGACTACGGTCTGCGCCTGGCGCTGGGATCGGCCAAGGTCCGGCTGCTCGATCTGGCCGCGGGCTACGGTTTCCTGGTCCGTGGCGGCATGGTCCAGCAGGCCGGCGGCGTGATCGACGCGCGCGCCGCCGACGGCACCACCTGGCGCCCGTCCCCGCGCGCCGACCGGCAGATCTTCGACGCCGACACCAGCTGGCTGGTGATGGACATGCTCGCGGACGGCGACGCGCGGCACAAAGTGTTCGGCAACGAGCTGCCGCTCGACCTGCCGTTCCCGGTGGCGGCAAAGACCGGCACCTCACGCGGCTTCGCCGACACCGTGGCGATCGCCGCCACTCGCGAGGTGATCGTCGGCGCGTGGGCCGGCAACTTCGACGGCGAGCCGACCCAGGGCCTGGTGGCGATGCAGAGCGCCGCGCCGCTGGTGCGCGCCGCGCTGCTGCTGATCGCTGACGGAGGCCGCCTGACCTTGCCCGAGCCACCGCCCGACCTGGAGACTGCCGACGTCTGTCCGCTGTCGGGCCTGCGCGCCGGCCCGCACTGCCCTCACCGGATTCACGAGCATTTCCGTCCGGGGACGGTGCCGACCCGCACCTGCGACTGGCACCGCGTGCACAACGGCCGCCTGGTCGTGCGCTATCCCGACGACGTCGCCGCCTGGGCCCGCCGCATGCGCCAGCGCGGCGGCCGCCTCGCCAATCGATGACGGCTCCCTGCCCCGCGCGGCCGGGGAGGGGTTGCGGTTGCCGGGCCCGGCACCGCGGGGTAGCGTGCCGGATGGGCTGGGAGCTCATCGTGGTGATTGCAGTGAGCACCGTGGCGCTGACAGCGCGACGGCAGCTGCGCGCGCGCACCAAGCACGTGCTCGCCCGCGAGACCGGCCTGCGCTACGCCCGCCGCGGCCTGCGCGGGCTGGCCCCCGAGCTGGCCGACACCGTGCTCATGCGCGCGGGAGACGGGGGGCACGAGGATCACGTGCTGCAGGGATCGCCGCAGCTCGAAGACGAGAGCGTGCCGGTGTCGATGTTCGACTTTCGCTTCCAGCGCGCGGTCCGCGGCGAGACCGCGGTGATGATGACCCGGCCGCCGTTTCGCATCGACGGCCCAACGGTGGTGATCGCCTACCAGCTGCATCGCCGCTTCGGCCGCATGCTGATCAAGCGCCGTGGCCGCGGCGACGACCTGGCCGCCGCGCTGCGCCCGCCGGGCGACTTCGCCGGCGTCGCACGCGAGGCGTCCGGCATCGAGCGGGTGATTTCTGTGCCGGCCCCGAGCGGCCTCGACGGCGACCCACAGCCGGCCCCGCAGCTCGACGGCTGGCGAGTGTGGACGGCCAACGCCGAGCAGGTGGCGGCGGTGCTGTCGCCCGAGGTCTGCGCCCTGCTGTCGTCGCCGGCGTCCGGATCTCGCGAGTGGGTGGTCGAGCTCCTCGGCCCGCTCCTGCTGGTGTACTGTGCGCAGAACGGCAAACTCGACGCCGCCGAGAGCTACTCCATGAATACGTTCACCGACGAGCTGTGCCGGCGAATCGCCCGCGCCACCCGCCCTCTCAGTCCCCGCGGCATGGAGCATCGCGCATGACCACCGCCCTGCCCGACCGCGTCGACGTCGCGATCATCGGAGCCGGCACCGCCGGAGCAGCGGCCGCCGCGCAGTGCGCCCGCGAAGGGCTGAGCGTGCTCTGCCTCGATCGCGGCCCGCTCGATCGCGCCGGCGCCCGCTGGGTCAACGGCGTGCCGGCATGGAGCTTCGCGGCCGCCGGCTTCGAACCGCCCGAGGGCGACGAGCTTCTCGGCGACGGCGGACCGTTCCATCTGATCGCCGGATGGGGCCCGCGGCGTCTGTTGATCGAGCGCCACGGCGTGCTCGAGGTCGACATGCGTGCGCTGGTCGAGCGACTGCATCGCCGCGCGCGCGAAGCCGGCGCGATCCTCGTTGGCGAATGCGCCACCCGCGGCGTCGACGGCAGCGTGCTGTCCACCGACCGCCGTCCGGTGCACGCCGACGTCTTCGTCGACGCCAGCGGACTGGCCGGCGTGCGCCTGCTCGACAGCCCGCGGGTGTCGCCGAAACACCTGTGCGCCGCCGCCCAGGAAGTCCGCCGGCTCGCCGACCCGGCCGGTGCGCGCGCCTTCTTCGAGCGGATCGAGGTCCCGCTGGGCCAGGTCGCCTGCTTTGCCGGGGTCGCCGGCGGCTACTCGATTGTCAACGTTCGTTGCCACGGTGACCGGGTCAGCATTCTCACCGGCACTATTCCCGGTGATGGCCACCCGTCGGGCAAGGCGCTCCTCGATCGCTTCGCCACTGATCAACCCTGGATCGGTGAGCCTTTGTTCGGCGGCGCGCGAGCCATTCCCATTCGCCGCCCACGGGATGTCATCGCCGCCGGTCGCGTGGCCGCCATCGGCGACGCCGCGGCACAGGTCTTCCCCGCCCACGGATCCGGCATCGGGGTCGGCATGATCGCCGCCCGCATGCTCGCCATGTCGATCGCTCGCGGCGCCGGCCCCGAAGAGTACGCGGTCCGCTGGCAGCGGCGTTGGGGCGGCTTGATGGCCAGCTACGACCTGTTTCGCCGCTTTTCGCAGCAACTGCAGCCGGGCGAGCTCGAGGTGATGATGGACACCGGGCTGATGGATCCGAACCTGGCGCGGGCCGGCATGGCGCAAGAGCTGCCGCGGCCGACGCCGGCCATGATCGCGGGCAAGACGCCGGCGCTGGCGAGGCAACCGCGCCTGGCCGCGCGCCTCGGCGCGGTCGCACTAAAGATGGCGGCCGCACGGGTCCTCTACTCTCGCTATCCGACGCACGCCAGTCGACTGCCGGCCTGGTCACGCCGCATTGCGTCGGTGTTCGGCGAGCCGCCGGACCTGCCGCAGCGCGCGCGCGCCTGATTTTGTGCGTGCACCGGGTCGGCTTTTTTCGTACGTTGCCCGGCAAATCCAGGGGGAACCATTGATTAGAGGCACCATCGGCACCCGTCGCCTCGTCGATTCCGACGAGCGGCGCGATCATCAACGTTACCGGCTGAAGCTCCCGATCAACCTGCACAGCGAGCGGTGGTCGCGCGGAATTCTGGTCGACATCTCGCGTGGCGGCATCCGTCTGCGCGCCCACCCCGACGCGCTGGTCGGCCAGCGGGTGCGGCTAAGCGTGCGCAGCTACCGCGGTGGCACCAGCAGAGCCGACGGCAAGGTCGTGCGCCTGTTGCACATGCCGCGCCTCGGCGGTTTCGCCATCGAGCTCGATCGTCCCGGCGCGTTGATGCCCGCTCTGTTCGAGGAAGCCGAGCGTCTGCCGGCCGGCGACCGCGCCGCGTTCCTCGCCAGCGAGATCCGCCCGACCATCCAGCTGTCGGCCCGCTGAGCAAGAGGCGCCGCTCCCCCCGGCGCCGAAAACTTGCGGCCGATCCGCACCGGGCTGAAGCTAGCAACATGCAACGAGAGCTCGGCCTGGCGGGGTTCCGGCTCACCGCCGATGAGTGGAACGCGTTCGACGACGCCAGCCGCGCCGCGCTGCTCGACGCCGTCGGCGCTCGCGATGCCGACGAGCTGATGGTCGATCCGCCCTACGAAAGCTTCGAGCTGGTCTTCGACTAGGAGGCGGGTGTTAAACGGGACCGAGCGGCGGTTTCGAGGCGCGCCGCCAGCAAGGCACGAGGAGGACGTGGGCTGTAGCCCACGCCTGACGAGTAACGCTGCTGGCGGTGATGCATCGGAAGCGCGGCGACGGGACGTTTGACTCCAGACTCCTAGCCCCTACCGCTGCACGGGCAGACCGGCATCGCGCCAGGCGAGCATGCCGCCGGACAGGTTGGAAACCTGCGCGAAGCCGGCCTGGCGCAGCATGGCGCAGGCGCTGGCGCTGCGCGCGCCCGAGCGGCAGACCACCACCAGCGCGCGGCCGACGTAGCCGGCCAGCTTGGGCAAGCGCCGCTGCAGGCTGTCGAGCGGCACCAGCAGCGCTCCCTCGATGTGGCCGAGCTCGCCGACGAACTCCTCCGGCTCGCGAACATCGACGATCAACGGCGATTCGGCGGCGGCGACGCTCGCCACCAGCTCGGTCGGCTCCAGCTGTTCGGCCGCGGCGACATCGGCGACGGCCGGGAAGATGACCTCGTGGGTCTCGAAGCCGGACTGGTTGACCTGCAGCACCTGCTGGATGCGCTGGGGAAACGGCAACCCCAGGTTGTTCATGATGGCGATGTACTCGTCACGACTCTTGCCGGCGACACGCGGGTTGCTCGCCTTCTCGGCACCGATGGTGCTGCTGGTGTTGCCGCGATAGTCGTGCGCGGGCCAGACCACGGTCTCGTCGGGCAGCCCGAACAGGACCCTAGTGATGGCGTCGTACTGCGCGCCCGCGTCTCCACCGGGGAAGTCGGTGCGCCCGGAGCCGCCAATGAGCAAGGTGTCGCCGGTAAAGACGGCGCCGTCGATGTAGTACGAAACCGAGTCAGGAGTGTGTCCCGGCGTGGCCAGGACTTCGATCCGTTCGCCGTCGAGCGCGATCACATCCCCCTGGTCGACGTGGCGGTCGACCACCGGGCTGGGGCTCTTGCGGTGCATGATCATCGGCGCCCCCAGGCTCTCCTTGATCTCGCGGCTGAAGCTGAGATGGTCGGCGTGGGTGTGCGTCTCGAGAATGCCCACCAGCTTCACGTGGCGCTCGATCAGCTCGCGGCGGTAGGTCTCGATCCGCTCGCGCACCGGATCGATCAACACCGCCTCGCCGCCGGCGGTGAGGAGGTAGCTCTTGCAGTTGGCTCCGTTGAGCTCCTCGACCTCGATCACCATGCGCGAAGGATAGCTCGGCAGCGGCCGGCCTCACAGCCGCAGTGACAGATCACTGGGCAGGAGACGATTGAATCGGCCCAGGAGCTCCGAAGCGCTGGCGTCGCTCACCAGGGCCCCCAGGTCGTCGCCGTCGATCGACGCGCGGAACGTGAGGACCTTGCCCCCCACCGACACCGTTCCCCGCTCGGCCAGAACCGCTTCCACCCCTGCCGCCCGGCGAACGCCGTCGCGGTAGCGCTCCTGCAGGTCGCCGCGCATGCCCGGGTCGAGGCGACCGAGATCGAGGGTGCCGACCGCGTGTTTCTGATGGTCCGCCAGGATCGCCCGCAGGTGGTCGGCTGCCCGGCTGGCATCCTCGTCGGAGCGGTAGACGGCGCCGCCGCGCACGGTCAGGTGCGAGCCGACGTCGAGCGACAGGAACAGAGCGTCCGGGCGAGCGCCGAGCAGCCCGGAGACCCGGTCTTCGTACCAGCGCACCAGGTCGCCGCCACCGAAGTCGTAGTCGTCGGGGTCGTCGTGCGGGGGCCGGCGCGTGGCCAGCCAGAAGCTGGCGCCGGTGTCGACTCGGCGCAGCGCCTCGGTCAGCGCGACGTCGGCGTCAGCCGGCCGATTGCGGCCGACGATCGACTTCAGCGTCGCGTGCTGATCGTCATCGTCCCAGGCCCCGGCGATCATCGGAGTAGAGTCGTTGAGCCAGGCGACCCACTGTGCGCTGCCGCGGAGGACGTAGGCGCGCAGTCGCCCCTGCTGGCGGATTTCCAGCTCGCCGCCCTGCTCCTGTACGACCTTTCGCGCGCAGTCGTTGACCCGGTCCTCGGACCAGCCGAGCCCGGCCACGGTCACCCCGCTGGCCAGCTTCCCCGGCTCGGTCATTCGCACCAACCAGTGGAGGACGCTCTCGAGCCGGGCGCCGCACGCGCGGTTCATCATCTCCGCGACGGCGTCCTCGCGCAGTCCGTCGGCAAAACGTCTGCCCAGGGCGGTGCGGCGCAGGGAGTCCCAGCTGATCCCGCGCACGGTGCCGGTGTTATCGGGCAGGACGCGCACCAGCATCTCGCGATTGATCGCATCGCGCGAGCCGCCGCAGCCGCGGATGATCGCGGCGCCGGTGGTGCCGACGGCGACCAGAGCGAGGAGGACAGCGGCGACGCGCGGCCAGCGTGGAAGCGCGGGCGCGGGCGCGGGCGCGGGCGCGGGCGCGGATGCGGGCGCGGGTGCGGGCGCGGGCGCGGGCGCGGGTTGGAACCGGGGGGCCTCGGCGATAGTCGGCGCGAGGGCCGGCTCGGCGCGGGTGCGGTGGTGGCAGTGGGGGCACCAGTAGCTGCCCGGCTGTTCGGCCGGCTCCATCGCGCGGCTGCAGTGCTCGCAAATCACGTCAGCCTCCGCGTTTGCGCGAGCGCCCCAGCGCGTCGAGCTGGCGCTGGGCGGCCCCCAGGTATTCGTCCACGTCGATCGGCGCGCCGTCGGCGCCGTTGGCGTGGCCACCGCGCTGCTTGTACTCCCGCAGGTAGCGCAGGGCTGCCTGCAGGCGGGCGTCGTCGGCCAGGCCGGGGAACGGCTGGGCGTCGAGATAGAGCACGCCGAGATCGAGGTAGGCGGCGATCGCATCCTCGTCGACGGCGATGGCCGCGCGGTACGAACGCTCGGCTTTGCGCAACAGCTCGTCGCGTTGCGAGTGGCGCAGGCCGCCGTCGGCGGCGTGGCGCCGGTAGGCCGAGCCGAGGTTGATCAGCGCGCTGGCCGAGCCGGCGTCGATGCTGGTGGCGGTCTCGAGCGCGGAGATCGCGTCGCCGGTCTGCCCCTGACGCAGCTGGATCACGCCCAGGTTGTTCCACGCGCGGGCATAGTTGGGCTTGAGCACGGTCGCGCGACTATACGCGGCGGCGACCTGTGGCAGCGGCGCGCCGGTCCGCTCGAGGACCAGCCCGCGCAGCATCCACAGCCGGGCGTCGCGTTTGCCCGCCGCACCGGCGGTCGCGACCTCGAGGATCCGCTCCGCCTTGCCCGTCCAACCCTTGCGATAGTAGGCCTCGGCCAGGACCTCGGCCGCGTCGGCGTCGCCGGCATCGATCGACAGCGCCGACAGCGCCCCCGCGATCGCGCGCTCCAGGTCGCCGGCATCCAGCGCCGCGCGCGCCGCGGCGACCCGGGGCGCGACAGCCGCGCGCCGCTCGGTGTCGCTGCCCTCGATATCGGCCACGCGGCTCGCGTCCGGGGCCGGCAGCGCCTTGGTGCCCAACGGCGCATCGGTCACCACGCTTTCTCCGGACGCTTCCTCGCGCTCTTCGTCGACCTTCTTCTTGGCCGTCTCGTCACCGCCGGAGGTGACCGCGTCGTCGGCGTCGTCGCCGGCCCCGGCACCGGGGCCGTGCGCGCCCCGACCGGCGCCCGACGGACAACCGGCGCAAACCAACGACAGCAGCAGCAGCGCGCGCCTCACGGCAGCTCCTCCGGCACCAGGATCTCCTCGCGCAACACCGGATAGGCCTTGGCGTCGACGTGGGCGTTCAGCCGCTGCCGCGCCAGCCGCGACCAACGGTCGTTGACGCCACGCTTGCGCGCCAGCTCGATCGCCTGTTGCCAGCGGTTCCGCGCCTCGTCGGCGATCGGCTGCACCGCGCCGCGCACCGTCTTCACGTAGTTGGCGATCAGATCCTCATCACCCTTGGCCTCACCACTGACCTTTCGCGGCGGCGGCGCGCCGACGATCTTGTCGAATACCGCCAGGTATACGTCGCCGATGCGAACCTGCGCCGCGATCGACCAGTCGGTGTCGAGGCCGAGCACCTTCTCGAACCCGGTCGCCGTCTCCTGGCCGACGTTGGCCAGGGCGGTGATACGCTGCTCGACCGCCTTGTCGTCGCTCGAGTCATCCGGCCAGCGAAATACGTGTGGCTCCAACCGCTCGGCGTAGATCCGCTCGGCGCGCCAGAACTCGGCCTCGGCCGCCAGCTCGGCCTCCGCCGCGCCTGCCTGCTTGCCCAGCTTGCCGTACGTGTCGACGACCTCGAGGAACGCGCTGGCCGCGCCCCGCCGATCGCCGGCGGCCAGCCGCGCCTTGGCGATACGGAACTGGAAGCGAACGCGATAGCGCTGGGCGTCCTTGCCCTTGCCGTGGGCCGCGTTCCACGCCCGGTAGGTGTGTTCGAGAGCGGTGGCGTCGCCGGCCTGCTGGTAGACCCGCGCCGCCCGCAGATAGGCCTCGCTGGCGCGAACGCGGTCGCGCGCCATCTGCCCTGCGTAGCGCAGGTAGAGCGTCGCTGCACCGGGATCGTTGGGACCGCGGTCGTAGTAGACGCGATCCAGCTCGCGCAGCTCGGCGGCGCGCCACAGAGCGTCCGGAAGATGCGCGGCAAGATCGAAACCGGTGCCGCTCTTGTAGCCAGCCTTGCCCGCCAGCGCCGCCACCTGCAGGAAGGCGTCGACCGCCTCGTCATAGGCGAACACTCTCTCCGCCGCCTGCCCGGCCAGCCACGCGGCCATCGCCAGGTTCGGGCTGCTCTGCGACGACGGCGCGTCGAGGAACGGGCGCAGCACGCGCAGCGACGTCTCCGGCCGTCCCGCGGCGGTAAACGACTGCGCCGCGCTGAGCAACGCGCTCTCGTGACCGGGGTCGCCGGGCAAGCTCTCGCGATAGGCACTGTAGAACATGCGCGCGGCGTCCACCGCGCGGCCCTCGGCGGCGACCTTGCGCGCCTCGGCGCGGACCGCGTCGAGGCGCGTCCGCCGCACCAGCCGCGCGGCGCTGTTGTCACCGCACGCGCGGTTGAGCAGCTTTTGCGCCGCCACCCGCAGGCCGCTGTCACCCTCCGCCTCTTCGATCTTTGCCACCCAGGTTGCCGCATCGCGCGCGACACGCGTCTGGCACTGCTCGTCGATCACCCGATCCAACAGGCGGCGCGCCTCTGCGATCTGCTGGTGGCTCAGCTCCACCAGCGCAGCGTAGTAGAGCATCGACGCGATCTCTTCGGGCGACGTCGTCGTCGCCGCCAGATCGGTGTATGCGTGAACCAGCTCGGCCAACACCGGCGACAGAGGCCGCGGCGTCGGCTTGGCCAGCGCAGCCTTGCCCGGCAGGGACGCGAACGGTTTCTCGTCCGCCGCTGCCTGCTGGTAGGTGTAGACCATCGCCCGCGTCGCTTCCAGGTAGTGGGCGCCGCGCCGATCGCGCTCGCGCACGGCGCGGAACTGGCGAGCAGCCTCGAGGTCGTCGCCGCGATAGAACAGCGCCTGCGCGAGCTGGAAGCCGGCCTCATAGCCGACCTTGCCCCCGGGGAAGCGCTGCATCACCCGCCGGCTGTAGGCGATGGCGTCGTCGTACAGCTTCCGATCTTCGGAGGTTGGCGCGGATGGCCGCGCCTGGTGCGCGATCGCCGCCTGGCGGAAGTGGCCGTCGGCCAGGTCGGTAAGCGCCGTCGCGATGATGCGGTCGGCGGCGGCCAGCGTCTTTCTGTCGTTGCGGTTGGCCGCACGCCAGCGGGTGTCGCCGTCGAACGCCGCCACCAGCGCCTCGCGTTCGCGGTCGGCGGCGCGCGGGTCGCCCTTCTCGACCAGCATGCGCACGATCTGCTCCTGCACCGCCGGCGCACCCGAATGCTCGGGCCAGGTCTTCAACACGTAGCGCCAGACCGGCATCGCCTGATCGAAGGCGCCCAGGGCGCGCAGCGCGTCGCCGACGGCGACGAAGACGTCGTGCACGTGGCGCTGGCGCGTGCGCCCGCGGTAGTAGATGAGCGCCAGATCGAGGGAGGCGTTCGGCTTGGGCAGCGCCGACTCGCGCCACAGCTCGGCGATGATTCGCCCGCTACGGCGCACGGCTTCCGCGCGCACCGCGGCCATACCATCGTCGAACCGGTCCGGATCCTCGGCGCGCCGCCGATCGAGGTACTCCATCAGCGCGTCGAGCGGCGGAATCGCCTGGAGCAGCTGGCCAGCTTCGTAGTGGGTATTGGCCAGCTCTTGCAGCCCGACGAAGTAAGACGGCGAGTCGGGGTGAGTGGTCACCTGTTCGTAGGCGCTGACCTCCGGACCGAGCTCGGTGCCCCCGGTTCGGTGCAGCCAGGCCAGGCGTAGCCAGGCATCGTCGACCCGATCTCGATCGCGGATCAGCGGCCGGCACCCGTCGTAGCTGTCGAGCGTCACCGACTGTGTGCGCACGCGGTAGCCGAGGGTGTCGTCGGCCTTGTCGACCACGGCGTCGGCGGCGGCCAGCTCGCGAGCGCGGTTGGCGCACAGCAGCCGCTGCAGCGACCGCTTGGCCCGCTCGTAGTCGCCCTCGTCGAGGTAGGCCTGCGACAACTGGTCGAGGACCGCGCCCAGCTTGGGGTGATTCGGATGCTCGCGGGCCAGGCGGTCCCACCAAGCCAGCGCCTTCTGCTGCAGCTCCGGCGCCTTCGTCTTTTCCAGCACGACGCCGCGGATGTCGGCATGGCGAGCCAGTGAGTCGCGCGCGTCCATGTACAGCTGGCCGACCAGGTGCATGGCGTCGGCCGCGACCGCCGGCGAGGAGGCGCGCTCGATGCGCGCCGCGATCGCCTCGGCCAGCGCCTCGCGCCGCTCGACCGCGATGCCGACCAGGCGATCGAGCAAGGCGTCGTGCTGCTCGCCCTTGGCCGCGACCTTGTCGGCGTGCGCCAGCGCCGCAAGCTCGAAGCGGGTCAGACTGTCGCGCACGCCCCATGCCACCGCCAGCGTGCGCGCGCCCAGCTTGGGCGCCGCGGGCGCCTTGGCGCTCTTCGCCGCCGGCTGGGCCAGCGCGGTCGCCGGCGCCAGCGCCAGCGCCAGCGCCGCGCACAGGAGCAGCGCGCGTTTCACTGCCCCTCCTTGCCCATGCACTTCATCAGCTCGTCCTGCAGCTTCTCGTGCTTGCCGCGCAGCTTGTCGTACTGCGCCTCAATCCGCTCCATCCGCTTGCGCGCCAGCTCGTGCAATCCCTGTGCGGTCTCCGCGTACTTTTTCTGCGCCTCGGCCTCGCGCGCCAGCTTCTCGGCCCGCTCGGCGGCCAGCCGGTTGAGCTCGCGCTGGCGATCGGCCTCGGCCTTCTCGCGTTGCGCCTGCTGCATCGCGCCCCTGGCGTCGACCTCGGCCGCCTCGGCCTTGCGCCGCAACTCGTCGTTGGCCGCTGCCTCGGCCTCGGCCCGATCGCGAGCCTCGTTGGCCCGCCGTTCCTCGGCCTCGGCGCGCTTCTTGGCCGCCAGCGCCTCGCGGCTGGAGCCCTCGGCCTGCGTGCGCAGCTCGATGTTGCGCGCCAGGGCCTTCTCGGCGTCCTTGCGCGCGCTGTCCGCCTTGGCCCGCTCACGCTCGGCGGCGGACTGGGCATTGCGCGCGTTGGCGCGCTCCCGATTGGACGCCAGATATGACAGCACCATGATCACGGCGATGGCGATGACCGCCGCCAGCAGGCCAGCGAAGCCGCGCCGCTGCCATCGCTGTCGTCCAGCCACTTCGCTCGCGGCGTCGACGAACTCGGCGTCGGCGCCCACCCGGTCGCGCACCGACAGCGCCGACGCCAGCCGCGCGCCCCGCCAC
>Ga0114931_10006920_pt1 | contig 13916 bp, 7 predicted proteins | sample 2SBtaG_FD_89579 | JGI IMG/M metagenome (GOLD analysis project Ga0114931, IMG submission 89579) | Deep subsurface microbial communities from Kolumbo volcano to uncover new lineages of life (NeLLi) - 2SBTROV14_V59a metaG | ecosystem: Environmental > Aquatic > Marine > Volcanic | place: Kolumbo...
CCGAACCACCACGACGCGTCGTCGTTCCTACTCTGAGTCTCGCGAGACCCCTGCGTGAGGCCCGCCGTAATTCTACCACGGGCTGCTCGCCGTCGGAATCGCGGGCTCGTGTGATCGAGGGCAAGCTACCCCACGGACGTCGCGGCGTTTCCGCCCGAGGCCGACGGAGAGTGCCTCGGCCCCGCCCTGCGCCCCGGACCGTGATGCGCCCCCGAACGCCGAACGACCCGCCCGGCGTTCTGCCGGACGGGTCGTTCGGTGGGTTGCCGGTGTGGGTTCCTTCGGTAGGACGCGAACGTCTGCGCCTGCGGGGCCGCCGCGCGTCCGCGTGCCTCAGAAGTTGTACTGGAGCTGCGCCAGCACGAGCCGGCCCAGCCTGGGAGCGCCGATGAACTCCTGGTGCATGTTGTCGAACAGATTCGTGGCCGTCAGCGCGATTCGGGCGCCGGATGCCCACGGTAGGCTGTACGCCATATTGGCGTCGACCACCGTGTAGCTGTTCACCTGCCCGATGAAGACGCCCGAGTTCATCGGGAAGCCTTCGCTGTAGCGCACACGACCCTCGATCGAGAACCCCGACACCTTGTCGTCGAAGCGGGCGCCGAGCGAGCCCTTGGTCCGGGGTGCGTTGAGCGCCACGTCCGCCGAGCTGGTGCACGAGCCGTCGTTGTTGAAATCGAAGCACTCGTCGCTCACGTACGAGAACGAGCCGGTAAAGCTCACCTTGTCCGAGGCAAGGAACTGAAAGCCCAGATCCGCGCCCCACAGGTTCACGTCTCCGAAGTTGCGGTAGGTCAGGATCAGGTCCGAATCGCTGCGCTGGTCGGGGGCCACGGTACCGAGCGGAACCTTCGCGGCCGTCGTGGCGATCGCGGTGGCGAGTTGCTGCGCAACCGCCGCCGGGATCCCGGCGCGGACCATCCGGCTGACGAGAAACGCCCCCACGGACTCGCCCTTGAGGAAGACCGACGGCGTCTCGACCCGGAGTGGTCCAATGAAGTCCTTGATCGAGCTGCGGTATACATCGAGTGAGAGCATCAGGCGATCAGCGATGATTCCCTTGTAGCCCGCCTCGAAGGTGTTCGTGATCGTGGGCCGGATCCGGTCCACCGCCACCGGCCCGGCGTCAGGCTGGAAGGGGTTGGCCGGGTTCTCCTGGTTGAATCGCAGCAGCCACGACTCGAGCGCGGGGTCGCCCGGCACCGCGCCCGGATTCCCGATGATCTGCGCGAAGACCTGCGGAGACAGTCCCATCTGCGCCAGAGCCCCCTGCAGCGTGGGGTCGGAGAGCGCGAGCGGCACCAGCACGGCGTCCCACAGCGCCGCGCCGTTGGCAGGCAGCTGCGTACCCGGCACGAACGGGGAGTACATGCAGTAGTTTCCCACGCCGCCGGCGCACGTGTTGTTGAACGTCAGCCCCGTCTCGGGGACTCCGAAGGTGCGGATGTCGTAGCCCACCTGCGACGTCAGCGGAATCCTACCCGCCACGATGTCGAGGAAGAGGTTGTTCGTGGTCGGCGTGCTGAACGCCCGGTTGAAGGTCAGTCGGAAGTTCTGGTCCTGGGCCGGCTTGAACACGAGCGCTGCGCGCGGCGAGTAGTTCAGATCCGGCAGGCGGTTGTGGTCGTCGATACGCAGCGCGCCCACCAGATCGACCTTGTCCGAGAGCGTCGCGGTGGCGTGGACGTAGCCCCCCACTTCGTCGATGATGTCGTCGTTCTCGTTCGACCCGGTGATCGTGCCCTTGGTCTTGGGCTCGGTGCGCTGGAGGTCCACGCCGGTAATGACGTCCAGCCAGTCCCCGAGAAAGAAGCCGTACTGGCCCTGGGCGGCCATCATCGTGGAGTTGTCGATGATCGACTTGCCGGTTCTGAGCAGATAGGTATCCCCCGCGTCGCTGGCGTTGATGAAGCCCTGCGCGAAGAAGCGGCCCTTGCGGAGCCGCGCCTGCCCGTACTGGTACCTCCAGTCCTTGGCCTGAGCCGCGCCGATGCCCGTGAGCTCGATGGAACTGCCGACCTGGTTGAAGCCGTACGAGAAGATGATCTCGCCGTCCTCCCACGGCCGAAGGTCCAGCCGCGCCTCGCCGCCGAAGCGCTCGGCATTGAAGTCGCGCGCACCGACGAGGGGATTCGCGCCGGGCTGGGCCGCCGCCGATTCCTCGACCGGATCGCGGTACACCCAGTCGTCGCCCCGGAAGTACTGAGCCGAGACCTTCAGCCCCGCCTTGTCGCTGAACTTCCACGCCTGCCGGAAGGCGCCCTGGAAGACCGAGCGCTCGCCCCCGGAGAGGGAAAACGCCGTGCCCGGCTTGTCGATCGGCGACGTGGTGATGATGTGCATGACACCGCTGGCCGAGTTCGGCCCGTACAGCGCCGCCGCGGGACCGAGGAGCACCTCGATCCGCTCGATGTCGAGCGTCGTCGTCGGGATCATGTTGTACGCGTTGATCCGGAGCGACGGTACATGGGCGTAACGGTTGTCGACCAGCACGAGCAGCGCGCCGGAGAAGACGTTGTTGAAGCCCCGCGTAACCGTGTTGCTCTGTGTCAGTCCCGTCTGCACCACATCGACACCAGGGAGCGCTTTGACATACTCGACCGGAGTGGTCGCGGCGCGTTCCTGGATGAGGTCGGCGTTGACCACCGAGACCGATGCAGGGGCATCGAGCGCCTTCTCTTCACGGCCACGTGAGGTGACCGACACCGTCATCCCCCCGAGGCTGAACGCCTGTGTGGCCAGATCAACCGCCAGCGTGGTCGTCTGGCCCGCATGGACGCTCACCCCATTCATCCTCTTCGTCTCGTATCCGATCCGTTCGAACACGAACGAGTAGGTGCCCGGCGCCAGCGTCAGGGAAAAACGGCCGGCGGCATCGGAGCCCACCTGGGCCCCGCCCACGACTTGCACCGAGACGTCAGCCACGGGTCGTCCGGTCTCCGCGTCGGTAACGCGCCCGGTTACCGTGCCCTGCTGCGCCGCAACGCCGGACGCGAGCACCAGCGACGCCAGCGCTGCCCATCCACATGAGCCAAGAAGTCGTCCACGCATCGGTAGTGCCTCTCCGGAACAGAGAAAACCCGACCCGCAACCCCCGCGGGGTTCGGGAGCGAAAGTACTGCACACCTCGGGGGGGGAGCAAATGTTTTCTCCCGGACCCGTGTGATCTCACTGCACGGGAGCGGTGCCCCGGCTCCTGGGTGGAACGACGATGTGGGGAAGTCCCAGCGACTCGAGCAGCGCTTCAAACGCCGCCACGTCGGTGTGGAGGATCCGATCTCTCTCCCGCGCGCTGCGGCTCCACGCGGCGCTCAGATCCTCGAACCGCGTGCGGGCGCCCAGGGTAACCGGGGGCTCCGCACCGTCCACCGACTCGATGAGCGCCAGGATCTGCGCGTCGAGCCGGTTGACGAAGTTGATCACGTCCTGGAAGGTCTTTTGCTTCGGCTGGACGACCTCCTCTTCCCACCCGGTGAGCCTGGCCTCGAGCGCGCTGCCCGCAGCCTCGATCGTGTCGGCTCCTCCCCCGCCCCGAGCGCTCTCGACGATCTCCTCGACTTGGCGCCGCAGCGCACGGAACGCTTCGACCGATCGGTAGAGTTCGGCGACCGTGCGCTGTGCTTTGTCCAGGAAACTCGCCTGCTCGCGGTACTGGGCGAGCCTGGCGCTCCAGCGCGGGTCCGGATCGACCCGCAACTCCGTGCTCCGGGCCTGGCCGGCGTGCCTCAAGCGCACCGTGTAGCTACCGGGCGCCACGAGGTGACCCTGGAGGCTGCCGTACGGCAGGAGACCCTCGACTCGGGGCAGCCCATGGGTACGGAAATCCCACGCGAAGCGATTGAGTCCGGCCGAGGGCATGGGAAGCTTGTTGAAGACCGTATCGGCGGCCGTCTCGGGCGCCGTGGTGTAGCTCCGGACCTCCTGCCCGGACGCGTCGAGGATCTCCAGCGTGACCGGACCCTCGGGGGCCTCGGCGAACGAGTAGAAGATCTGCGCGCCCGCGGGCGGGTTCCGGCCCATCCGCGCCGGGGGCCCGCCGGGCCTTCCGCCCCAGCTCACCTCCACGGCCGGACGCGGCCGGTAGAGCGTCATCGGTGCCTCCGCGCCTTCGCGCGTGAGTTGCCGCAGCGGCGAGAGATCGTCGAGCACCCAGAACGCCCTTCCCTGGGTCGAAGCCACGAGGTCGGTGTCGTGAATCGTCAGGTCGGTGACGGGCACGATCGGTAAATTGAGCTGGAAGGGAGTCCAGTGTGCGCCGTCATCGAGCGAGAGGTACATGCCGGTTTCGCTGCCGGCGAAAAGCATCCCGGCGCGCACGGGGTCTTCCCGGACGACCCTTACCCATGCCTCGGGCGCGATGCCCGGGGCAATCTCGCTCCAGTGCGCTCCGTAGTCGCGTGTGCGGAAGATGTGCGGCGTGAAGTCGTTGAACTTGTAGCGCGTGATCACGACGTATGCCGTGGCCGGATCGTGCGGCGAGATCTCGATCGAGTTGACCAGTGCCTCGCCGAGGTCGCCCGGAGTCACCTCGTTCCAGTGAGCGCCTCCATCGCGCGTGAGCTGCACCAGCCCGTCGTCGGTGCCGACCCAGATCACGCCGTCCTCGTGCGGAGAAGGAGCCACGTAGAAGATCGTATTGTAGTTCTCGCCGCCGGCTCCTTCGTTGGTGATCGGTCCGCCGCCGGGTCCTTGCTTGTCCTTCTCGTTACGCGTCAGATCGGGAGAGATCACCGTCCAGCTCTGCCCGCGGTCGGTGGTCTTCAGCAGAACGTTACCCGCGTGGTAGATCGTGTGAGGATCCTGTGGAGACGCCACAATCGGGGCGTTCCAGTTGAAGCGGTACTTCTGATCTTTCGGGTATGTCCCGAGTCCGAGGAAGGGATAGGCCATGATCGGCTTCGACTCGTGCGTGCGACGGTCCCAGACGTCGATCAGCCCCTGGTAGCATCCCCCGAATACGTAACGGGGATCTTCGGGATCGAAGGCCAGGTAGGCGCTCTCGCAGCCCGAGACCGAGTAGAAGTCCTTCCAGCCGATGCCGCCGAGCGCGGCGGACGCGATTCCGATGGCGGAGTTGTCCTGCTGTCCTCCGTAGATGTGGTAGGGAAACTGCCGGTCGGTGATGACGCGGTAGAACTGGCCGGTCGGTTGGTTGTGCAGCGTGGACCAGCTGTTGCCCCCGTTGAACGTGATCTCGGCCCCGCCGTCGTCTCCGAGGATCATGCGGTCCGGGTCATCCGGGTCGATCCACAGGTCGTGGGTGTCGCCGTGGCCGACCTGGACCGACTCGAAGGTCCGGCCGCCATCGACGGAGCGGAGCATAGGGGCGTTCAGCACGTACACCGTGTTCTCGTCGCGCGGGTCGGCGAACGTCTTCATGTAGTACCACGACCGGGTCTGCGTGATGCGCTCCGCGTTGGTCTGCGTCCACGAGGCGCCACCGTCGTCCGAGCGGTAGACGCCGCCCTCGCCGTTCTCCGCCTCGATATTGGCCCACAGTCGGTCCGGATCCGCACGCGAGACCGTGATGCCGATCTTGCCCATCAGCTCGGGAAGCCCCTGCTCCAGCTTCGTCCAGCTCTCCCCGCCGTCGGTCGACTTCCAGATGCCGGAACCGGGGCCGCCGGAACGGACCATCCAGGGAAGGCGCCGGTGATCCCAGTACGCCGCGTACAGGATGCGCGGGTTGGTCATGTCCATGGCCAGGTCGCTCGGTCCCGCGCGCTCGCTCACGTAGTGGACCTTCCGCCAGCTCTTTCCCCCATCCTTCGATCGATAGACGCCCCGCTCCTCGCTGTCGCCGTACGGAGCGCCCTGCGCCGCGACGAAGACGACGTCCGGGTCGCGCGGATCGATGCGGATCCGAGAGATCGCCCGCGTTCCCTCCAGACCGACGTGCACCCACGTGCGGCCCGCGTCGGTGGAGCGGTAGACCCCGTCGCCGTGCGATGTGGTGACCCCCCGCACGGCGTGCTCGCCCATGCCCACGTACACCACGTTGGGATCGGCCTCCGACACGGCGATGGCCCCGACCGAGCCCGTGTGGAAGAATCCGTCCGACACGTTCGTCCACGTCTCCCCGCCGTCGGTGGTCTTCCACACCCCTCCGCCGGTGCCGCCGAAGTAGAACGTTCGGGGCTGCCCGCGCACGCCTTCCACGGCGTTGGAGCGTCCGCCCCGGAAGGGGCCGACGTTGCGCCAACTCATCGCGGAGACCAGGCCCTCGTTGAACCACGAGTCCTGGGCCGACGCGGACCGCGGCAGCGCGGCCGTGGCGACGATCGCGGCGGCGGCCGCGGACGAGAAGGTGAGGCAGAGACGTCGGACGTGCATGACGCGGCTCCATCGTGGGTGGGGGCAGAGTCTCATCGGGCCATCGTAGGGCGGAGGCGTAGGCCCCGGCAACCGCGGCCCGGGGCTGGCGGTCAGGCGTGCCGCGCGCGATCTTCGCCCCGTGACGCTTCCCACCTTCACCCGCGACCGATTCGAGGACGCCCGGGCCCGCATCGCCGGCTCCGTCCACCGCACTCCCCTGCTCCGCTCGCGCACGCTGTCGGAGTGGGTCGGGGCCCCTGTGTATCTCAAGTGTGAGAACCTCCAGAAGACCGGCTCCTTCAAGGTCCGGGGGGCGCTCAACCGCCTGCTCACCCTGGCGCGGGCGGACCGCGATCGCGGGGTGGTGACGATCTCCGCGGGTAACCACGCGCAGGCGGTGGCGTGGGCCGCCTCGGCCGCCGGCGTCCCCTCGGTGGTGGTCATGCCCGAACAGGCGTCGCCGGCCAAGGTGGCCGCGAGCCGTGCGTACGGCGCCGAGGTCATTCTGCACGGAGACGCCCGAGCGGCCTTCGCACGCTCGTTCGAGGTTGCGGAGGAGCGCGGGATGACCTTCGTGCACCCTTTCGACGACGAGGAGGTGGTCGCGGGCCACGGGAGCGTGGCGTTGGAGATCCTCGAAGATCTTCCGGACGTGGCGAGCATCATCGTCCCGGTAGGAGGCGGCGGGCTGGTGTCCGGCATCTGCACGGCGGCGGCTCTGCTGCGCAAGGGCGTCTCGGTGTGGGGGGTTGAGCCGGATGGCGCGCCCGCGATGTCGCTCAGCCTGCGAGCCGGGCACGCGGTACACCTCGAACGGGTCGACACGATCGCCGACGGGCTCGCGGCCCCTATGGCCGGAGTGCTCAATCATGCGCTCGTGGAGCGGCATGCGGCCGGCGTCGTTCGCGTTGACGACCGGTCCATCGCGTCCGCGATGAAGGTGCTCCTCGAGCGGTGTAAGCTCCTGGCGGAACCGGCAGGCGCCGCCGGGCTCGCCGCGCTGCTCTCCGGCGCGGTGGATCCTGCGGGCGCTCCGGTGGCGGTGGTCCTGAGCGGGGGAAACGTGGACGCCGGCCGACTGGGCGAGCTGCTGGCGCTCGCGGAATGACGAGCGTTGCGCTGCCGGGTTCCGTGGTGTGGTCCGGCACGGGCCTCAGCCGCATCCATGGATCGTGGCGGATGCGACCCACGATGGCGTACCGAACCCTGAGTGGCGTCTCCGCCATTGAATGTGGACCCGTGAGTCGGAAGCGGAGGTGCACCTCATCATGATGCGGGTACTCGTCATCGAGGACGAGAGCAAGACGGCCGCGTACCTCGAGCAGGGTCTGTCCGAAGCAGGTTTCGTCGTAGACGTCGCGCGACGGGGCGACGAGGGATACCTGCGTGCACGCACCGGTGCGCCCGATCTGGTGGTCCTGGACATCACGCTTCCGCGACGCGACGGCTGGCAGATCCTCAGAGATCTGCGTGGTCAAGGCGTGGACATTCCGATCCTCTGCCTGACGGCCCGGGACGCCGTGAGCGATCGGGTCCGCGGTCTGGATCTCGGAGCGGACGACTACCTGGTCAAACCGTTCGCGTTCTCCGAGTTGCTTGCCCGGATCCGCAGCCTGCTGCGGCGAGGAGGGCCGCAGGTGACCGACGTGCTGGCCGTGTCCGATCTGGAGGTGGACCTGATCCGAAGGAGAGCGAGACGTGCCGGACGCGGCCTCGATCTCTCGCCCAAGGAGTTCTCTTTGCTGGCGTTCCTGGTGCGCCGGCAGGGCGAGGTGCTGAGCCGCGCCATGCTCGCCGCCGAGGTCTGGGGGATGCCCCGCGGCACGGATAGCAACGTGGTCGACGTTGCGATCCGCCGGCTGCGGGCGAAGGTGGACGAGCCGTTCGACACCCACCTGATCCACACGGTGCGCGGCGTCGGATATGTGCTGGAGGCACGTCCGGAGCGCTCATGATCTCCGCTGCGCGTCGCTCGGTACCCTCGCTCCGGATGCGCCTCACGGCGTACTTCGGAGCGTCTACCATGCTCATTCTCTCAGTCGCCGGAACGGTGCTCTACGCGAACCTTTCGCTCGGACTCCGATCGGAGGACGCGACCGTCATCCGGGGAAAGGCGGAAGTGGTTCGCGGGATTCTGGCCCGGTACCCCGACCAACCCGAGATGCTCGAGGAAGAGGTGGTACTGGAGCCCGCGGTGCGCATCATCCAACCGTACTTCGCCAGGGTCCTGGACCCCGCGGTGGGAACGCTCTACGAGACCCCCGGGATGTCTGAGGCGATTCCTTCTGCTGCGTTTCTCCCTCCGCCCGCGTCCGGCGCCGCCGACCCGGATCCGACCACCCGGCACACGCCGGGCGGCCGGATCTTCCTCGTTCTGACCGTGCGTGCCACGCCCGAGCGTGAGGGGGGCCGTACCATCCAGGTGGCCCTCGATGTCACCCGCGACGCGCTCATCCTGGCGCGGCAACGAAGGCTCCTCATCGCCCTGATCCTGCTCGGCGTCGCGATCTCGGGCACCGCAGGGTACCTGACCGCGCGGCGCGGACTTCGCCCCCTCGCGCGGATTACCGAGGCCACACAACGTGTCACCGCCGCCCAGCTCGATCAGCGCATCGGCACGCATCCATGGCCCGCCGAGCTGGCGGAGCTGGCGGCCGTCTTCGACGGCATGATGAAGCGGCTCGAAGACTCGTTCGACCGGCTGTCGAGCTTCTCGGCCAACCTCGCGCACGAGCTGCGTACGCCGTTGACGAATCTGCGGGGCGAGGCCGAGGTCGCGTTGAGCAGGTCACGCACGGAGGATGAGTACAGAGAGGTGCTGGAGTCCGCTCTGGAGGAGTACGACCGGCTTACCCGTCTCATCGACCGTCTTCTGTTTCTGGCCCGGGCGGACGCCGGCGCGGCAGACCTCGAGCGGCGGCGCCTGTCGGCACGGGACGAGATGGAGGCGGTCCGCGACTACTACGCCAGTGTTGCGGACGAGCGTGGCGTGGCACTGTTGTGCCGTGGGCAGGCCGACGTGGTTGCGGACCCCATGCTGCTTCGCCGGGCGTTGGGCAACCTCGTGGCCAACGCGCTGGAGCATACCCCCGCCGGCGGTGAGGTCACGCTGTCGGCATGCGGAGATTCCGACGGCGTCCGCTTCGTGGTTGCGGATACGGGCCACGGAATCGACGAGGCCGACGTTCCCCACGTCTTCGAGCGTTTCTACCGGAGCACGGACGGGGGCGGCACCGCGAGCGGCACCGGGCTCGGGTTGCCGCTCGTGGCGTCCATTGCGCGGCTGCACGGGGGATGGGCATCGCTTTCCGGCACTCCGGACAAGGGAACCTCCGTCACGCTCTTCCTGCCGCGCACCTCCACGGGTCCGACCCGGGACATGACCGCCCTGTAATCTCCACCTGCGTAGCTTTCGCAGGAAGCGCGCCGCGCGACGTGGATCCCGACGTCCGAGGATCGCGTCGCACGTCGGTGCCTTGCCCGTGGTACTAGGTCGGAGGCCGGAACATGAGGAGATGCTCACTCATCCGGACGCTTGCGGTGCCCGTCGCCCTGCTGGTCGTCTCGGGTTGCGCCCATTACACGCCGTACCCGCTCACGCCCGCTGACAGCCGCGCGGCGTTGGCGTCCCGGACGCTTTCGGACCCCGCTCTGGCACGGTTCATCCGGACGCAGGACAGCACGATGGCTTCCGCACCGAAGCGCTGGGATCTTCGCACGCTGACGTGGGCCGCGCTCTACTTCAACCCGCAGCTCGACGTGGCGCGAGCCGGCCTGCGCGTCTCGCGCGCGGCGGTGATCACGGCCGGCGGTCGGCCGGAGCCCGCCGTGTCGCTCGGAGCGGAGGATGTGACGCACACGGAGAACCCCTCGCCATGGATCCTCGGCTTCATCTTCGACATCCCCATCGAGACTGCCGGCAAGCGGGGCCTGCGGATCGCCGCGGCCCGAAGCCTGAGCACGGCGTCATCCCTGATGCTGGGTACCGAGGCGTGGAAGGTCCGGGAACGGGTCCGGAGCGCCCTCCTGCGCGTCTGGGCGGCGAGCCGGGGCGTGGATCTGGCCCGGCGGGAGGTCCGGCTGCGCGAAGCGCGTCTGCGTCTCCTCGAGGGCAGGCTCGAGGCAGGAGCCGTCTCGGCGCTGAAGGTTGCGCGCGCCCGGTCGGCGTCGCAGGAAGCTCGGCTCCGCGCCGAGGATCGCGCGGGGCGCTTGTCGTCGGCCCGCGTCGATCTGGCGGAGGCAGTGGGGATCCCCACCCATGCCCTCGACAGCGTGAGCCTCGATCTCGAGGTGTTCGAGGCCCGGGATTGGCCGAGCATCCGTGACGAGCCCGAACTTCGCCGCTCCGCACTGCTCGACCGAACGGACGTACAAGCCAGGATGGCCGAGTTCCGGGCGGCCGACGCGGCGTTCCGATTGGAGTTGGCCAAGCAGTACCCCGACCTGCATCTGGGCCCCGGGTTCACGTGGGAGCAGGGCGAACGCCACTTCGTGCTGGCCCCCTCGCTCCTGTTGCCGATCCTGACCCGCAACCGCGGGCCGATCGCGGAAGCATCGGCGAGGAGGGCCGCCGCCGCAGCCCGGTTCACGGCACTCCAGGCCCGCGTGCTGGCCCAGCTCGACCGCGCCCACGCGGCCTACCGCAGCGCCCGCAGGTACCTCGCGGTCGGCGATTCGCTGAAGCGGACCCGACACGCGCTCGCCGCGCGTGTCGAGCGCGCGGTCCAGGTCGGCGAGGACGACCCCATCGAGGCCGTCGACGCTCGGCTGCAGGAGGTTGCGGCGGAGGAAGTTCTGCTGCGGGCGCGTACATCGGCGATCGACGCGCTGGGGGAGCTGGAAGACACCTTCCAGCACCCGTTGCTGGGTGATCTCGCGGAACTTCCCGTGTCCGCCCGGGACCTGAGAGAGAGGATGCGATGATGCGTGTGCCCGATGCCGTGAAAGCCCGGAAGGCGTGGCGCGCCGGCGCCGTCGTGGTTGCCGTTCTGGCCATCGCCGCGCTGTTCATGTGGCGTGTCTTCAACCCCGGCGAGCAGGAGGAGGCCGGCGCCATCGCTCCCCAGGTGGCACACATCGCGCGCCAGGACGGACAGACCGTCGTGGTGATGGACAGCGCTGCCCGCGTGCGTGCGGGCATCGCCACCACCGCCTTGCCTGTTCTGCCCTTTCGCAGGCGCGGGCGAGCCTACGGCGGCGTGGTCAGCGTCGAAGAGCTCGGCGCCGATCGCACCCGCTTCGCGCGGGCTCGTGCCCGGGCCGAGCAGGCTTCGATCGCGGAGCGGACCGCGCGCGCGGAGCGAGACCGGGTGCGCTCGCTCTACGATCAGGACCGGAACATGGCGCTGAAGGCGCTGCAACGGGCCGAGGCCGACTGGGCGACAGCCGATGCGGAAGCCGAGGCGGCGGCGTCCGCCGAACGCTCGGAGCGGAGTCGCATCGAGGAGCGGTGGGGATCCGTGCTGGGTGGCTGGATCCGCCGCGGGAGCGGCCCGATCGGGCGGGTCCTCGACCGCACGGATGTGGTCGTGGAGGTGACGCTGCCCCCTGGCGTCGCTCTGGCTGCGCCTCCGGACACGGTATTCATTCGCACCTCCAGCGGCCCGCCGATCCCTGCTCGCTTCCTGGCGCTTGCCCCTCGCTCCGATCCCCGGATCCAGGGGACCACTTTGTTCTGCGTGGCCCGTGCACGTCCTGCCCTCGTGCCCGGTAGGAGCGTGGTGGCGTTCGTTCCGCTCGGTGACGCGGTGGAGGCTACCCTCATACCGGCGTCGGCGGTCATCTGGGCGGAAGGCTCGGCCTGGATCTACATGCCACGGGGCACGGACGGGTTCGCGCGCCGGCGGATCTCCACCGACGTGCCGACCGAAACGGGGTACGCGCTCACCGGACTCACGGCAGGCACACCGGTGGTCACGCGCGGCGCGCAGATCCTGCTCTCCGAGGAGTACCGCGCGCAGATCGAGGTAGGGGAGGGCGGATGATGGGACAGACGTCGGGGTGGCTGCGAACCGTCGTACTCTTCTCGCTCCGGTTCCGGTGGGTTGTCCTGAGCCTCGCGGTGCTGCTCGTGGGCTGGGGATGGTACTCGGCGAGCCACGCCCGCTACGACGTTTTTCCCGAGTTCGCACCCCCGCAGGTCGCGGTGCAAACGGAGGCGCCGGGTCTGGCTCCGGAGGAAGTCGAGCTCCTCGTCACCCAGCCGGTGGAGAACGCGGTCAACGGCGCGCCCGGTGTCCAAACACTCCGTTCCAACTCGATCCTGGGGCTCTCGGTTGTAACCGTGATCTTCCGGCCCGAAAGCGACATCTACCGGGACCGCCAGGTCATCTCCGAGCGGCTCGCGGCACTGGCGGGACAACTGCCCGAAGGCGTGCAGGCCCCGGAGATGACGCCGCTGACCTCGTCCACGAGCACGGTGCTCATCGCCGGCCTCACGTCCAGAACCCGCACGCCCATGGAGCTTCGCACGGTCGCCGACTGGACGGTGCGCAGACGGATGCTCGCGGTGCCCGGGGTCGCGAGCGTCGCGGTGTGGGGAGGCGAGCGGCGGCAGTTGCAGATCCAGCTGCAACCGGAGCGCCTGATCCGATTCGGCCTCGGTGTCGAGGACGTCGTGGAGGCTGCCCGCCGCGCCACCGGGATCCGTGGCGCCGGCTTCGTGGATACGAACAACCAACGGATCGCGCTGCGGACCGAGCGCTCGACGCTGACCCCGGACGAGGTGGGCCGTACCGTGCTGGTCCACCGGGGTGCGGCAGCGGTGCACCTGCGCGACGTGGCACGCGTCGCGTGGGCACCCGAGCCTCCGGTGGGAGATGCGGCGATCCTCGGACGGCCCGGAGTTCAGTTTCGCGTTGCGAGCCAGTTCGGCGCCAACACCCTGGAGGTCACACGCGGGGTCGAGGCCGCGCTCGCCGAAATCGAACCCGCACTGAGGGCGCAGGACATCACGCTCCATCCCGACATTTTCCGCCCGGCGGACTTCATCGGAACCGCGACCCGTAACATCCGTTCGGCCCTCTTCATGGGGGCCGTGCTCGTGCTCCTCGTGCTGCTCGTCTTTCTGTTCGACGTGCGGACGGCCGCGATCTCGTACCTGGCGATCCCGCTCTCCCTGCTCGCCGCCGTGGCGGTCATGGGCCTCATGGGCCACACGCTCAACACGATGACGCTCGGCGGGCTGACGATTGCCATCGGGGTGGTGGTCGACGATGCCGTCATCGATGTGGAGAACATCGTACGGCGCCTCCGCGAGGCGCGCCTGCGGGACTCCTCGCACGCCCCCTGGAGGATCGTTCTCGAGGCTTCGCTCGAGGTGCGGGGCGCCATCGTCTACGCCACCTTCGCCGTGATCGTGGTGTTCCTGCCCGTGCTGCTCATGCGCGGACTGGCCGGGCGGCTCTTCGGCCCCCTTGCCGTGGCGTTCATCCTGGCGGTGCTGGCGTCGCTCCTCGTCGCGCTTACCGTCACGCCCGAGCTGGCGTTTCTTCTGCTGGCACAGCGAAAACGGGCGCCCGACGAACCACCCACCAGCCGGCGCGCGAAGGGCCACTACCGGGCGCTGCTCGCACGGATACAGAACAGGCCCCGTCCCGTGC
>Ga0114931_10006921_pt1 | contig 13916 bp, 9 predicted proteins | sample 2SBtaG_FD_89579 | JGI IMG/M metagenome (GOLD analysis project Ga0114931, IMG submission 89579) | Deep subsurface microbial communities from Kolumbo volcano to uncover new lineages of life (NeLLi) - 2SBTROV14_V59a metaG | ecosystem: Environmental > Aquatic > Marine > Volcanic | place: Kolumbo...
CGGCGATCTGGAAGCTCCCGTCAAGGCCGCTCTGCTTCTCGCCGTCCACCATCAACTTCGTCTCGTAGCTGTACTTCCCCTCGGGGGCGTTCTCCGGGATCGGGATGGTGAGCTCGAATTCGTAGCCGCCGCTGCCGGTGACATCCTTCGAATAGTCGTAGGTGCGGCGGCTGATCGTGTTGCCGTCGGGGTCGAGGAAGACCCGCTCCTCCTCCACCTTCGCCTGCTCACCGGGCGGGACCTGGACATCGAAGCTACTCACCCACCCCGCCTCGGTGCCCTTCTTGATCGCGTTCGGGTCGATCCACGTCTTGTAGCCGTGGACCTGCGGCGGGCCGCTCACCGGCACCGGGCCGTACGCCTCCTTCACCTGCTCCGCGTCACGCACCTTGCGCGCCTCGTACTTCTCCGCCAGCCAGCCGGCGGCGTAGCCGAGGGCGGCACCGGCCACCGCGCCGGCGGCCGCGGACTTGATGTCGTGGCCGGTGACCGCACCGATCACCGCCCCGGCAACCGCGCCGATCCCGGCGCCCACCTTCTTCTTGTCCATGTCGCCGTTCTGGGTGTGGGCACACCCGAGGGAGACCACCAAGAAGGGGATCAAAAGCCATGCCCCCCACCCCTGCCACTGCGCCAAACGAGTCAACATCGTCGTCTCCTCTCTCCCCGCCGCGGACACGGCGCGGGCACCTCGGTTGTCGATCACGGCGACGGCGATTCACCGCTCCGCTGAAGTCTGTCCATCGAGTGTACCGCCCGCACGGCTCACGGCTACACCGCCGCCGGGGGTCACTTCACCGTCCGCCGTTTGCTCTTGATCACCGGCGCCTGCTCCTCGATCGCCTTCCCCCAGCTCTTGCGGATCTCCTCCTTCTTCGCCGCCGCCAGCGCCTTGTACCGCTTCGCCCCCTTGTGGGCCGGGTCGCGGCGCAGGACATCCTCCATGCGCGCGATGCACAGGTCGTACTGCCCCTTGTTGTAGCTCGCCACGCCGCCCTGATAGATCGACTCCACCTCCTTGTGCTCGCGGGCGAGGATGGCCTCGCGCGCCTCCGGGTCCATGAGGACGCCACGGAAGCGGACCCGCCGATCCTCCTTCAACACCGGGTGCAGGGAGAGGTCCTGACCGGCGGCGAGGTCGATCGCCGACTCATACGGGTAGTACCCATCGCGGGCGACGACGATGCGATGGCTCCCCGGTGCCACCGACTTCAGCGACACCGGCGTCTCTCCCGCCGCCTTGCCATCGAAGGTGACCGCGGCCCCCGCCGGCTCGGAGGCGATGGCGACGCTCGCCGCCGCCACCTCCAGGGTGTAGCTGCGCCCCACCTCCTGCTCCGCCGCCACCACCACCGCCTCCTCCACCGGCCGGTAGCCGGTCAGGCGCACCGCCAGCCGGTGTTCCCCCGGCTTGAGGGCGACGGTGACCGGCGTGGTGCCGCGCACCGCGCCGTCTACCTCCACCGTCGCCCCGGCCGGCACCGTCTCTACCGCCACCTGCCCCACCGCCGGCGGCGGCGCGGCCACCTGCGGCGCCGGTCGCATGAGCCACCACACCGCTGCCGCCGCCAGCACTGCGACCACTGCCACGGTCGCCGCCACCGTGGGCCACGGCGAGCGGCGGGCCGCCGCCGCAGCGGTCGGCGGTGGCGCGATCGCCTCCTCCAGGGCGGCGATCAGACTCGCCGCATCCGGGAAGCGCGCCTCGGGATCCTTCTCCATCAGCCGCAGGATGATCTGCTCCACCGCCGGCGGCAGCTCGTCCCGCAGGGTCGAAGGCGGCTCGGGAACACGCTCGATGTGCTGGATACAGACGCCGATCCCGGTCTCCGCCTGGAAGGGGACGCGGCCGGTGACCATCTCGTAGAGGCAGACACCGAGGGAGTAGAGGTCGGAGCGGCCGTCGATCTTGTCGAGCTCGCCGCGCGCCTGCTCGGGGGAGAGGTAGTGGGGGGAGCCCACCGGCTCCCCCACCCGGGTCGCCCACGCCGCCCGGGTGGCGTCGGCCGACTCGCTCGGCTTGGCGATCCCGAAGTCGGTGAGCTTCACCTGCCCCGACTCGGTGATCATGATGTTGTCCGGCTTCACGTCCCGGTGGACGATTCCCACCGCGTGCGCCTCGGCCAGCCCCCCGGCCACGGTGGCGGCGGTGCGCACCGCATCCTTCACCGCCATCGCCCCACGGCTACGCAGGCGATCGCCGAGGGACTCGCCGCGGAGGAACTCCATGGCGATGTAGTAGACCCCCGCATCCTCCCCGGCGGCGTAGATCCGCACCACCGCCGGGTGCTCCACCCGCGCCGCCAGCCGCGCCTCCTGGAGAAAGCGGGCGACGAACCCCTTGTTCGCGGCGAGCTGATCCGGCAGGACCTTGATCGCCACGGTGCGCTCCACCGAGAGCTGGGTCCCCTTGTAGACCCGCCCCATGGCACCGGCGCCAATGAGGCCGTCGATGCGGAAGTCGCCCCCGAGGAGCCGCCCCAGGAGGGGGTCCTCACCGCCCGCGATCACCGTCTGGCCGTTATCCGTCGCCACCGAAAGCTCCCCCACGCCAGCCCCCTCCCGACCGTGCGCGGCGCAGCGGTTGATAGCAGAGGCGGGGGGTGGCGGCAAACCGCCGCCTCTGCTGGAGCGGAGCCCGGGCCACCTACTTCAGGGGCAGCATACTCGCCGAGATCAGGGCGCGGTCCCCGGTGATCGGATCGATCTGCCAGACGCCGGCGACGACGCCGTCGTCACCGAGGAGATAGACCCGACCGAACGGATCGACCGCCACCGCCCGAAGCGAGCTAAAGGAGGGGCCGGTGCCGACCAGTGCCTCCGTGCGGTCCCACCCCGAGACCCGGGTGCGCTCGCCGGTGGTCGGATCGCCGGTCCTCGGATCGACCCGGAAGAGCGCCGGCAGGCCCGTGGCATCATCATCCACCACCCAGATCCCGCCATCCGGCGCCACCGCCAGGTCCTGCGGCTTGGTCAGCACCGGCCCATTGCCCACCACGCCCTCGATCGAAAAGTCGGATCCGGAAAAGACCGTCGCCCCCGCCGCATCCACCCGATAGAGCGCCGGGGTCGTGTCCTCCACCAGGAGGATCGACGAGCCGTCCTCCGCCACCGCCACCGGGAAACACGGTGGATTGGGCGCCGCTACCCCAACCTGCACCCCGGTCAACGGATCCACACTGAGGACCTGCGAGCATTCGAACCGATCGAGAACGAGGAGATCGCCGTGGGTGCCTACTGCCACATCAAACCAGGTCCCCGCCGTCGGCGGCACGGTCGCGTCCCCGATCAGCCTGCGGCCGCCGGATGCAGCGTCGACGGCGATGAGCGCCTGGACCCCGGTGTCGCTATCGACTGCGACGACGACGATCTCTCCCGAGTCCCGCACGGTGAGGGTGACCGGAGTGGCGAAGGGAACCAGACCGCCGTCACCGCCGTCGGTCACCACAGAACGGGTGCCGGTGACGGGCACCACCCGGAGGACCGAGCTACTGCCTCTATCCGCAAGGACGAGATCCCCCTCCGGTTCCGCTGCCAGGTCAACACTCCCCACCAACTCCGCCGGACCGCCACCCACCGGCCCTGCCCCACCCACCTGAATACCGATGGCCTTCCGCGCCGGATTCCCCGCCCCATCGGTGGCGACTACCGTCAGCGGGGTGCCGAGGAGGGCGACATCGAGACCCTCGACTCGCCACTGGGTGGGATCGGCCCCCTGCACCAGATCCACGGGCCCCTTGGGGTTGGTCGGCCCGGTCACCGTGACCGCGGCGACGTCCGTAGCGAGGTCACTGGCCACGACGCCAACCGTCGTCGTCTGGCCCACAATCCCCCCCATGGGAAAGAGCAGGGTCACCTTCGGTGGGGTGGTGTCCTGCACCGTGAGCTGCTGCTGCGCCTGCGCCGTGTTCCCCGACGCGTCCGCTGCCGTCCAGGTGATGGTGTGGTTGCCGACGCCGAACGGACCGGCCTGGTCCGCGCTCGCCGCCACTGCCCCGTCCACCCCGTCCGTCGCCGTCACCGGCCCCAGCACCACCGGGGTCGTCGGACCCGTCGCCTCCACCGTGATCGGCGCCAGCGCCCCGAAGGCGGGCGGCGCCGTGTCCTCCACGGTGAGCTGCTGCTGCGCCTGCGCGGTGTTCCCCGACCCGTCCACCGCCGTCCAGGTGATCGTGTAGTTGCCGACGCCGAAGGGACCGGCCGGGTCCGCGCTCGCCGCCACTGCCCCGTCCACCCCGTCCGTCGCCGTCACCGGGCCGAGGGGAACTGGGGTGGTCGGACCCGTCGCCTCCACCGTGATCGGCGCCAGCGCCCCGAAGGCGGGCGGCGTCGTGTCCTCCACGGTGAGCTGCTGCTGCGCCTGCGCCGTGTTCCCCGACCCGTCCGTCGCCGTCCAGGTGATCGTGTAGTTGCCGACGCCGAACGGACCGGCCGGGTCCGCGCTCGCCGCCACTGCCCCGTTCACCAGGTCCGCCGCCGTCACCGGCCCCAGCACCACCGGGGTCGTCGGACCCGTCGCCTCCACCGTCACCGGCGGGAGCGCGCCAAAGGCGGGGGGGGTCTGATCGAGGACGGTGACCGCCACGGTGGCAGTGTCCGTGCCGCCGTGGCCATCGGCGACGGTAACCGTGGCGGTGAAGGGGCCGGCCGCGGTAAAGGCGGCGGTGCCGCCGAAGCTGCCGTCCGCCGCCAGGGTGAGGCCCGGCGGCAAGCTGCCGCCGGTCACCTGGAAGGTGAGGGGGTCACCCTCCACGTCGCTCGCGCTGAGGGGGGCGAGGGTCGCGCCCTGGGGAATGGTCTGCGGCGCAACCGCCTCCAGCCTCGGCGGGTCGTTCACCGGGGTGACGGTGAGGGTGAAGGTGTCGGAGGTCGAGCCGCCGTCGCCATCGTCGGCGGTGACGGTGATCGTGGCGGCGCCGAAAAAGTTGGCGGCCGGAGTGAGGGTGAGGCGGTTGCCCGCCACCGCGGCAGCCACCTCGACCGCACCGCTGGTCGCGGTAAAGGCGAGGGGATCGCCGTCGGGATCATTCGCGGCGACCTCGAGGGTGAGGCTCGCGTCCTCCGCCACCGTCTGGTCGCCGATTCCGGCCGCCTCCCCATCCCCCGCCGGCGGGAGCTGGTCGGTGGTGGTGAGGTCCCTGGGCGGGGTGTTCTCCACCGTCACCGGCAGGTGGAGGGGGACACCGCCCACGGTGACCGTGAGGGTGGCGCTCCCCTTGCCCGCCGGACGCAGGAGGCCGGTGTCGTCGACCTGGGCGACGCCGGAATCGTCGCTCGTCCACGCCGCCGGCGGCTCCAGGGCGGTGAAGTTGTCGTCGAAGGTGGCGGTGACCCCGAGGTCCACCGCCGCCGAATCGACCCGCAGGGGGCCGGGCGCCCCATCGGTGAGCTCCACCGAGGCGACCTGCGGCACCCCGTCGGCCGCGCCGTCGCCCTCGTGCATGACCACCACCCCGCCGTCACCGTCGCCGGTGACCGTGAGGTCGAGAAAGCCGGTGAAGTTAAGGGTCGAGAGCTGCCCGGCGGCGTCCACCACCTCGGCGGTGGCGGTCACCCGGAAGCGACGCGGGGTCCCCACCGGGACCTGCAGGTCGAGGCCGTTCACCTCCGGGGGCTGGATCTCACCATCCACCCGGGTCACCTCGCTGCCCCCTTCGCGGGCCACCTCCACCGTGTGGCGCTGGCCGGCAAAGTCCGGAGCGAGGACATCCACCACCATGCTGAGCGACTGGACGCGGCTTGGGAGGCGGATCGAGGCGCTGTGCACCGCACCGCCCGTGAGGGAGGCGGGCCACTGGACGGAGAGGGCGACCGGCGATCCGGTCGGATTGCCGCCGGTGGCGGCAGGGGCCCCATCGCTGCCGCTGCCGCCGCTACAGGCGGCGAGGAGGAGGGTGAGGGAGAGGGGGAGGAGACGGACGACGAGGCGGGTCATGGGGAGACTCCAGCGTTGGATGGGGGGGCGACTCGAGGGGATGGCCCGGTCGAGGGCGGCCGGACGGTTCCACCTCCCCCTCTCCAAGCAAACGCGATGCCAGCTCCGAGGAGGGAGGCAGAGCTCTTTGTTTTTATGACGTTCTGGACAGCGACACCGCTCACGCCGGGGCCGCACGCGGCGCCCGTCTCAATTTAAGACAGGCGCGATCCCTCAGAAGGCGCGGGTGAGGCCGAGGTCGAAAGCGATGTCACGATTGTCCGTGTGGTTGACCGGGATGCGCAGGCCGAGGCGCAAGGGGGTTCCCGGCCCCACGAACCACTGGAGGGCAGGGACGAGGTCGATGGCGGTAAAGGCGCCGGGGGTCGACTGATTCGCGCCGTCCACCGTGAAGGTGGTGGAGGCGATGGTCCGCGCGTCCACCTTCAGCCCGGCCACCAGCCCCGCCACCTGCTCCACCTCGCGGTCGACACCGATGATGAGGTTGGCAACATTGCCGTTTCTGAGCTCGATCCGCTCACTGCCGCCGCCGTCGACCACGTCGGCGTCGAAGTCGGCGCGGGTGTTGAGGCGGTAGCCGACGGTGAGGTCGACCCGCCAGACACCGAGGCGACGCACGAAGGTCTGGTAGAGGGCGTAATCCCACGAGCCGGTGCCGGTGGGGAGGAACTCACCTTCGTCACGGCTGTTGGGCTCGACGGTGGGTGCCTTGGCGATGGCGGTGGTGATCCCGAGGAGGCTCAGGGGGCTCCCCCACCGCCATGAGAGCGAGGTGGAGATGTCACCGAGGTCCTCCACCTCGCCCTCATTCCCGACCCGGCGAACCAAGGGGACAGCGGCCTGCAGCTTGAGGTTGTGCCGCAGCCGGTAGGCGACCGGGAAGGTGTAGAGGCTGAGACCCGAAGTGAAGGTGGCATCGAAGCCGAGTTCCAGGCCGACGCCCCTCGACGCGCCCGCACCCCCCTCCGGCCCCTCCCACGCCTCGCGCGAGCCGAGGAGAGTGGACTGGGTGGTGACGTAGTCGCCCTGGTAGAGAATCTGCTGCTGCTGCGCCGGATCGACGTTCGCCGGCAGGTTCTCTCGGGAGAGCTCGGGCGGGAACTGGAAGTCGAGAAGGACATCGCCGGTCTGCGCCGCCGCCGGCGCAGAGAGCACGAGGCCACCCATCAAGAGGAGGATAGGCCACCACCGGCCAGCGCACCGCTGCCCGCGCCCCATCGCGCCCCGCATCCCACCTCGTTCACCGCCCATGACCACCCTCCTCTCGGCACCGCGGGAGATCCGCGCGCACCCCGTAAAATGATGGTTTCACTGTGGTGAACACAAGGGTGCACACTGTTCAGATCGTCGCCAAGGAAGCGGCCGGCGGCACGGCGCGACGAGCGCGGGAATTGGAGACCACCATGCCACCCACACTGGAGATCTACCGCGGACCCACGGTGGTGGCGCGCCTGCGCCTGCACGGCCGTGCCGTCACCCTCGGGAGGGGCGAGGGGGTCGATGTCGACCTCGCGGAGGAGGCGGTGGGCGACACCCCGGCAGTGGTGGAGCCGACCACCGAGGGGCGCTGGCGCCTGCGCATCGGCACCTCGCTCAGCGCACGGCGCGACGCGGTGGTCCTTCGCGACGACGAGGCGGTCCCCCTCGGCAACCACCGGCTGCTCATCCGCGCCGACCCGAACCACGATGGCGGCACCGCCCAGAGCCTTGCGACCCCCACCCGCCTGGCGCAGGCCCACGAGGTGGCGGCGCAGGCGGGGGGTGCGGCGGCGAGCCTCTACCTGGAGTACGCGGGCACGCAGTGGCCCGTAGGCCACCGTCCCCTCACCGTCGGCACCGCCGACGACTGCGACGTGGTGATCGAAGACGCCACCGTGTCGCGCCACCACTGCCGCCTGGAGCCGCGCGACGAGCTTCTCTTTGTTCGCGACCTCGGCTCCACGAACGGCACTCAGGTAGACGAGGTGGCGATCCTGGAGGCGATGGTGCGCCCCGGGGCGCGGCTGCGCATCGGCAACACCTGCCTCCACCTGGTGGCTCGCGAGCGGCCGGTGACCACCCGGGGGCCGGACCGCTTCCACGGCATGGTCGGGGCCACCCCGGCCATGCGCGAGCTCTACCGCCTCCTGGAGCGGATCGCCGCCACCGACGCGCCGGTCCTCATCTCCGGCGACACCGGCACCGGTAAGGAGCTCGCCGCCCGCGCCATCCACGAGGCGAGCGGCCGGCGGCGCGGGCCGCTGGTGGTGGTGAACTGCGGCGCCATCCCCGAGGAGCTGATCGAGAGCGAGCTCTTCGGCCACGAGAAGGGCGCCTTCACCCACGCGGTGGCCACCCGCGACGGCGCCTTCACCCAGGCCAACGGCGGCACCCTCTTCCTCGACGAGGTGGGGGAGCTCCCCCTGGCGGTCCAGGCGACCCTCCTGCGGGTCCTGGAGGACCGCACCTTCAAACGGGTGGGGGGCAACCGCGAGCTCACCTCCGACTTCCGGGTCGTCGCCGCCACCAACCGCGACCTCACCGCCGAGGTGCGCGAGGGGCGGTTCCGCCAGGACCTCTTCTTCCGCCTCTATGTGGCGCCGGTGACCTTGCCGCCCCTGGCCGAGCGCCTCGACGACCTCCCCGCCCTGGTGGCCCACCTCCTCCAACGCGACGCCACCACCGGCGCGCCGCCCCCCGAGGTGGCCCCTGAGGCGATCGACCTCCTGTGCCGCTACCCGTGGCCGGGCAACATCCGCGAGCTGCGCAACGTCCTCGCCCGCGCCCAGTTCCTCAGCGATGGCCGCCGCCTCGGCCCCGACGCCTTCGCCTTTTTGGATGAGCTGGGGCCGACGGTACCGGGGATCGACCTCGCCCACCTCACCCTGCAGGAGGTGGAACGGATGACCATCGCCGCCCACCTCGCCGCCCACCAGGGGCAGCGGCGCGCCGCCGCGGCGTCGCTCGGGATCGCCACCTCCACCCTGTACGAGAAGCTCAAGCGGTACCCGGAGCTCGGGAGCGGTGGTGGGCGGGAGTAGCCGTGGCGACGGCGGCGACAGCGACCGCCTCCCCTTCGAGCTGCCCACCCCCCACGGGACCCTGCGCGGCGTCCTTCCCCTACCGCCGCGGCCAGTGCGCCTCTCCGAGGTAGTCGTGCCGCTCCTGGGCCTCGACACCGCCCTCATCGAGCAGGCAGTGCGCCATGCCGCCGCTGACGGCGAGCCGAGCCGCTGTGGCCCCACCTGCGGCGCCTGCTGCCGCCAGCTCGTCCCCCTCTCGGCCCCCGAGGCCTTCGCCCTCACCGCGGCGATGCGCGACTTGCCCGGCGAGCGGCGCCAACAGCTCCGCCACCGCTTCGCCGCCATCGGCGCCACCCTGGCGCGCTACCCGGACCTCAGCCGCCGCATCCTCGCCATCGACGATGACGAGACGGTGACCGCCACCACCGCGCTGGCCTACTTTCACCTCGCCATGGCGTGCCCCTTCCTGGAGGAGGAGAGCTGCTCCATCCACCCGGCCCGCCCCTCCATCTGCCGCGAGTACCACGTCTCCTCGGAGCCCGCGTGGTGCGCCACCCCGGAGGCGGGACAGAGCGAGGCGATCGCCGTCCCCCTCCGCCTCTCCGAGCTCCTCGCCCACGCCCACGCCTACCTCTACCACCTGGAGCGACCGCTCCTCGTCCCCCTGAGCCTGGCGCCGTCGTGGACCGCCGACCATCCGGAACTCGACCGCCTGGCGTGGCCCGCCGCACCGCTCTTCCGCGACCTCCTCGGGGCGATGGGGCGGGCGATGAAAGACGGCCCCGCCCGCGCCGCAGCCACCCTCAACGAGGAATCGCCACCGCCATCTCCACCACCGCCCGGCTCGCCAGGATCGACGCCGGCGGAGTGACGGCGAGTTGGAGGAGGCGGCGTTCGGCGCGCTCCGGGTGGTCGGCCACCGCCACCTCGATCGTGGCAGAGTCGCCGAGGCGGCCGCGGTAGCCTGCCTCCACCGCCGCCACCGCCTCGCCGTCACTCCGTCCCGCGAGACGCGGGGTCAGGTGGTGGAGGAGGGCGACGAGCTGCCCCACCACCAGGGGATAGGCGAGGTCGCTGCGGGCACGATCGAGGCGGCCCTCCTGCTCCGACGGAAGCTGCCGCGGCCGGTGGACGGTGACCGCCGGTGCGAGACGGACCCGATCGCGGCCGGGGACCGGCGCCACCGAGGTGATGCCGTGCTCGCCGAGAATCGCCACCTCCTCGGCGGCAAGGAGCGCCTCGGTCGCCCGACCCGCGGGCGACAGGCAGAGATCCTCCACCTCCCCGGCCGCGGCGCCCGGCCAGCCGCTGGCGCCGAACGCCTCGCCGGCGAGGAGCGCCGGGAGCAGCGCTGCCGAGCCCCACAGGGGGCCGGCCGCCTCGCGGTAATGGTGGGAACCGCGGCCGCCATCCTCCGCGCCGTACGCCCCGCGCAGGCAGACCCGGTTGTAAACCGCCGCGAGCCAGCTGCTCGCATCCTTGTCGCGCAGGGAGCGCCAGCCGGCGTAGGCGTCGCCGTCCAGGTGGATCGCCAGGGAGGGGATCGCCGCCACCCCCGCGTCGCCAAAGAAGCGCTCCCCCACCTCCACCACCACCGGCGCCTGTACCTCCTCGCCGAGCTCGGCGAGGGCCGCGAGGCTCGCCAGGGAGGCGGCCGCGTTCGAGAAGAGACGCGCCACCACCACCAGGGCGGGCGGGACCTCCGCCTCTCCCCCGTACCACGGTTCCACCACCGCCGTGCGCAGAATGGTCGCCTCTTCCCCCTCGGGCGCCGCCACCACCCCCAGGCGAACCCCCTCGCAACGGCCGAGGCGCCCCACCAGCAGGGCGACCCCACGCCACGCCCGCTCCAGGTCACGGAAGCGCGGGTCGGAGAAGACCTCGTCGAGCTGCAGGGAGATCTGCCGGTCCACCGCGTCGCACGCCTCGGCAAGGGCACGGGGGTCGGCCCCATGACCACGCCCGCCCCCCCAGGTGGCGGTGAGGCGCGCCAACGCGCTCGCCGCGTCCGCGGGCCGCGCCTCCTCCCCCGCCTCCACCCCCGGCGGCAGGTCGACCATGTCGAGGATCGAATCCACTGCGCCCGGAGGCGCGGAGCGAGCGGCGGGCGGCGACGAGGCCGCGGCGGCGCCGGGAGAAAAGCGGTGCTCCACCTCCGTCACCAGCGCTCGATCCGCCACCTCCTCCCGGGCTTGCGCCACGAGCTGCTCGACGGTGAGCCGGCCGCCGGCGGCCTCGTCCAGGAGGCGCTGCAAGGCGAGCCACGGCGCCAGGTTGGGGAGACACACCGCCACCGCCTCGGGACGAAAGGCGACCATGGAGGTGATCGGCAGGGCGACGTCGAGCTCCGCCGGCTGGGCGTCGATGCGGTTCGCCACCCGCAGGCGCAGGGTCCCGGCGCACGCTGCCACCGCCCCGTCGAGCCCCTCCGCATCCACCGGCAGGGTGGCGACGGGCAGCGGCGCACCGGTTCGATGGTCGGCGGGGGGCGCCAGGGGAGCGACCACCACCACGCGAAAGGTCGGCCTCGGAAACGACTCCATCTTCTCCTCCTTCGCAACCGCCGCGCTCAGGCGCGCAGGCGGACTGCCACCCCCTCGACCTCCGGGACCATCAGGTCGGCGACCGCCGCCACCCCGCGCCAGGTGAGGCAGACCAGGTGGTCATCCGGCCGCACGACGCAGGTGTCGAGGTGGAGCTCCACCGCCTCCTCGCGCGGTCCGGCGGCGGGCGGCTGCGCCTCGCTCCCGGCCACCCCCGGGGTGTCCGGGGCAAAGCGGTGGATCGCCGCCTGCAGGGCGACGCCGGGGAGGCGGAAGAGGAGGCGGCCGTCGGCGGTGAGGCGAAGGAGTTCGATCTCCTCGTCCCCCGCCAGGTAGCCGTCAAACTGGAGCCACCGGTAGGCCGCGTTGTAGTAGTCGAGGCGGAAGTCCTCCGGCGGCAGGGGCGAGCGCTCCGTACGCCACCGCTCGTCAAAGGTGCCGAGCGCGGCGATGCGCGAGGCGGCGCAGCGTGGCACCACCCCGAACCCCACCGTCTCCGGGTGGTCGTCCCAGGTGCGCACCGGTTTCTCCAGGGGCTCGATGTTGGCGAGCGGCGCCCCCTTCGCCTCCTGCTTCTTTTCCACCTTCACGAACCCCTTGCCCACCGGGTTCTCCTCCCACACCCCGCCGGCGGGGGAAACTCCGCCAAAGGCGAGGTGGGCGCCGAGCTCCATCTCCGTGAAGGGGATCGGCTGGCCCGCCCGCGACGCCTTTTCCCAGACCCGGTCACCGAAAACCCGCACCCCGCACCGCCGCTCCCCCACCCGCACCCCCGCCTCCACATAGGGCGCCGCCTGGCCCGCCGGGGCGTGGACCGAGCCGGCGACGATCACGTCGGCGCGCGGTTTGAACGGCGCGGTGTCCGCCTCCCAGCGCGCGATCCCGCTGTCGCCGAGGGGCTCGTCCGCATAGGCCACCGGCTCCTGGGCGGCGGCCAAGGTGAGGCCGTCGTCACCGATCTCATAGGTCGCCTTCACCACCACCGTGACCACCGGCCGCGACTCGGGGCCGATCCCGAAGAGCACCTCCACCTCGAAGGGGGTCTCGTTGTCGATGTTCATCGTCGCTCGGAGGCTGGCACGCGAGACAGCCGGTCAGGTGAGCACCCCGGGGGTCGGCACCGAGGTGCCCCCCACCACCGGCCCCACCGGCACGAAGGGGGGGGCGAAGGTGGGGATGGGGCCGGTGCCAAGGACGTTCTGCACCAGGGTCGTCGCCTTGAAGAGGGTGAAGCTCGTGTTGAACGCCTGCGCCACCGCCTCGAAGAGCTCCTTATGGTGGAGGGCGTCCGGGTCGCCAAGGTTGGCGATCATCTGTGCCTTGAGGCTCGCTGGCGAGAGCATCGCCTCCCCGGGTGACGAGAAGGCGATGAGCGGCATGGGCACGCACGGCGTCGGCGGCGCCATGGGGCCGGGAAAGGCGGCGAAGGCGGGGTACATGAGCTGGCCCATCAACCCCGACTGCCAGGTCTGCCAGGCGGTGGAGACCACCTGTGCGATCGCCTTCGAATACTTCATGAATTGCGCTGTATTGACCGGCGCCGAAGCGAGGATGAAGGGCATGAGCGGCGGTCCGGTGAGGTTCCCCGGCAGGACCATCCCCACCGGCCCATTGATCACCATGCCGCTGACCATGGTGAGCTTCATCCACTTGTCGATCCCATCGCAGATCGCGCCGCTGATCTTGTCGATGAAGTCGGCGAACCCCTTGCCGATCTCCCTCTGGGTCTGGACGTGGTACTTGTTCGGGCTCTTGACGAGGAAGACCGACGCGGCATCCGGCGGATTCACCAGCTCGCTGATAGCGAACGCCTTGGTGTACTGCTCTCCCCTCGGCGTCGTCCACTTCACCGGCAGGCCGATCGCCGTCGCCTTGAAGTTCAGCTTGCCAAGCTGCGAGAGCATGGACTTCTGCGGCGCCGGCACGGTCTCTAGCCCCCGACGATCACGTCGGGGCTCCCCTCGATCAGATTGCCGGGACCGCCACAGTGTTTGTCCTGATCGCCCATGCGGTGGGCCGGCTTGTTGTTGATGAGCACCGTGGCCGAGCCGCTCACCGCTTCCCACGTGTTCGGCCCGCAACACGCGGCGTCAATCCCCTTGTCCCCCTTTCTGAGAGCCGGGCGGCCATTCACCAGGACGTCGGGTGACGCTGAGATCGCCGGCCCGACCACCGCCGGGTGGGGGCAGAGCGGGCAGCCGTGGGCGTCCGCCGGCGCGAGGGACTTGTCACCGAGCCTTCCTTGTCCGGGCATCTCCTCATTCCTCCATTCGAAGGGGTAACCGCAAGCGCCACGACCGGCCGCCACAATGGCCCCGCTGCAGGAACCGTACCAGCCCCCACCCCCCGGCCAAAGCCACTTCCTGGGTTCCCACCCCGCGTCCCCCCGCGCCCCCCCCCTTGCCGCCCCCCCGCGCCCAGCCGGCGGCGTCGGGA
>Ga0114931_10006922_pt1 | contig 13913 bp, 24 predicted proteins | sample 2SBtaG_FD_89579 | JGI IMG/M metagenome (GOLD analysis project Ga0114931, IMG submission 89579) | Deep subsurface microbial communities from Kolumbo volcano to uncover new lineages of life (NeLLi) - 2SBTROV14_V59a metaG | ecosystem: Environmental > Aquatic > Marine > Volcanic | place: Kolumbo...
GGGAACCTTGAACACCCTGTGGATCCGTGGCTCCCTGTGGACCCGTGGCTCCCGTGACCCCTCGGGGACCGGTAGAACCAATAGCACCTGGAGAGCCTTGAGGTCCGGTAACCCCAGGTGGGCCAGTCACTCCCGTAACACCGGGTGATCCCTGCGAGCCTGTCGGACCAGTCGACCCACGGGGTCCAGTAACTCCCGTGACGCCCGGAGAGCCCTGATCGCCCTGTGGGCCCGTGGCGCCAATCGGTCCAGTCACTCCCGTAACACCAGGAGACCCCTGCTGACCCTGCGGACCGATCGCCCCGGTGACACCGGGAGATCCCTGGTCGCCTTGAGGACCTGTAGGTCCAGTGACTCCCGGAGAACCCTGAGCTCCCTGAGGACCAGTTGAACCAGTCGCGCCCGGGGATCCTTGGGGTCCGGTAGCACCAGTAGTTCCCGGAAAGCCTTGGCTGCCTTGAGGACCTGTAGATCCAGTTATCCCAGGTGATCCCTGTTGGCCTTGAGGTCCGGTGAAGCCCGTCTCGCCCTGAGGACCCGTAGCTCCGGTTACACCAGGTGATCCCTGATTGCCTTGCGGTCCGGTAGGTCCGGTAGGTCCGGTAGACCCAGTGACTCCCGGGGATCCTTGGTTTCCCTGGGGGCCGGTCGCTCCTTGCGGACCAGTGGCTCCAGTGGCTCCAGTCGATCCCTGGTTGCCCTGAGGGCCAGTCGCGCCCGTGATTCCGGGGCTCCCTTGCTCACCCTGGGGACCAGTTGCTCCTGTTGCGCCGTCCGAACCCGTGACACCAGTGACACCTGGAGAACCTTGCTCACCCTGCGGGCCGGTGAAACCCGTTACCCCATCCGGCCCAGTCGCGCCCGTGACACCTGGCGAGCCCTGTCCACCCTGTGGACCGGTGGCCCCCGGGGATCCTTTCCCACCTTGAGGCCCAATCGCCCCAGTTTCACCTCGTAGACCTGTCGGACCAGTCGCACCTGTTGCTCCGCCAGGTCCCGTCGCCCCAGTGACTCCAGGTGATCCTTGGCCACCTTGTGGACCGGTTGCTCCAGTAACGCCCGGAGATCCCTGAGGACCGGTTGGACCGGTAGAGCCCGTTACACCTGGACTCCCTTGGCCACCCTGAGGGCCAGTGAATCCGGTCGCCCCTATGACGCCCGGGGACCCCTGATCACCCTGCGGACCCGTAGGCCCCGTCGCACCAATGATTCCAGGCGACCCCTGATTACCTTGAGGACCGGTTGGACCCGTAGTCCCGTCAGGCCCAGTGGCGCCCGTAACACCCGGGGACCCATGATCTCCCTGGGGTCCAGTAGCGCCCGTTGCTCCGTCAGGACCTGTGGCTCCTGTGACTCCCGGAGAGCCCTGATCACCCTGGGGACCAGTCGGACCAATCTCGCCCGTAATACCAGGCGAACCTTGTGGACCTGTTGGGCCAATTGCGCCCTGCGGCCCAGTAGCGCCCTGCGGCCCGGTCGCACCGGTGTCACCCTGCGGACCGGTCGGACCGGTCGCGCCGGTTACGCCAGGAGACCCCTGGTCTCCCTGAAGACCTGTGGGCCCAGTGGCGCCTTGTGGGCCCGTGGCCCCCGTTGTCCCTGGACTCCCCTGATCACCCTGCGGGCCCGTCGATCCGGTCTCCCCTTGCGGCCCGGTGATGCCCGTAACGCCAGGAGACCCTTGACCTCCCTGCGGCCCGGTCGAACCAGTAACACCATCTGAGCCAGTTGCTCCCGGGGGTCCCGTCGGACCTTCTGGGCCAGTTGCTCCGGTGACACCGGGTGAGCCCTGGTCACCCTGCGACCCTGTCGGACCCGTCTCCCCTCGCGGACCAGTAGGTCCGGTAGCACCCGTGATTCCAGGACTTCCTTGTTCACCATGAGGACCGGTGGCGCCCGTTGTTCCGTCTGCGCCAGTCGGTCCCTGAGGCCCAGTGGCGCCTGTGACTCCGGGTGATCCCTGATCGCCCTGCGAACCAGTCGGACCTTGCGGCCCTGTGGCACCCGTGACTCCGAGTGAACCCTGGGCACCCTGAGGACCTGTCGCGCCCGTTATTCCGTCTGCGCCAGTGGCCCCTTGCGGGCCAGTCGGACCCGTCTCTCCTTGCGGGCCAGTAGCGCCAGTGACGCCGGGGCTCCCTTGCGGTCCAGTCGGACCGGCTGGACCTTCGGGTCCAGTTGCGCCAGTCGGCCCCTGCGGGCCCATAACTCCTGTGAGCCCCGGCGAGCCCTGGGCACCCTGAGGCCCGGTGGCCCCCATAACACCAGGAGACCCTTGGTCCCCTTGGGCACCCGTCGGACCTTGTGGCCCTGTGGCACCCGTGACTCCGAGTGAACCCTGAGCACCCTGAGGACCTGTCGGCCCGGTTGCGCCGGGACTCCCTTGATCGCCCTGAGGACCTGTCGGACCGGTCTCCCCTTGCGACCCGGTGGCCCCGGTGACTCCTGGGGATCCTTGATCCCCTTGGGGACCGGTTGAACCCTCAGGACCTGTCGATCCCGTAATTCCAGGTGAACCTTGTTCACCCTGAGGGCCGGTTGAACCCGTTACTCCGGGAGATCCTTGATCACCCTGGGGACCAGTCGAACCGATCGCACCAGTGGCTCCATCAATACCAGTGGCTCCTTGCGGACCAGTCGCGCCAGTTATTCCGGGGCTACCTTGATTTCCTTGGGATCCAATCGGACCTTCAGGACCTGTCGCCCCAGTAACTCCATCAACCCCAGTAGAACCCTGTGGACCAGTTGCCCCAGTAAATCCTGGGGATCCTTGATCGCCCTGCGGGCCCGTCGATCCAGTTTCACCCTGAGGCCCAGTGAATCCTGTAACTCCCGGCGATCCTTGGTCACCTTTAGGTCCAATCGAGCCCGTGGCTCCCGGAGATCCCTGATCACCCTGGGGACCAGTGATACCTGTAGCTCCCGGTGATCCTTGCTCGCCTTGAGGACCTGTAGAACCCTCAGGGCCCGTAGCTCCAATAACTCCCGGTGATCCTTGATTACCTTGCGGCCCCGTAGGACCAATTTCACCTTGAGGCCCAGTTGCTCCTGTGACTCCGTCAGGTCCAGTCGACCCTTGCGGTCCAGTTGCTCCTGTAATTCCAGGAGAACCCTGATCACCCTGCAGACCGGTCGCACCAGTTACTCCTGGAGATCCTTGATCACCCTGGGGACCAGTCGCGCCTGTAACACCCGGTGAACCGTGATCGCCCTGTGGACCTGTGGGACCCCCCGGTCCCGTAGCCCCAGTGACTCCGTCGGCGCCAGTCGGTCCCTGAGGTCCGATTGGCCCAGTCTTTCCCTGTGGACCAGTTTCCCCCTGAGGACCAGTGAACCCTGTAACTCCAGGAGATCCCTGATCGCCCTGTGGACCTATGGGACCCGTTACACCATCCGCACCAGTTGAACCTTGCGGACCGGTAGCACCAGTAACTCCGGGCGAGCCTTGTTCTCCCTGAGGACCTGTAGGTCCAGTTTTCCCCTGTGGCCCTGTCGGTCCTGTGACCCCTGGAGACCCCTGATCTCCTTGAGGTCCTGTCGAGCCTTCAGGACCAGTCGCCCCAGTGACTCCGGGTGAGCCTTGTTCGCCCTGCGGACCTGCGGGCCCCGTCTCCCCTCGAGGACCCGTCGCACCAGTTACTCCTGGTGAACCCTGATCACCTTGTGGGCCCATAGGCCCTGTTGCACCAGTGACTCCGTCAACGCCAGTCGGTCCCCAGGGTCCGGTCGGGCCTGTGATACCCGGTGAACCCTGATCGCCTTGTGGACCAGTTGGACCCGTCGCCCCGGTAACACCAGGTGAACCCTGGTTTCCTTGAGGGCCAGTAGCTCCTGTGACTCCTGGGGATCCTTGATCACCTGTAGGACCTGTAGGCCCAGTTTCACCCTGTGGTCCTGTGGCTCCAGTTACACCGGGAGAACCCTGATCGCCCGTTGGTCCCGTCGGACCAGTCTCTCCCTGTGGCCCGGTCGCACCAGTTACACCAGGGCTCCCTTGATCCCCTTGTGGTCCTGTCGGCCCTTCCAGACCCGTGACCCCGGTGACTCCAGGTGAACCCTGGTTTCCTTGATGGCCGGTAGCTCCAGTGACTCCGGGGGACCCCTGCTCACCCTGGGGACCAGTCGGGCCAGTCTCTCCCTGAGGTCCTGTCGCTCCAGTTACACCGGGAGAACCGGGAGAACCCTGATCACCCTGAGGCCCTGTGATCCCCGTGGCGCCAGGCGACTCTTGTTCACCTTGTGGGCCCGTGGCTCCGATGATTCCCGGAGATCCTTGCGGACCAATCGAACCAGTTAAACCAGTGACTCCCGGATTGCCCTGGGGACCTGTGGGACCAGTTTCACCCTGTGGACCAGCGGGACCGGTTGCGCCAGTGACTCCCGGAGAGCCCTGATCACCCTGGGGACCAGTCGGACCTGTGGTTCCAGGTGATCCCTGGTCACCCTGCGGACCGGTCGCTCCAGTGGACCCGTCAGGACCGATGACTCCAGGGGATCCTTGTTCGCCCTGTGGGCCAGTAGGACCTGTAACTCCCGTAGCTCCGACGGGCCCAATCGCACCAGTGACCCCGGGAGACCCTTGTTCGCCCTGAAGACCGATTGGTCCCGTGACGCCAGTGACTCCAGGTAATCCTTGGTCACCCTGAGGCCCAGTAGGACCGGTAACACCCTGAAGGCCAGTTATACCGGTGACTCCGGGAGATCCTTGGTCACCCTGCGGACCTATGGGACCTATTGCTCCTGTGACACCTGGAGACCCCTGATCTCCCTGAGGTCCAGTAGCTCCCGTGACTCCAGGTGAACCTTGGGGGCCAGCAGGTCCAGTCGCGCCCGTGATTCCGGGCGATCCCTGGTCTCCCTGGGGACCTGTCGGACCGGTCACTCCTGTGACACCATCTGGCCCGGTTGGACCAGTGACACCTGGAGAGCCCTGTGGACCGGTAGAACCAGTGATACCGGGAGATCCTTGATTGCCTTGCGAACCGGTCGGGCCCGTCGATCCCGTAACTCCAGGGGATCCTTGACCTCCCTGCGGCCCTATTGCTCCTGTAACTCCAGGGGATCCCTGGTCTCCCTGCGGCCCTATTGCTCCTGTAACTCCAGGGGATCCCTGGTCTCCCTGGGGACCCGTCGGACCTGTAGATCCAGTGATACCTGGAGATCCTTGTTCGCCTTGAGGTCCAGTTGGTCCAATAGCTCCGGGCGATCCTTGGTCACCCTGAGATCCAGTCGGACCGGTCGCCCCAGTAATACCCGGTGAGCCCTGGTCTCCCTGGGGACCTGTCGGACCCATGGATCCAGTGACTCCAGGAGAACCATGCTTACCCTGCGGGCCCGTCGGGCCAATGTCACCCTGGGGTCCCGTGGCACCGGTAACGCCTGGACTCCCCTGATCACCCTGAGGGCCGGTTATGCCGGTTACACCAGGGGACCCTTGTCCTCCCTGCGATCCAGTCGGACCTGTCTCTCCCTGAGGTCCAGTTGGTCCCATGGCCCCGGTGACACCGGGAGATCCCTGATCGCCATGAGGTCCGGTCGGGCCCGTCGAACCAGTGACTCCGACAGGTCCGGTCGGACCTTGCGGACCGGTCGCGCCAGTTACTCCTGGACTTCCCTGACTACCCTGCTGGCCCGTGGGCCCGGTCTCCCCCTGAGGACCGGTCGGACCAGTCGCTCCAGTTATTCCAGGGGATCCCTGATCACCCTGAGGGCCGGTCGAGCCAGTTGCACCAGTGACGCCGGGGGATCCTTGCGCTCCCTGCGGACCAGTTGGACCTGTGGCCCCGGTGACCCCGTCCGCTCCGATCGGACCTTGTGGACCCGTGGCACCCGGACTGCCCTGATCTCCCTGGGAGCCTGTAGCTCCAGTGATTCCAGGTGATCCCTGGCCACCTTGTGGGCCAGTGGGTCCAGTTACACCTGGGGATCCCTGGCCACCTTGGAGTCCAGTTGCGCCCGTGACTCCGTCGGGTCCTATCGCACCCGTGATACCGGGCGAACCCTGGTCACCCTGCGGGCCCGTGACGCCAGTGACTCCGGGCGATCCTTGGTCGCCCTGAGGGCCGGTTATGCCGGTTGCACCTGGGGATCCCTGTTCACCTTGCGGACCCGTCGGGCCCATCGCGCCCGTGACTCCAGGAGATCCCTGAACGCCCTGAGGTCCCGTCGGGCCAGTATCGCCTTGCAGGCCAGTCGCTCCAGTAACGCCAGGTGAGCCCTGATAACCCTGCGGACCGGTCGCGCCTGTAATCCCAGGTGATCCTTGGTCGCCCTGAGGGCCCGTGACTCCAGTGACACCTGGCGATCCCTGCGGACCAATGGGACCGGTCGCTCCGGTGGGTCCATTAGGACCGGTAGCACCCTGAGGCCCAGTAGCTCCAGTAATACCCGGGTCGCCCTGGGGACCCACGGGGCCGGTAGCCCCCTCCACACCCGTCGCGCCCTGCGGACCAATCGTCCCAGTGATACCTGGGGATCCCTGATCACCCTGGGGACCGGTGGGGCCAGTTATTCCAGGGAATCCCTGATCACCCTGAGGACCAGTCGCACCGGTCTCGCCCTGAGGACCAGTAGCTCCACCCGGCCCCGTCGCGCCTTGCGGACCAATAGCTCCCGTGACACCTGGAGAGCCCTGATTACCCTGCGGCCCAGTTTGGCCTGTGGCACCAGTTACACCAGGGGAACCCTGATCACCCTGAGGGCCCGCCGCGCCCGTGACGCCTGTAATCCCGGGCGAGCCTTGCCCACCCTGAGGGCCCGCCGGTCCAGTCGCGCCTGTAGCGCCATCCGGACCAGTCGCTCCGGTAACCCCGGGCGAGCCCTGCCCACCCTGAGGACCAATGGGACCCGTTACCCCGGGCGATCCCTGGTCGCCCTGAGGGCCAGTGGATCCAGTCGCGCCCCTGGGACCTGTGGTCCCAGTAACCCCAGGAGAGCCCTGCTCACCCTGAGGCCCTGTGGCACCAGTAACGCCTGGGGATCCATGGTCACCCTGAGGGCCAGTTATACCAGTTGCACCGGGAGATCCCTTGTCTCCTTGCGGACCGGTGGCCCCGGTGACGCCAGTTATACCAGGTGACCCCTGATCACCCTGTGGACCGGTTGGTCCAGTAACACCCGTAACTCCAGGTGATCCCTGATCACCCCGAGAGCCAGTGGGTCCGGTTGGGCCGGTCGCGCCCGTGACACCCGGGGATCCGTGGTCTCCCTGAGGCCCAGTCGCGCCCACTGCTCCATCAGGACCCGTGGCGCCAGTAACTCCGGGTGATCCTTGCTCGCCCTGTAGACCGGTTGGTCCAGTAGCGCCCGTGACACCCTGAGACCCCTGATCACCCTGTGGGCCGGTTGGTCCAGTGACACCCTGTGGACCGGTAAAACCGGTCGGACCCTGAGGCCCGGTCGGACCCGTGGTCCCAGTGACACCGGGGCTTCCCTGATCTCCTTTGGGGCCAGTCGTCCCGGTTACACCTGGTGAACCCTGCTCACCCTGAGGACCGGTCGCACCAGTAGCTCCGTCCGGACCCGTAGCGCCCGTGACACCATCAGGTCCGGTCGCACCCGTAACTCCCGGAGACCCTTGCGGACCCGTAGCGCCGGTTACGCCTGGAGACCCCTGATCACCCCGCGGCCCGGGGTCTCCCGCGACGCCCGTTGCTCCGTCAGGACCTGTAGCTCCAGGTGAGCCCTGCCCACCCTGGGGACCGGTCGCACCAGTCGCGCCCTGCGGACCCGTCGGTCCCGTAATTCCGGGGGATCCCTGGCCGCCCTGAGGACCTGTTATGCCAGTCGCGCCAGGGGATCCCTGTTCACCCTGTGGGCCGGTCGATCCAGTGATGCCTGGAGATCCTTGAGGACCTGTAGGTCCAATCTCACCTTGCGGACCTGTCGAACCAGTTGAACCCTGCGGACCAGTTGCTCCGACGGGGCCGATTGCCCCGGTTACACCCGGAGATCCCTGCGGACCGATTTGGCCGGTCGCTCCAGTAACTCTAGGAGATCCTTGCTCTCCTTGGGAACCCGTCGGACCTGTCGCGCCCGTCACTCCGGGGGATCCCTGCCCACCTTGTGGCCCTATTGGTCCTGTGACACCGGGCGAGCTCTGAGGACCTGTAGCACCGGTGACGCCAGGCGAGCCCTGATCGCCCTGCGGACCAGTCGATCCAGTATCCCCTCGAGGACCCGTAGGCCCGGTGACTCCAGGACTTCCCTGATCCCCCTGAGGGCCTGTGGCCCCGTCAGCCCCGGTCGGTCCTGTGACCCCTGTGACTCCGGGGGATCCCTGAGGCCCAATGGAACCTGTGGCGCCCTGCGGGCCAGTTGCGCCGGTTATACCGGGGGATCCTTGTTCACCTTGTGGACCGGTTGGACCAGTCTCTCCTTGGGGACCCGTGGTCCCAGTGACTCCGGGCGATCCCTGATCACCCTGGGGGCCGGTCGGTCCCGCGGGGCCGTCGACTCCTGTGGGTCCTTGCGGGCCAGTTGCACCGGTGACACCCAGCGATCCTTGTTCACCCTGCGGACCCGTGGACCCGGTTACACCCGGAGAGACCTGCGGACCGATTTGGCCAGTGACTCCGGCCGCTCCGTCCGGTCCAGTGGCTCCAGTAATTCCAGGCGAACCCTGACTACCCTTGGGGCCGGTCGGACCCGTGTCCCCTCGAGCTCCAGTAATACCTGGAGAGCCTTGATCACCCTGAGGCCCGGTGACGCCCGTTACACCAGGACTTCCCTGGTTGCCCTTAGGACCTGTCGGACCTGTCTCGCCCTGGGGCCCCGTGATTCCAGTGACACCCGGCGAGCCTTGGGGACCCGTAGGACCAGTCGGTCCCGTAACCCCGGGCGAACCCTGTATGCCCTGAGGGCCTGTAGACCCAGTTACGCCTGGTGAGCCCTGCTCTCCCTGCGAACCGGTTGCGCCAGTAACGCCGGGACTCCCTTGATCACCCTTAGGACCTGTTGGACCGGTCTCCCCCTGCGGCCCGGTGGTTCCGGTGACACCCGGAGATCCATGGTTCCCCTGTGGTCCTGTCGCGCCGGTGACACCCGGCGAGCCTTGGGGACCAGTTATGCCGGTTGCGCCGGGGGATCCCTGCTCTCCCTGAGGACCGGTCGGTCCTGTAGTACCGGTAGCGCCGGGGGATCCCTGTTCACCCTGTGGGCCGGTCGGACCGGTCACTCCCGTGACACCAGGGGACCCTTGACCCCCCTGCGGACCCGTCGGACCAATATCGCCTCGAGAGCCCGTGGGTCCCGTTTCACCCTGCGGCCCGGTTGCCCCCGTTACACCAGGAGATCCTTGGTCGCCCCGCGGACCAGTCGGTCCGGTTGCTCCTTGCGGACCAGTCGGTCCAGTGACACCCGGAGACCCTTGACCCCCCTGTAGCCCAGTAGCTCCCGTGACGCCAGGGGATCCCTGATCACCTTGTGGCCCGGTGGAACCTATGGCGCCCTGAGGACCTGTGGCTCCAATGACCCCAGGAGATCCCTGAGCTCCGATCGGACCAGTGACTCCAGGACTTCCCTGATCCCCCTGAGGGCCTGTTGATCCTGTCGCCCCAGTGATCCCGGGTGATCCTTGGTCACCCTGCGGTCCGGTCGCACCGGTAGCACCGGGACTGCCCTGGTCACCCTTAGGACCTGTCGCGCCTGTGATGCCCTGGGGTCCCTGGGGTCCCTGCAGACCCGTCGCGCCGGTGACGCCAGGGGATCCCTGGTCACCCTGCGGACCCGTGGAACCGGTGACTCCGGGCGAGCCTTGATCACCCTTAGGACCTGTCGGACCTGTCTCGCCCTGCAAACCAATAGGCCCGGTAGCTCCGGTGACTCCGGGCGAACCCTGTGGACCAGTCGGTCCAGTCTCACCTTGCGGACCAGTTGCACCAGTAGCCCCAGGGGAGCCCTGATTGCCCTGGGGACCTGTAGCCCCCATTATTCCAGGAGATCCTTGATCGCCCCGCGGACCAGTGGGACCTGTATCACCTCGAGGACCAGTGGGACCTGTATCACCATGCGGCCCTGTGGCACCAATGATTCCGGGCGATCCCTGATCACCCTGCGGCCCTGTCGGACCTGTGTCACCCTGCGGTCCAGTCGCACCGGTGATTCCAGGGGATCCTTGTGATCCGGTTGCGCCTGTGACTCCGTCAGGCCCAGTCGCTCCTTGAGGACCAGTTATACCGGTCGCACCTGGACTACCTCGCTCTCCCCGCGGACCAGTCGGTCCGGTTGCTCCTTGTGGACCAGTCGGACCAGTGACACCCGGAGACCCAGTTGCGCCAGTAACTCCGTCCGCTCCGGTCGGACCTTGCGGACCGATGGGACCCGTTACACCCGGACTTCCCTGATCACCCTGAGGACCAGTGGATCCGGTCGCTCCGGTGACGCCAGGCGAGCCCTGATCTCCTTGGGGGCCCGTAGGACCAGTGACACCCGTGACACCATCCGCCCCAGTCGGACCTTGTGGGCCGGTCGGTCCAGTCGCACCGGTGACTCCGTCTATCCCGGTCGGACCCTGAGGGCCTGTTGGACCCGTGACCCCTGGTGACCCCTGGTTGCCCTGAGATCCAGTGGGTCCAGTCGCACCGGTGACTCCAGGCGAGCCCTGGGGGCCCGTAGGTCCCGTCGTACCAGTAACACCTGGAGATCCTTGGTCACCCTGGGGACCCGTGGATCCAGTCGCGCCCGTAGCGCCGTCAGGACCGGTTGCGCCAGTAACTCCCGGAGAGCCCTGATTTCCCTGGGGACCTATGGCCCCTGTGACTCCCGGTGAGCCCTGATTTCCCTGGGGACCCGTTGGACCTGTCGCACCGGTGACACCAGGAGATCCCTGGTCGCCTTGAGGACCAGTTATACCGGTTGCACCCGGACTACCTTGATCTCCCTGAGGTCCTGTCGGGCCCGTGTCGCCCTGAGAGCCAGTCGGACCAGTGACACCCGGGGATCCCTGATCCCCCTGCGGACCAGTAGGACCAGTCGCGCCCTGAGGTCCAGTCGCGCCAGTTACACCGGGAGAACCCTGATCACCCTGAGGCCCTGTGGATCCAGTGATTCCAGGTGAACCTTGATCTCCCTGAGGACCGGTTGCACCAGTAGCGCCGTCAGGTCCGGTCGCTCCTGTTACTCCATCAGGACCAATAGCACCAGTGACTCCAGGAGATCCCTGATCACCCCGGGGACCTGTGGGCCCTGTCGCTCCTGTGACACCCGGCGAGCCCTGATTTCCCTGAGGTCCCATGGGACCAGTTGCACCAGTAGCCCCGTCAGGTCCCGTGGCACCAGTGACTCCGGGCGAGCCCTGATCTCCCTGTGGACCCGTGGGGCCAGTCTCGCCCTGAGGACCAGTGGCACCAGTGACTCCGGGAGATCCTTGGTCGCCCTGTGGTCCCATTGGACCTGTCGCGCCTGTTGCTCCATCAGGGCCAGTCGCACCAGTGATGCCAGGGGATCCCTGGTCTCCCTGAGATCCGGTTGGTCCGGTCGCACCCGTGACACCCGGTGAACCTTGCGGTCCCGTCGAACCAGTGACACCCGGTGAGCCCTGATCTCCCTGAGGTCCCGTGGCGCCAGTTACGCCTGGTGATCCCTGCGGTCCAGTCGATCCGGTCTCACCCTGAGGACCCGTGACTCCAGGTGATCCCTGGTCGCCTTGGGGACCAGGAGGCCCAGTCGCTCCTGTTACTCCGGGGGATCCCTGGTCACCCTGAGGGCCAGTCGAGCCAATAACTCCAGGCGAGCCTAGATCGCCCTGAGGACCAGTGGGTCCGGTCGCACCTTGAGGGCCGGTGGATCCCGTGACACCAGGAGATCCCTGCTCGCCCTGCGGACCCGTAGGGCCAGTCTCTCCCTGAGGACCAGTCGCACCCGTGATGCCAGGAGATCCCTGGTCTCCCTGAGAGCCGGTTGGTCCGGTAGCACCGGTAGCCCCGTCAGGTCCGGTCGCACCCGTAATTCCTGGAGATCCTTGTGGACCCTGGTCGCCCTGAGGACCAGTGGACCCAGTTGCCCCAGTGACTCCGGGCGAGCCCTGGTCACCCGGAGGACCTGTAGGGCCAGTCGGGCCCTGAGATCCAGTCGCGCCAGTGACTCCAGGAGATCCCTGATTCCCCTGGGGACCCGTAGGACCAATCTCACCTTGCGGACCTGTGACTCCGGGCGAGCCCTGGTCACCCTGAGGACCTGTAGGGCCAGTCGGGCCCGTCGCTCCCGTGACGCCGGGGGATCCCTGATCCCCCTGAGGGCCGGCGGCTCCCTGAGGTCCCGTCAGACCAGTGGCGCCAGTGACTCCAGCCGGACCGGTTGGGCCAGGAAAGCCTTGAATACCCTGCGGACCAGTAGCGCCGGCGGGGCCAGTGGGGCCAGTAGCTCCAGTGGGGCCTTGAGCTCCAGTGGGGCCAGTGGTTCCGGCGGGGCCTGGAAGACCGGTATAACCGCGCGGACCGATCGTCCCTTGTATGCCCTGCGAGCCGGTGGCGCCCTGCGGACCGGTAGGGCCAGTCGCACCGGTGGCGCCACGCGGACCGGTGGCTCCTTGGAGACCGGTGGCGCCACGCGGACCCGTTGCGCCCATCGGTCCGGTGGCGCCCATCGGGCCTTGCAGGCCGGTCGCACCTTGCAGGCCGGTCGCACCTTGCGGACCAGTGAATCCTGGAGATCCTTGCGGCCCCGTCGAGCCGGTGGCACCGGTGGATCCTTGATCGCCCTGCAGACCCGTGGCACCCTGAGGGCCGGTCGCACCGATCGGACCCTGAGAACCGGTCGCACCGGTCGCACCGGTGACTCCTGGAGAGCCCTGTACGCCCTGGAGACCGGTCGCGCCTTGCGGGCCAGTGGGGCCGGTAATTCCTTGAGATCCGGTTGGTCCAGTAGGGCCCTGCGGGCCGGTGGCGCCCTGGGAACCGGTTGACCCCGTATCGCCCTGGGGGCCAGTCGGACCGGTGGCGCCCTGGGGACCAGTGGCGCCCTGGGGACCGGTGGCGCCCTGGGGACCGGTTGACCCCGTATCGCCCTGCAGACCAGTGGCGCCCCGGAGGCCGGTTGCACCAGTTACGCCCGGAGATCCCTGTTTACCCTGAGGTCCAGTAGACCCGATCACCCCGGTAGGTCCCTGTTCGCCCGTAGCTCCCTGGGGGCCCGTAGCTCCATACGGACCGGTAGCACCCTGGGGGCCGGTGGGGCCAGTCGCACCTGTGGCGCCCCGCGGACCGGTGGCGCCCGGGGATCCCTGGGGACCAGTGGTCCCAGGGGATCCTTGAGGGCCAATGGCTCCCGTAGGTCCTTGTACGCCGGTCACACCTTGCGAACCAGTAACGCCGGGTGATCCCTGTATGCCCTGTGGTCCGGGGAGGCCCGTGGCACCTCGAGGACCTGGAGTACCCTGTATTCCCTGCGGACCTGTGGCGCCTTGAGAGCCAGTGGGACCAGTGGCTCCGGCGGGGCCTGGAAGACCGGTCGCACCACGAGGGCCCGTAATTCCTTGTGGACCAGTCTCGCCTTGTGGACCAGTCTCGCCTGCCAGCCCTTGTATACCGGTGGCGCCCTGGGGACCGGTGGCGCCCTGGGGACCGGTGGAACCTGTAGCGCCAGGGGAACCCTGGAGGCCCGTGGCACCAGTCTGTCCCTGGGGGCCCGTAGCTCCCTGGGGGCCCGTAGCTCCCTGGGGGCCCGTAGCTCCCTGGGCGCCTTGCGGCCCGGTAGCACCAATAGTGCCCGTAGCTCCCTGGGGGCCCGTAGCTCCCTGGGGGCCCGTAGTCCCATCGAGGCCCGTAGCTCCCTGGGGGCCCGTAGCTCCCTGGGCACCTTGCGGCCCGGTAGCACCGGGCGGTCCAATAGGCCCAGTGGCCCCTACAGAACCAGGAGATCCTTGAATCCCTTGCGGGCCCGTAGTCCCATCGAGGCCCGTGGCACCGGGCGGTCCA
>Ga0114931_10006923_pt1 | contig 13912 bp, 8 predicted proteins | sample 2SBtaG_FD_89579 | JGI IMG/M metagenome (GOLD analysis project Ga0114931, IMG submission 89579) | Deep subsurface microbial communities from Kolumbo volcano to uncover new lineages of life (NeLLi) - 2SBTROV14_V59a metaG | ecosystem: Environmental > Aquatic > Marine > Volcanic | place: Kolumbo...
AACCGCGCCCCGTGCTGTTGCACGGTTCTGTATTTGCTTATTGGGGCGATTAGCTCAGCGGGAGAGCACTGCCTTCACACGGCAGGGGTCGCAAGTTCGAACCTTGCATCGCCCACCATCTAAACCATTGAAATTAAAGGTGAAAGTTAGGTGTAAAAATATCACCTTGGCGTGAATCACATGTTCTGTGCCCATTCTGTGCCCAGATTGTGCCCATGTTTTCTGTCATGACCCCTGACGTAATCGTGTAGTGGTCATGCGTTTGACCCCTGCCTTAACTGGCGGAAATTTGACCCCTGGCGAAAATAGCGAGGTTTGGGCACAGAATAATTCATCAAAGTCCAAGCCGTTCTGATACATCTGCATAATCCGGAGCCTCAGCATAAATACGTTCCAGATCGCTGCGTGATTGTCTGTCTCGACCCAATTGAACATAGGCCATGGCGCGCTCGTAGCGAAGTGCATGAAGAAGCTCATCACTTCGTCCTTTCCTGCGGCGTAGAGCGACCGTCAGCGTCTCTTTTGCCGCCTCAGCAAGCCCCAGCACTCTAAGCGCCCTGGCTTTGTATAGCAGCAGCGCTGCATGGATGGGTGTTTCGTTTTCGATATGCTGGGTAAGGTGGATAACGCGTTTGGCTGTATCTTTGTTGTCACCATCTCGTTCCAGCAGCAGTTCACACATCGAAAGCAACACGACCACGTCATCCGGATGCAAGCGCTTCAGCGTCTCCAGACAGTGCATGGCTTCATCAAGGTGACCCTGCTGCTGATAGACCTCTACCAGCCCCAGAAGCGCTCCTTCACGGTTACAGGTGATGTGGGCGGAGACCTCATCCGTAATCGGCAGCATCATCTCCGCCGAGATGCCGTATTTGTTGAAATGCATGCCGAGATTTTTGTAATCGCAGGCCGCAGAAGAAAGAAACCGATCCGCCTGCTCAATCTGCTTCATTTTTAATGCCATAAAGCCAGCCAGATAGGCACCATCGGCCAGGTGCACGGCCTGCTTTAGATGTTCAAATGCCTTGGTTTCATCTCCCAGTGCCAACTCGCGGCATCCATCGACAAAGGCTTCCTCATCATCGGGCGTGATGAGCCGCTTGAAGAATCCCATTGTTAGCCTGTTTCGGGCGGCCACCGAGCCGGAGGTTGTCGATTTTCTTCCACTGTGTTTGTTGCCGGATAAGGTGCTCGTGTAAAAAAGACCTGTGCCGGGAATTCCGGCAGTCACCCGTTTCCCATGTGGCCCAACCGTGAAATGGGCGCCGCGCACCCCGAACGACAGCGATCTGCCCGACTTGCTCAGATTCAGTGTCACCCCCGGTGCGATCCTGATTCGTCTCCAGAAGCGGAAGCTCATTGATAGAAATTCCGTGATATGAGTTTTGGCAATACGTTGGTCTTCATACACTCCATTCCATAAGCTTGGATGATGTGGTTGTCTAAGATATTCCCCATATAAGTTATCTTACAAAAGCCAAGCAATAACAAGGCGTTGCCATTATTATTAAGCTAAAATACGGCCTTAGTAAGCTAAGATTCAATCTAAATTTGAATCTCCGCATCTTACCTTGTCTCAAGATCATCTAAAAACTCCGAAGCAGGAGCAACACTGGTGACCAACAAATGATCCCTTGCTCGGGTGCAGGCGACATACAGCAGATGACGCTCGGTGTTGTAGACATCTTCCAGGTCGGCATCGTCGGCGATGTTTTCAATACGTTCCTGAGAAGGGATTACTTCATCATCGCAGGCCATCACCACAACTGCCCGGAACTCCAGACCTTTGGCAAGGTGCATGGTGCTGACGGAAACATATCCACATACCGTCACCACATGCTCATCCAAAATCTTCATGGGTAATCCAGCCAATTTAACAGCAGCCTGTGCTCGTTCTATCTCGGCATCAGAACGGACAAAGACACCGATCTCATGTGGCATCAGCTCTTCTTTCGTTCGTTCTGACAGCCATTGGCTCACTGCATTGATCTCTTCGTCTATGCTGTCCAGCACCAGAATGGTCGGCTTGGGGCCATTGAATATAGAAACCGTGCCGCGGCGATCTTCGGTGTTGCCATCCACATCCGATACCTCCGGTCCCAGCAACCGATCTGCCTGCATTCTGATCTGGTGCGATGTCCGATAATTGATACGCAGCGTGCGCGAACGGCCACGAATATCTACGCCGAGTGACCGCCATGAAAATGGCTGCTGAAAAATCCGCTGGCCAAGGTCGCCAGCAAAGAAAAGCGCATTGGGAAGATTTGCACCCAGCGCAGAAAGGAACCGCAGTTGAGCAACATTGATATCTTGGGCCTCATCAATAACGACATAATCAAATGGCCGATGTGTGCCTTCCGCGATCTTGGCTGCCAGTCGGCTGAACATATCCGCATACGTCACCCACCCTTTGTCTTTGAGCTTGGCACGTACCGATTCAAAGACACTCCAAAGCACAGCTCGCTGATTTTCTGGTAACCGTGTTTTTCGGCCGAGGCGTTTCACATCCCGGTATGATTCCCATGTACTCAACTGCCAGGCATCAACCACCTGTTCCCACTCGGTCATCAGGAAGTGTAATGTAAATCTGTGCCCTTCAACTTCAGCCGATGCACTTTTCAACAGAGCCAAGAGTTCATCCCTGGATACGATTTTGGCGCGGCCAAAATGCGCCGTATAGAGACGTCGGCCAATATCATTCATGGCATGCACTTCCAATCGTTCACCCATTCGTGGCTCATTGCTGATCAGCCGCTTTAGTTTGGTGTGAAGAGCATTGGCCAGCGAATCAGAAAACGTTGTTAACAAAACTCGTGCATCAGGGTTATTTCGAGCCAGATAAACCGCCCTGTGCAAAGCTACGATGGTCTTGCCTGTGCCTGCTGAACCAGAGACCCGTGCGGGGCCACTGTAATCACGTTCGACAAACTCTTGCTGTGACGGATGCAGGAAGATCGTCCACTTCTCCCATGGATATTCCAGCGCCCGTTCCAACTCTTCCACATTGTTCATCACACGGAATCGACGCTGTGCATCCGGATGTGCAAACGGATCGGTAGCTGCAACGGCTGGCATAGCGATTTGTGGCTTCACGCCGACAGCCAGATCAAGTAGTGCTTCAGCAGCCTCCTGCGGCAAGTGATCGGCTAATTCCAGTATTGAGTCTTCATTGGCCTCGCGAACATCCGCCAGCCAATCGGTCGGCACGCCATAGCTCAATAGTTCATCTTCATGGACATGCTCGAACAGCTTCGGTTTTGGAGGAGCGGGCTGTTCCACCTTAACATATTGAGGAACGATGATTTCCTTAACCGTCTCACGAACCTGAACCAGCTGAGCGGCTCCGGTCTTGGGATGTACCTCAAGCTTCCTGCGTTCTGCCCATTTGTATGCCTTATCGTGATGATCGACATAACAAAGCAACAAACTTGAAGCGGTCTTGTGGACAATCAGACGAATATCCCGACTGACCCTGACAGACCAGAAATTCGGGTCTTTGGCTCCATCAAGCTTATGAAAGCTTATGCCTGGATTAGCTGGATTCATCTGCAAATCGAATGCCGCCGTCTTGACCGCCTTCTGCTCATCATTGGTGAGCTTGGCGAGGCTGTCTGTAAATGTATCTGCTATGCGGAAGTCCATAATGTTACTGTGGATCTAGTACAGGCGACGTACCAAGAACCGTCAGACTACGCGAGGCGCGAGTAAGTGCCACGTAAAGATTATTCCGATTCAGCGCGTTCGCATCAAGAACAAGTGTGTGGTCGAATTCCAACCCCTTTACCAATAATGTTCGGCTTATAACATATCGCCCCGGCGCACGACCGGTTCGACGGGTTCGCTCCCTCGTTAGGATCGCCGCTTCTTCGAGGCTGGCATGGTGCCCCATTTCATACTCCCTTAGTGCACTCAACATTTCGTGAAATAGCTCATGGCGCACTTTTACAGCTCCAGACATTCGTGAAAGTGCAACGAGCGCTTTTCGAACCGATGATAGAGAGCGAGTCTCGACTATCTCTTTCAGGGCATCCAGTTGCACCTGATCCCGGTACTGCCGACCCTGTTGAAGGCCACGACCGTCGAATATTCTGTTCGCTGTCCGTTCTAAATCCGATTTAACTTTCGTCAGGCAAAGACATGAAAATTTAAATGCATCCTTGGCTAAGGTCGAACCATCTGCGGTATTATCAAACGCAATTGCAGTCTTAAACAGCTCACTGCATTCGATGGTTTCTGGGGATCTAAATTTGCCGCCAGTTTGGCGAGCGATTTTGTGACATTGAGCCTCCCAATTATGAATCCCTAAAAGCGTCTCTCCATCCCGGCATGTTGCCGACATGCAGCGCTCTCTTTGTATGTTCCCTTGTTCCTGCTGACCAGCGGGGAGCTGAATAAAAGTAATACACCCGACCGGTGCATGCCGCAGGTCTACGGGTTGGTCTGTTTCCAGTTTTCCTCGCACCGTCAGTAGCCAGGCTCCAAGCGTAGGATTTTTTCTAGTCCACCGGTGCGGTTCATTTAGACGGGGGAGTTCCTCGAAATTCGGCTCGACATGGGTTTGCCAATCCACAATTTCCGAACCCCCGAAGTCAAATATCCCTTGCAGCGGATCTCCAAGAATACGTGTCGGCAAGATGTCGGCCAGCTTCAGCACGATGTCGTGTTGCAGAGGTGAACAGTCCTGGTACTCGTCCACGTAAACGGAATTGAACGATGCCAGTATGACCGTCTTAATGGCTTCAATGGAGAGCAGGTGTGCTGCGGCCGCATAAACTGCATCCCATTGCTCATTCACCGGCCGTTGCGTAGTGATGCCTGAAGTGGACGGAAAGGATATGACGAGCCGCAGGCTCCAACCTGCAATGGTATCGACTCTATAAGTTGAGACATCAGCACCAAGCAATTTTAACCGCTTGCGGAGGGCATCAACGCCGGCATGAGTGTGTGTCAGAATCAGGCTTCGGTGGTTCGCATCAAGATGGACCGCTTCTGCAATCAACTGAGTTTTTCCGCAGCCAGCGGGGGCAATGACAAACGCGCGTTCCGCACCCAAAAGCGAAGCCGCATCAGTCATACACCCAGCCCTTGATCTGCGTAATACCGACACCCAGAGGCTTCTCCTCAACCCCGCCCCAGTGCGTGATGACAAGCTCCCCCAGCTTTTGTGCCCTATCTACCCGCTTGAACCACTCAGCCTTTCTTGCTTTCGCCGCTTTCGCAAAGGCGATACGAACCGCATTCTCATCGGAAAGCAGCGACCTCCAATCATTGGGATCGACTGGAACATCCGCCGGGCTGCATTTAAACTGAGGAGCTAACTTCGTCTGCACATGATCTTCGCCACGTTCATCAATCGCGAGGCGTGCCATTAAGACGAAGCCGGACCATGGCAGATCGAGAGCTATGCGCTCTTCTATAGAAACACTGCCCGCCCATACGACCGTGATCACTCCGGCATCATTTAGCGCTGTCTCATCTGGATTGAGCGGTTCGTCCGAGTCACCAAAGAAGGCCGTATTATAGCCGAGACTGGCAAAGTTCAGTGCTGTGGCTGGCCCATGGGTGTTTCCTTCTCCATTGGCGAGTGCAGCACCGACATACGCGAAGGATTGCTCATCATCCGACCACCACTCATCTAGAGCCCTGCAGAAGCCGATTTCTGTCTTTCCTTCGCAAACCAGAACCTTCCGCGCCAGAAAAGCATCCGGGTTTGTTCTGAAAAGGGGCCGCAGCGTATCATCGGGGCGCCTAATTTCTGTGACACCATTTTCGGAATGAACAACTCTCAGGTCAGCAGGTTCGAGTTCGCAAAGCGCTACCGGCGAGTGGGTAGTCAGAAACACCTGGTTGGCAGTTTCATCGGCTGCTGCATCGCCGTCCATATTGTTTGCATCTCCTTGAAGACGGGTGCCAGACCGAAGAACGTGTAACAGATGTCGAACCCGGTGCGGCTCCAAACCGTGCTCAATCTCGTCAATCAGTGTAATACCGCCCGTGCGCCCAGCTTCATGCTGTAGACCCACCGTCAGCAATCGGCTTGAACCCAGCCCGGCTTGGCGCAATGGGATCAGACCATCGTGGAGAGCCAAGATACTTGCACCGATGCTTACACTTCGGACGTCGAGATGGGGTACATAACCAGCTTCAGATCTTGCAGCTACTCCCAATCTTTTACCGATCTTCTCAGCATTCTGGGCGGATTGCTTGAGTAGTGGGAGATCATCCACATTCAGTGATGCCTTGGCTTGCCGCCGCGTCTCGGCCAGCGTCGATATGACATCCTCGCGCTCTTCCATAAGACGCGTGAGTACCGAACTTTGACACCAAGAGAACTGCCAATCGACGTAATCGCCAATACGCGCCACGCCGAATTTAGCTCGGTCAAAAGCGGAAATCCGCTTCCCTTCCGGGTGCCTGCCATTAACCACGAGCCACGATGGCTCAAGCGACCCATCGACACTGAGCCGAATGGTTAGAAGTGGATTATCATCATCTTGAGGCTCATCACGTATTCCAACAGTCTCATCCCACCCTTTGATTAAATATCCAAACTTGGAATCAGATAGTAGATCAGACGGAATTTCCCCGATTGTTATTTCAATGACGATAGGACTTTCAGTGTTCGCATTGTAAAAATCAGCATCGTCGAAAGATACGTTCCGTCGAGGCGTTAACGCTAACTCCACCGCTTCCAAAATTGTCGTTTTTGTAGAGTCACCGGGTCCGATCAAGCACACGAACCGTCCGGCGACATGCCAATCAAGCTGATTTACCCCTCGAAAGTGACTAATGTTGATGTTCTTGATATCCATATATCAGTCCACTCGAAATACTTTCATCACCTCATCACCGAGATGATTGATGACTTTCACTGCGATACGTCCAGACGATGGTTTAGTAAACGGGCGGGAGGTGTCGCTGTTCAGTGTTTCCCAGGCATCCTCGTTGATTTCGGCCTTGAGGGTGGTTTTCAGGGCTTTGTAGGGATCATTTGCCCCAAGGAAATAGGCATGACGAACGAAGAAGCTTTCCTCGTTGTAGTCCGTATCAATGAACCAGCAGGCGATGCCTTCGGCACCATCGGAGCGAACTTCGCCAGTGTTGGGGTGGAACACATCCACGCCATTCACTTTCACCTGAATCTGACCATCTTCGGCATCGAGGATATCGATATCCGGTTCACCGAAGATAACGAACAGGTTGCCCTTGCCGGTGTTCTTCAAATCGTCGGCCATGTGCAAGTCGGCATTCATGCGGGCCTTGAGCACAGGGATGCGGCCAAGCTTGTGAAATTCCGATGAGTGAGCATCGTAGTTGAACGCGCATGCCACCAACACATCGAAACCTGCATCAGCAGCTTCGCGGGCTGCGCTCACCAGATCGGGGTGGGAGACCGTGCCGAACTCGGGGCCGATGAACACGGCAGCTCGTTTTTCCTCGCCATCATCTTCACCTTCAACATACCGGCCTTCAGCACAAACCAGATCGCCCGGCCAAGGCGTGATTGAGCTAAAGGCAATCTTGTCCTCTTTATGCGCCTGCTGAACTCCGGCCGTTTTGAGGTTTTCCAGGATCATGGTGACGAAATCCTGAGTATCATCGTAATCGCGACTTGGTTCGGCCATGCTGTCGATCAGCTCATCGTTTTCATCCACACCAAGCACCCGATGCGGAGAAAGGCTTTCAACGGTGAACGGGCCTGCTACCCGAACCTTCTTTTTATCCTCGTATGGCTTATCGTAGAGATATTCTGAATCGGCCTTGGCTGCGATTGAGGCATCGATCTCTTTCTGCCGAGCAATACGCTTCTCCCACCACTGGGCATGAATAGACTTCGCTTCTTCCGACCAGTCATCACCGGTATCCCGAGGGATTTCCCACTCTTCCCATGACTCGCCGAGCTTTTCGTTAAGCGATGCTCTTAGAGGCTCCAACTCCTCCTGATATTGATCCCAAATAACGTCGATTTCAGAATTATTGGCGATGGCCTTTAGCGTGATATGCGGAACGCGCTCGTAAACAAACCCATGGCGAATATCACCATTGGCTGGCGCACTTGATGGAGCAGAGCGGGTCAGCGCCGCCTCTTTTTGCTGCCCTTCCTGAGTATCGGCTAGCAAATAGAATGGATAACGAGCTCCCATAATTCGAGCACGAGCTAAGGCCAGAGAGACACGGGAGGTATCAATCGTAATCCAGCGACGCCCCCATTGCTCAGCCACATAGGCTGTAGTCCCTGAACCGCAAGTAGGATCAAGAACCAAGTCCCCAGGATCAGATGCCATCAACAAACATCGCTTCACCACTTCTGGAGCTGTCTGTACAACGTAAACCTTGCCAGTATCTCCAGCGGTATCGTTCCAAAAATTATCAATGGCATACACAGGGAAGTCATGAAGAAGTCTTTTATACCTAACACTTCGTGATGTCGCGACTAAACGTCCTGCCTTCTTGACTCGCGACATATTTTCTTCGCCTGTTTTCCACCACCCGGGCTGAGCATTATACGTTCGCCCTTTGAAAAATATTGGGTATCGAGAGCCGGGGTTCTGAGATGTCAACCCGCTTGTGGTGAAAGCACCCTCATCAGAGGCCCTATATGCGGAAGCCCCACTTTCCTCACTTTTGTACTCGAAAAGGCGCCGGTATTTCGGCGATACGCCTTTGCAATACCAGACAATCACATCGTGCACATTGGAAAGCATTGTTGATGTTGTCGATGTTGTTTTTCTAAAAATAATCTCGCTAACAAATCTTTCTTCGCCAAACACCTCATCCATCAGTGCTCGCACCCGATGAACATTTTCATCTCCAATTTGAACAAAAATGGAGCCCGATTCTGAGAGTAAATCACGCGCAACCGTCAATCGATCTCGTAGATAGGTCAGGTATGAATGAATACCATCACGCCAAGTATCACGGAAAGCCTTTACCTGTTCTGGTTCTCGGGTGATATGAGCCTGATTGCCATCTTTCACATCGCGGCTGGTCGTTGACCACTGAAAGTTGGAATTGAATTTGATACCGTAGGGTGGATCGAAATAGACGCACTGCACCTTGCCCCGAAGCCCTTCACGTTCGGCAAGTGAGGCCATCACTTGCAAGGAATCACCCAGGATCATGCGGTTGGTCCAGTTGGCATCGTGCTGATAAAACTCGGTCTTGGCCTCTTCATTCGGCAGTCCGTTGAAGTCTGCGAACAGATCAAACTGTACTTCCTGAGTTTTCTCATCCGACTCTGTACGACGACGAAGATCATCAATCAACACCTTGGGGTGCACCTTCTCCTGAATAAAAAGCGGCGGCGCATTGACCACCAGATCAGACCAGTCCTGCTCATCCTTGCCGCGCCAAACCAGTTGCGGATCGAGATCGTGATTGCGGCTGGCTTTCTCCTCATTCAGGCCATTTGCACCACGCGGATAAGCCACTTCTTTGGCAGCCTTGTCATCATCACTCAAAACGGATTGATATTCAGCAGTCGGAATATTTCTCCGCTTCGCCTCATCGTGGGAAATACTTTCCACGCTCTTCTTCACTGCCGGTTTTCTCGGTCTTCTCGCCATCGTTATACCTTTTCCATTTTCATATCTGCCATCTCTTGCGTTGTTCTCATGTGTCAACCATCATCCGGGAGTACGAGTTAAAGGTTCCACCCCGGTGACAAGAGCTCATGGAGCTCTTCCCTTGCGAGGGATAGCCGAGGTGGTCACATTTCTGCTCAGTCATTTTGCTTTGTCTCAATGCTCATTTTCCGATTGGTCACTAAGACCATCAACACTCTTTAACGACTTTTTCTGTTCAGAAGCCAGCCGTCGCTCTACTTTTTTGACATCTTCGGCAGCAGGCAGTTTTTCAGGACGAATACCACGTTCGATCAATGTGTTGCGCACAGCCTGATTATTGGTGATATGCTCATATGAAATGGCAGATTCACTGGATAGTTGTCGTTCCCTGGCGTTAAAAATAGTAATTTCAGTCGCAAAGTCCTTGGCCTTGAGAATAATTGTCGGGGCAAAGTCTGCCAGTGGCCGGTTGGCCGGAACCTTCCATTGGGATTTCATCGCCTGCGTAGTCTTGCCAAACAGTGCCTGATCGCCCTTGCTGCGGATGATGCCAAAATTTTTGTTTCCGCCGGTTTGTTCATAAATCACTTGCGAAAGTTCTTTCTCTGTTCGAGTCAGCTTTTTCCGTGCGGATAGCCGCTCTGCCTCCAGCATGCGTTGCTCAATAAGTTCCGCCCGCCTTGTCTGAATGGCGAAATAAGTCTGCGCAAAAGCAATTTCCGGCTTCCTGGGATCGCCATTCTGAGCGATGAGATAGCAGGCATATCGGGTGAGCATAATGTCATCCACTTCACGCTGACTGCCGGAACCCAGATCAACCATTTTGTTGACGTCAACAAAATGGTCAGCGATACCATGATCGGATACTTCGCAGGCTGTTTTTGCCTTGCTGATGACTGCAATAAAATTCCGCCATTCCGTATAGCCAAGCAGATGCTGAATATCTCTGGCCAGCCAGAATTCGACATCGTTTTCGGTTTGCTGGGCGCAGGATTCAAATGTGTCGGTCAGTTGATGGATCAGATCAGTCTTCATCATTATTCCTCCGTAACAGCGTCAATCATTTTACTGAACTCCGCTTCCACTTTTTTCTCAAAGTCTGACTGCATTTCATAAACATCGGTAAACTCGGCAAAGGCCCAGCGTCCATATTTACCGATGTTGTTTACGCCAGGAACCCAATACACATCCATGGTGTTCTTTTTGTCCTTGGCATCCTCTCGCCGATACCCCTTGATCTCGACGATCAAATGCAGCAGATCATCTTCACCTTGCCCATCATCAATCAGCACAATGTAGTCCGGGATATAGGTGCGCGTCTCCGAGCCATAACGATACGGCACTTCAAATCCAAGGCTATGATTCTTCACATACGCTTTCACCTTGGGATGCGCTTCTGCAATGCGGCAAAACTCGGCTTCCCAATCAGAATCGAGGATGACCCAGTTGATATGGCAGCGACGGGCATCGGTTTCGTAACTACTGGTTTTTGAGGTATTGAATCCAACATGCGCTGTGGAACCGACAGGATTATACGGATCAAGTACGGCCTTGATGGCACGTTTCTTATCCTGCTCCGCCCGGGTGATCGCGGCAGTGATGCGTTCACAAGCCATATCAGCCAACCCCTGATACATCAACTGAGCCGGGTAAGTGCCGCCCTTGCAAACCAGTGAGCTGTCCAGCCACTGCTTGGTGATGCGCTTTAACTGGCCGAACAGGTGTAGTTCCGGTTCATCACCCGGATCACGCCATTTGGTATAAAGTAATCGCTGGGTGAGATGAAACAGTAACGTGGATCGACGCAAATCACCGGTATGAACCAGATTCAAGTCTACGCCCTCACCAATAATACCCTGATTCTTGGTCAGTGATGGGCCAGTCAACTCAGGGGTTAATTCAAGGATAGAGTCAGTGTTAAATTTCGCTGTTAAACGATCTTCCGGCAGTTCCACTCGATAGCCCTGGACACGCGGAAACTTGATTTCCAAAGCATCGCGTTCAGGACGAACTGCTTTAACATGAATGGTTTCACGCGGAGGTTGAGGTGGAGCAATGACAGGCTTGGCAGTGAAATCGAACGGAATACCCAACACATCGGCATATTCCACATTGAACAGGCCATCCTCATTCAGTTCATAAGACTGGCGCCGTAGTGCGCGGCCAATGACCTGTTCGCACAACAGTTGCGTGCCAAATGCACGGACGCCCAGCACATGGGTTACGGTATTGGTATCCCAACCCTCGGTGAGCATTGATACCGAGACGACACAGCGGATGGATTCACCCAGTCGATTTTCCCTGCCGACGGTATTCATCACCTCGCGCAGCAAATCCTGATCGGTAATATTGTCTGCCTGACGTTTATCTCCAGTACGTTCGATAATTTCACGACGGAACCGCTCAATTTCATCACTGGCCATGCCGCGGAAGTTTTTATCCAGCGCATCACCTGATTCCAGTTGTTCGCTATCAATCAAAAGCGTGCGAGGGCGTGCTAGTTGTTCTCCGTACTCATCATAGTTTCTAAACAATTCCAGACGACCATTCTCGAAACTCGATGAACTATCTTCGTTTGCCCTGTGAAAACCGGAGATGAAATCGTACACCAGCTTGGATGTGGATGTATTGTTACAAACCACGATAAAGCATGGCGGCACCCGAATACCGCTCTGCTGCCATAGATCGAATGTTTTTTTGTAATGACCGTAGAGTGCTTCCAGTGCAGTTTGCAACTCAGCAGGAATGCTCAGTGGATCAAGCATAGCTCCCTTGCCACGACCCTTCTTCGGCATACGGGTACGAATATGCTCCCAGAGATTGCGGAACTTCGGCATGTCTCCGCCGGGAATATTATCGGCCACGGGAACACGAGGCAGCTTCACAATGCCACACTCAATCGCATCCATCAGGGAGAAATCACACATCGTCCACGGAAACAGCGTGCCCTCGGCATAGCCTGAGCCGCTAAGGAAAAACGGGGTGGCGGAGAGATCAATCACATTGGCAATGCCAAGTTTGCGCTTCACAGTTTCCAGACCGTTAATCCACATGCGGGCAGCCTCGCTGTTCTTCTCGGCTTCCTTTCTCTCATCACCCTTTAAGGCGACATCATCTTCTTCCAGTGGTTTTTCACGGTAACAGTGATGTGCTTCATCATTGAGTACCATGATATTCTTCATACCCATCAAACCGGGCATCACCCGCTGAAGCATCTGACCTTCGGTTTCCAATGTATTCAGTGCTTCGCCTCTTCCTTGCAGAAGGGACCTGCCACCTTTTGAAAGCTCAATACGCTCACGCAACTTGAATGCATGGTAATTGGTGATAACAATCTTTGCCCGTTCAAGATCGGGCAACATATCACCCGGAACGATTTCCCGGCTTTCATAGTAACTATCGGGATCATTGGGCTGCAAAACTCGGAGCCGGTCACGAATCGTCAAACCGGGAGCAACAATCAGAAAGCCTCGCGTAAATTTCCTACTGTTGGGTTTACGCACAGCATTGATGGTTTGCCAGGCAATCAGCATGGCCATGACCGTGGTTTTGCCTGCACCAGTCGCCAGTTTTAGCGCCAGACGCATCAACTCAGGATTGGCATCGTTGTTGGCATTGGCAAGGCGATCCAGAAAAGTTTTGCCAGTCTTGCCCATTTTGGGAGCAACTTCGGTCAACCAGATAACGGTTTCGACTGCCTCTACCTGACAGAAAAATGGACGGATATTATTGAACTTGTGATGCCGCCAGTACTGAAGCAAGCGTGCAGTATCAGGCGTTACATTCCATTTGCTTGAATCAGGAATCATCCGCCATTTCACCAACTCATCCCTGAGCGAATTGATGATTGATGTGGTTTCATATTGCTGATCCTGGGTGGAAATTCCTATTTTTTCTCCGATAAGAAGAACTTGTTGTTCTGAATTGCCTTTGCGTTTCTTAGGTTTCGGAATCGGAGAAATGAATTCGGAACTGCGGCGGCTATCTATGATCTTCTGGGTGGGTTGTCCGCTCTCGTCCAACTCCCAATGCTGACTGGGATATTCGTAGGGTGAGTTAAGGATGGGGTGCTCAAAGAAACGGTTATTCATTTGATCTCTTTATCGGTTGATGGAACATGCTCAACAAGCATCTCAACAGGACATTCAAAGTAATTACAAAGTTTATCCAGATTATCCGTTGTGGTGTTGTAGCCGCGTTGATTGGCGATTTTGGACAGCGTTGTGCGGTGTATCCCGGTTGCACTACCAATTTCCTCAAAGGTTAATCTCTTACCAGTATGAAATTCACGATCGGCAATCAGTTCTTTTAAGCGAAATCGAATCACTGCAACCCCTCTTTTGAGC
>Ga0114931_10006924_pt1 | contig 13912 bp, 12 predicted proteins | sample 2SBtaG_FD_89579 | JGI IMG/M metagenome (GOLD analysis project Ga0114931, IMG submission 89579) | Deep subsurface microbial communities from Kolumbo volcano to uncover new lineages of life (NeLLi) - 2SBTROV14_V59a metaG | ecosystem: Environmental > Aquatic > Marine > Volcanic | place: Kolumbo...
ACACGAACGGCTCGCCCCGCTCCAGGGCGGCGGCGGCAGCGTGCTGGACGAAGGTGGCCGAGCCGGTGTTGTTGATGCCCGAGAGGTCTCCGATCTGTCTTCCGAGGGCGGTGGGATGGACGAGAAAGCCACAACGCCAGCCGGTCATGCACCAGGCCTTGGAGAAGCTGTGGACGACGTAGAGCCGGTCCTCGGGTTCCGCGAGCTGGAGGAAGGACGGGACGGTCCGGCCCTCGTAGACGATCCGATGATAGACCTCGTCGGCAATGATCCAGATCCCGCGATGGCGGGCGAGCTCGAGCAGCGCCCGCTGCTAGGCCGGCGGCATGACTCATCCGGTGGGGTTGCTTCGGGGAGGCAACGAAGATGGCGCGGGTGCGGGCGTCGCAGGCCTCGAAGAGGCGCTCGAGATCGAGCTCCCAACCTCGAGCCGTCGGCTCGAGACGCACGTGGCGAGGCTCCGCGCCCATCGCGTAGCCGCAGTAGTAGATGTTCGGCCAGACCGGCGAGACGAGCACGAGGTTGTCGCCGTTGTCGAGCAGGGTCTGGCAAGCGACCATAATAGCGGTCATACCCGAGCCGAAGCAGGTTATCCGCTCGATGTCGAGGGGAATTTCGTACAGCTCGTTTAGATATCGTACGATGGCCTCCCGCAGGGCGGCAATCCCGCGCCGGTGGGCGTAACGGGTGCGGCCGGCTCTCATCGCGGCGATGGCGGCGTTCTGGATGAACTCCGGCGTGTCGAGATCAGGCTCGCCGAACCAAAGGGGTATGACGTCCGGATCGTCGATGGCGAGCTGGGCGACTGCACCGATTCGTTGTGGGGGAAGTTCGTTGATGACGGTTCGAATGCCTTCCATTCGAGCGCTCCGGATGTTGGCAGGAGACCGCCTCCGGCCGCAGTCTCGATTATGCGCGAGGCGCGTGCCGATTTGTCCGCGGCTCGCGACATCGGTTTGGCAGGACCGGGCGCGATATCGGATCCGGCCCCGGACGCCGGGTCGAGTGCCGGGCCTGGAGATCTGAGTCCGTTCAGACGTCGCTTTAGAGGAAGAGAGAGATGGAGATGGTACGCCTGAGCCCCCCGCCCGAGCTTTCCATGCCGGTGGGGGCAGCAATGTTCACCCAGCGGGCGATCCGGAGGCTCGACCCCGACCGGCCGGTCACCGATGCCGAGCTCGAGATCGTCCTGAATGCGGCCTCCAAGTCGCCGAATGGTGGCAACGAGCAGCCGGCTCGCTTTCTGGTCATCCGTGATCGCGCTCGGATCGAGGCGTTCGGGAAGCTCTACCACGAGGCGTGGTGGGCGAAGCGGTACGATGCCTACGGGTGGATGAGCAAGGCGGATATTCCCGAGGGCTCGGTCTACAAGCTGCCTGCCTTGCTTGCCGACGAGATGGTCAACGCCCCGGTCGTGGTGCTGGCCTTTTCCAAACCCTCGGGGGTGGCGGCGGCCTCGACATTTCCCGCGGTGCAGAACCTGCTGCTTGCCGCCCGTGCTCTCGGGCTCGGTTCGGTCCTCACGACGCTTCATCCGAAGGTGATGGGGCGGGTCTACGAGATGTTCGGGGTGCCCGCGGAGATGGTCTTCCACTGCTGCATCCCTCTCGGCCGGCCGCGCGGCAACTTCGGCCCGACGAGCCGTCTGCCCACGACGGAGACGACTTGCTGGGACGTGTGGGGTGAGCCCCCGCCCTGGAAATAAGGGCGACCTCGGCCGCCGGCAGGTGGGCCTCGGGGGGGAGTAGCCCGCTCACGTCGACTCGGTTCGAGTGACGAGGTTGTCGCGGCGCTCCGAGTGGAGGACCATGCGCGCCTCGCGACCACAGATGGGGTTCTGAGGTTTCGGGGGGTGCCAGGGGGGAGGCGCGCATGAAGTTCGGACTGGATGTTGGTGTATATGGCCATCTGGCCAGGCCCAAGTTCATAGGGGAGCTCGCGGCCCTCTCCGAGAGCGCTGGCTTCTACTCGGTGTGGCTCGCCGATCACGTCGTTTTTCCGAGCACCGTCGATTCCCGCTACCCCTACAACCCGAGCGGGCGTTTTCCGGTGCCGGGGAGCGAGCCCCTCATGGAGCCGCTCGCCACCATGGGGGTGCTCGTCGGCGCCACTCGAAGAGTGCGGATCGGCACCGCGGTGTTGGTCATGCCGTACCGAAACCCGGTCCTGCTCGCCAAGATGCTCATTACGTTGGATGCGTTCTCCGGCGGCCGCATCGTGCTCGGGGCGGGAGTGGGCTGGCTGCGGGAGGAGTTCGAGGCGCTCGGGGCACCGCCCTTCGGGGACCGGGGAGCGGTCACCGACGAGTACATCGACATCGTCAAGGCGCTCTGCGCGGGCGGTGAAGTCGCCTACCGGGGCCGTCACTACGACTTCGACACCGTGCTGTCCTATCCGCCCTCGGCGCAGCGTCCGGCCATTCCGATTCTCGTCGGGGGGACGTCGAATGCCGCGCTCAGGCGCACCGCCCGGCGCGGGGACGGCTGGCTGTCGGTGGCGCTTACGATGGACAGGCTGCCGGAGAGGGTGGATACGCTGCGCCAGCTCTGGAACGAGTGCGACCGTACTCCGGGCGAGCTCCGACTCGTTCACAAGCTCTTTATCGACATTGGAAACGAGCGGGCGAGCGTCTACGGCGGGCGTGAGCCCGGCACCGGCACGGTAGCCCAGATCCTCTCCGATCTGGGTGCGCTGATCGATCTCGGCTACGGGGAGGTGATCGTTCGCTACCTCGGGGACGATCCAGAAGCGCAGCGGGTCCAGATCGCCCGGTTCGCCGACGAGGTAGCGAGCCGTTTTGTTTGACCGGGGGGTAGAACGTTCCGCCTCCGATCCCTCTCCTGGCCCTTTCCTGGCCCCTTCGGGGCCCGTTCAGGCTCCGTTCAGCCTGGCCCCTGCACCCTCTCTCGAGAAACCGCCGGACGTCCTGGCGCATCGAGAGGAGGTAGCACATGAAACGTCTCACGTGGCTCGCCGCCGTTTCTCTTGCCGCGCTGCTCGCGGTCGCGAGCGGTCCCGCCACCGCCGATGTCCATCTCTTCTTCGGCTACGGCGTCGATCTCGGCCACGAGCATGCCCGCCACCAGCATCATCTGGGCCTCGGTCACCCTGATCGCTTCGTCCGTCCCGGGCACTTCCATCGAGGACACCGGCATCGCCGCTATCGGCCGGTGGGAGGGCACTATCGGCCGGGGCCGCCGCCTCGCGGCCGGTACTTCTCGCGCCGGGGATTTCGGCGCCCTCAGCGATGCGAGCCCGTGTCGAAGCGTGCTTACGATCGCTTCGGGCGCTCGGTCCGCATCGGGGGGATGCTTTGCTACGGACGGCGGGGTCCGTATATCGTTCCGGGCAGCCGTTTCTTCATCGGTTACGACTGACAGGGGCCGGCGCCGCCGCTAACGATCGTCGTGCCGCTCCGGTTCGTGCCGGCCTCCAACCGCTCGCGGGTTAGAATGCGATGGGCGATTTTTGACTCGAGGCTCTGGCATGGCATCCCTCTCCCGGCCCGGGCGGGTCGCGATCGGTTTCTCGAACGTCTCGCATGCCCTCACGCACATGGTGATGCTGCTCTATCCGACGGCGGTGCTCGGACTCGAGACGGAGCTCGGGCTGCCGTACGGCGAGCTTCTCTCCCTTTCTCTCGCCGGGTTCATTCTGTTCGGAGCCGGGGCGCTGCCCGCCGGGTGGCTCGCCGACCGCTGGAGCGAGACCGGGATGTTCACCGTGATGCTGATCGGGATGGGGGCGGGGGCGATCCTGACGAGCTTCGCCGAGAGCCCCTTTCAGATCGGCTTCGGGCTCGCGGTCATGGGGCTTTTCGGCGCCATCTACCATCCCGTGGGCATCGCGATGATCGTCCGTCATGCCCGAAGGCGGGGTCGGGCGCTCGGAGTGAACGGGGTCTTTGGCGGGGTGGGTCTCGCAAGCGGCCCGCTGGTCGCGGCGGTGCTGATGGATCTCGGGAGCTGGCGGAGCGCTTTCCTCGTTCCCGGGTTGCTGAGCGTCGCGGTCGGGATAGGTTTCTGGCTGGCTGCCCGTTCGGTCGGGCTCGGCGCCGTGCGTGAGGACGTCCACCCGGAACCCGAGGTGTCGGGGCGGTTGATGGTCTCCGCATTCGTCACTCTCGCGGTCACGACGATGTGCGCGGGCCTCGTCTTTCAATCGGTATCGATCGCCCTTCCGAAGCTGTTCTCCGAGCGGCTCGATTTCTTCGCGGAGGAGAGCGTGCTCGGAGTGGGCGGGTACGTGACGCTGGTCTTTCTGGTGGCCGCCTGCTTTCAGGTCATCGGCGGGCTGCTCGCCGATCGTTTTCCGCTCAAGTGGGTCTACGTGGGGGCCTGGTGCTTTCAGATCCCGGTGGTCGCCCTGGCCGCGTCGGCTACCGGGGCGCCGCTCGTCGTGCTTGCCTCGGCGTCGGTGCTCCTCTTGAACGGTTCTGCCCCGGCCGAGTCCTCGCTCTTCGCCCGCTACTCGCCGGCTCGCTGGCGGGCGACCGCGTTCGGGGTGAAGTTCTTGGTGGCGCTCGGAGTGAGTGCCCTCGGGGTGCCGCTCGTCGGCCGGATCCACGATGGGACCGGCGGGTTCTACTGGCTTTTCATCGTGCTCACCGGTCTTGCTATCACCGTGGCACTCGTGGCGCTTACCCTGCCCTCCGAGCGCGGCTGCTCGGCCGAGGTCGGCGGGAGTGCCCCGGTCGGGGCCGCTGGCGACTGAAGCGCCGTCGGCATCGCGGGCGGGTCATCGGCCGCTGGCGGCGGCGAGCGCCCCGAGCTCGGGGAGCGGGCGGGCGGTGACGGGATCGTGCGCGAATGCGTGTTCGAGCGCATGGGCGATCCCGAGCACCCGCCGATCGGCCTGCATGGGAGCGACGATCTGGAGCCCGAACGGCGTGCCGGTCGGGTCGAGCCCGCACGGCAGACAGGTGACGGGATTGCCCGGGGTGGTGATGATCCAGGTGAGCGCGAGCCAGTCCAGATAGTTGCCGAGCGGCTTGTTGTTGATCGCTTCACAGTAGAGCTGCTCGACCGGGAAGGGGGGTACGGCGACCGCGGGGCAGATGAGGACGTCGTGATCCTCGAAGAACGCCTGGGTGCGCCGGTAGATCTTCGTCTGCTCCGCGAGCGCCCAGGCGATTTGCTCGGCGCTCAGCTCGAGCCCGGCCTCGTAGTTCGCGCAGACGTTGGGGCCGATCGCGTCCCGGTGATTCTCGTAGAGCTCGCGATAACGGGAGACGAACATGAGCGAGCGTAGCGTCCAGTAGCACTCACGCACGTTCGTGAAGTCCGGCGCCGCCTGCTCGGTGCGGGCGAACAACGACTGGGACCGCTCGGCCCGGTCTCGGAATGTCCGGCGGATCCCGTCATCGACGTCGGTGGCACCGCCCAGGTCCTCCGAGAATGCCGCGCGGATCGTGGCCAGATCGACCGGTTCCAGATCGGCGAAGGCGCCTCGCTGCGCGCGAAAGGACATCGGGTCGATGTCCGGCGCGAAGCGGGCCATGACCGAGAGCATGAGGCGGGTATCGGCGACGCTGCGGGCCATGGGTCCCTGGACGCCGTTCGTGGTGTAGCCATGGGCGTGTTTTTCGGTGGGCACCAGCCCGGCGGTGCCGCGGTACGAGACCACCCCGCAGAATGCGGCCGGGATCCGCAGACTGCCTCCCGAGTCCGAGCCCGAGGCGATCGGCATCATGTTGCAGGCGAGGGCCACCGCCGCCCCGCCCGAGGAGCCGCCGCAGGTCCGGGCGGTGTCGAACGGATTGACCGTTGCTCCCCAGACGGGATTCGATGTGTTCGCGCCGGCCCCGAAGACCGGAACATTGGTCTTGCAGAAGACGATGGCGCCGGCGGCCCGCAGGCTACGGACGACCGACTCGTCCCGTTCCGGGACGTGGTGGCGGTAGAGCGGCGAGCCGTAGGTCGTGAGCAGCCCCTCGGTTTCGTTCAGATCCTTGATTCCGACCGGAAGGCCGTGCAAGGGGCCGAGCGGCTGGCCCTTCATGACTGCATCCTCGGCCGCCGCGGCCTCGGTGTGCGCCCGTTCGAAGGCGGTCGCGGTGACCGCGTTCACGGCCGGGTTGATGCGCTCGATTTGCCGGATGCAGGAATCGAGCAGCTCCCGCGGTGAGAGCTGCCGGGCGCCGATGAGACGTCGCGCTTCGAGCGCGGGGAGTTCGCACGGTTCGGTCATCTGGGCTCCTCGGGACGGGCCGGGGGGTCGATTCACGGGGGTGGTTGCCTGTGTTCCATTTGGCGGCTATCGGGGTGAACCGTCAAGCGGTATCGATTCGACGGTCTTCGTGCGGGCGTGCATTGTGCTCGGCTGGCCCGTTCGGTAGGCTGCCGGCATCGCCCGGCGGTTCGAGACGGGCATACCAATACACGGGAGGCCGTAATGGGACCCATCAAGGTATTCTGGCAGCCTCATTGAACGAGCTGTCTCCGGGTCAAGGAGTACCTGTCGGTCCGTGGGATCGAGTTCGAAAGCATCAACGTGCTGGCCGACGAGGCCGGCATGCAGGCCCTACGCAGCCTCGGGGCTCGTTCGGTACCGGTCATCTCGAGGGGAGGAGAGTACGTATTCGCTCAGGTCCTGAGCGACGTGGTGAGCTTTCTCGGTCTCGACGAGACCACCGCCCCGGCGCTCGACCCGCCGGTGCTCGCGGCGCGGCTCGATCGTAATCTCGCCGCCGCGGTCCGTTTCGTCGCCCAGATGCCGGACGAGCATCTCGAGCGCCAGTTGCCGAACCGCCCGCGCTCGTGGCGGGTGCTCATGCACCACGTCTTCCAGGTCCCGGAGAGCTATCTGGATTTCGAGGAAGCGGTACGGCCCTTCGAGTACGAGAACCTCGTGGCTCCGCCCCCCGGCGATCTCGTCACGAGCGCCGACATCGCGCGCTTCGGAGAGCGGGTCCGGGCCCGGTTCAATGCCTGGTGGGCGCGGGTGTCCGGTGGGGACTTCGCGGTGACGGTGCCGACCTACTTCGGAGACACCACCCGGCACGAGCTGCTCGAGCGCACGGTCTGGCATTCGACCCAGCACACCCGCCAGGTCGCCTCGCTGCTCGAGCAGGCCGGGATTGTCCCGGATCAGCCGCTCGGTCCGGAGGACCTCGCCGGGCTGCCTTTGACAGAGAAAGTCTGGGACGAGAGCTGACTACCGCCTGTGCCGGGAAGCGGCGCGAGTCCACGTACGCGAGGGGTCGGGTGCTCAGCCGCGTCCGACGAACGGCATCTTCGTGGCCATGACGGTCATGAACTGCACGTTCGCGTCGAGCGGCAGCCGGGCGATGTAGACGATCGCGTCGGCCACGTGCTCGACGTTCATCGTCGGCTCCGGGACGACATCGCCGTTCGCCTGGGGCACGCCTTTGCTCATGCGGGCGGTCATCTCGGTCCCGGCATTGCCGATGTCTATCTGGGAGCAGGCGATGTCGTAGGCCCGCCCATCGATAGAGGTCGATTTCGTGAGCCCGGTGACCCCGTGCTTCGTCGCTGTATAGGGGGCCGAGAAGGGCCGCGGGGCGTGGGCGGAGATAGAGCCATTGTTGATGATCCGCCCACCGCACGGTGACTGCGCCTTCATGATCCGAAACGCCTCCTGCGTGCACAGAAACGTCCCGGTCAGGTTCGCGTCCAGAACGCGTTTCCACTGCTGGTACGTGAGGTCTTCCATCGGGACGGGCGGGGCGCCGGTGCCAGCGTTGTTGAACAGCAGGTCGAGCCGGCCGAAGGTGTCCCGGATCGCGGCGAACAGGCCCGAGACCGATTGCGGATCGCCGACGTCGGTTGGGACCGTAAGCGCCTTGCGCCCGAGCGCCTCGATCTTCGCTGCCGTCTCTTGCAGGCGTTCGAGCCGCCGGCCGGCGAGCGCGATGTCGTAGCCGGCGCGCGCGAGTGCCAGGGCGGAATGCTTCCCGATGCCGCTGCCGGCTCCGGTGATGAGGGCGATGCTACTCATGTCCGCGTCCTATCTGTTCTGTCTCCAGTCTCGTTTCCAACGCCGGCCGGAAGTGTCGCGTACTCGTTCGGGGGCCGCAACCGGATCGGGATCTCGGAGGGGTGGGTGGCACGCCGACCGACAGGAGCGGGCCCGATGGCGGAATTCCGCCTCTCCGCGCGGCCGTGGCCTCCGGTGGAGAATCGGCTCCACCGGCTCCTCGATGTTGACGCGAGATCTTCGAGTCGCCGCGGCCAGTCGTCCTCGAGCAGTCGGGAGAGCGCCCGGTCGGCCAGCACTCGCCCGCCGGTCTGACAGCGGGCGCAGTCGTTCGCCTAGTTCTCCGCGTACGCGATCCGCTGTATCGGCGACCCACACACCGGTCAGGACTCGCGGTACTTGCCGTGCACGGTTATTTCCCGGCGCAAGGCGGTGACTTTCTTCGGAAAGCGGTCTCCGGCCTCTTTCCGCAAGCGCTCGCTCCACGCTCCGAGCCGCTCGATACAGGCCCGGTGCCACGTCTCGGTTTCTCCCTGGGAGAGCCGTTCCACGACCATCAAGTGGATGACCACGAACCGATCGTCTTCGAGGGTGCAGACGAGCTGCTTCGCGATTCGGCGCCAGCCGAGCACCTTGCGGCCGCGATCATCCTCGATTGGCGGCGCGACGCTGCCGAGCACGAAGGGAGAGCCGAGGCGAATGTTTTCGAGGACCGCATCGTAGGAGCACGTCTCCGGGGCCTCCTGGTAGACGGTCAGATCCGGCAGCTCGGGCAGCTCGGGCACGGCTATCGGGCCGCGTCGCTCGGGCGAACCCTGCCCTGGCGGTTCGGGTACTCGCTCTCGAGCCGTCGCCGGGTCGGGGTGTGGGACGGGTCCGGCAGCAGCCGCCCGTCCGGATCGGGTGCCTCGATGACCACTCGTCGGGTCACCGAAACCGGTTTGTCGGCGCCGGGGGCCATTGCAGTCAGATCGCCCTGGCCCGGGCGGGGACCGGCTACCAGCACGATCTTCAGCGGATCGGAGCCGGGCGCGACCCGGGCGCCGAGCTCGGCGAGATCAGCCCCCATTCGCCATTCGAGATCGACATGACATTCGACCGGGCGGGCGCGCCGGCCGATCGGTACGCACTCGATCTCCCGGCGCTGGTTCGCTCCGATCACGATCGGGGTATTGCGAAGCGCGAGCGCGTAAACCGCCTCGGTGGTGCTCAGGCGCGCCGGTCGAGGGGGGGCGGACGGTAAGAGGACGCCGCGTTCTCGGGCGCGCTTCTCGGCGCGGCCCGCGACCAGTCGGATGCGGCGCGGAGCGGCCATCCAGACACAGCCTATCGAGACCAGCGACGCGACCAGTGCCACCGCGAAGCCCTGCGTGTAGCTTCCCGAGAGGTCGTAGAGCACCCCGGTCACCCAGGGGCCGCTCGCTGCTCCCATGGTCGTTCCCACGCTGAGAGTCCCGAAGATGGCGCCGAAATGCCGGCCCTGGAAGATCTCGGCCGCGATCGCGCTGTAGATTGGCGCGATGCCGTAACCGAGCACGCCTTGGGCGGCGGCCACCGCATACACGACGTAGAGGTGGGGGACGCTCGGCAGTACGAGCAGCAGTCCATAGCAAAGCGCATAGCCAGTGCAAGCGAGGGTCCACCCTATCTCACGCCCGATTCGGTCGGAGAGGTGACCGAGCCCGATCTGCCCGGCGATACCGGTGAGGCCGACGAGGCCGAGCGCGAGCGCCGCCTGGTTCTCCGAGAAGCCGCTCTCGACGAGGTAACGAGTCTGGTGGACCTGAACGGCGTACCACGCGTAGAGCGCGCTCAACAGGCCGAAGAAGATCCACCAGTAACGGGCGGTCCGGAGGGCGGTGCCGAGGGTCCATTCTCGCTCGGCCCAGGCCCGGTCGACCACGACATCGGGGTGCAGGGTCTCCGCGGCTCCTTGCTTCCCGATCCCGGCCGGCGAATCTCCGTCCGGGAGGAGGCCGAGGTCCTGGGGCTGGGTACGTTGCAGCAGCACGTTCAGCGGGATGATGGTGACGACGATGAGGGCGGCGAGAGCGAGGCAGGCCTCACGCCACCCGGTGCTTCCGATGTACTGCTGGAGCAGGGGAAAAAGAATGATGGAGCCGACCCCGACGCCCGAGAAGGCAATTCCGATGGCGAGCCCCCGGCGGCGCGCGAACCAACGGGGGAGAAAGGCGGAGTGCCCGATGTAGCTCATGAAGACGCTGGCGCCCACTACGAGCCCCCCGAGAGTCAGATAGAGACCGAGCGGTGAGGTGACCCGGGTGGTGAGCGCCAGGCCGAGACTGACGAGCGCCGCGCCGAGGGAGACCACCACTCGGGGGCCGAAGCGGTCCATCAGCACTCCGGTGAAGGGGGCGACCAGGACCGACGCCACGAACCCGAGCGAGAAGGCGGCGGCGGTGACGCCGCGGCTCCAACCGAACTCGTCGAGGATAGGCGGAAAGAGGAGCGAGAATGCGGTGCGGCTGTTGACACCGATGCCCATGGTGATGAACGCAACGCCGATCACCGCCCACCCGTAGAAGAAAGGGAGCCGGCGTGCGAGCCATGTCGAGAGAGCAATCATGATCCGGTCAGCATGATTTCGTGTCCGTTCCGAGTGGGTGTTCGCGACGGTACGGGAAGAGAACCGGGCCGACGAGTTCCGGGATCCCGGCGTATTTCCGGTCGCTCGGGCCCGAGGAACGGGGGATCCGGAGATGCTCGGCAGAAGACCCGGCCCCTTTTCGGGTTTGTGCTCGTGCGGCCGGGTGCCCAATATAGCGGGTTTCCAGGGGTGGGATCCTTCAGCGGATCCGGGATCGGATCTGGGAGCGGACCGGGGAGCGGGTATGAACGAGCGGGTTCTGGAGCACGGTGTGATCGGTGCGGCAGGTCTCGACGAGGGCAAGATCGAGGCCGCTTGTGCGCTCGCACTGTCGGCGGAGACGAGCTGGCCTCGAGACCTCTCGAGGGGCCTCGGTTCGGATCGCCAGACGCAAGAGCCCGATTGGGGCGAGGTGCTCGGCCCGACCCGTCCGCGTGGCGGCCCGAACGGCCTCGTGTTGCACCGGGGCCGGCCGATCTGCCGCTGGGGGGATGCTTCTCGGGTCGATATGACATTTAGCGTGACGAAGAGCTTCCTCGCCCTGCTCGCCGGCATCGCCCAGGGCGACGGTCTCTTTGGCAGTCTCGACGAGCCGGTGAGAGAGCGGGTGAGCGATGGCGGTTTCGATTCGCCCCACAATGCCGGGATCTCCTGGCGCCACCTGTTCGAGCAAACGAGCGAGTGGCAAGGGACCCTGTGGGGCAAGCCGGATCAGGTCGACCACTTCCGGGCGCTGGGTGCGCCCGGAAAGCAAAGCGGCCCGCCCAAGGGAGCCCGCCGGCAGCTGGAAGCGCCCGGTACCTACTGGGAGTACAACGATGTCCGGGTGAACCGCCTCAGCCTTTGCCTTCTGAGGCTCTTCGGGCGTCCCCTGCCCGAGGTGCTGGCCGATCGGGTGATGAGCCCCATCGGGGGCAGCCGCACCTGGTCGTGGGAGCCCTACCGGAACGCGGCGGTGGAGATCGAAGGGCGTCCGGTGATGTCCGTGCCGGGCGGCGGACATTGGGGAGGGGGGTTGTTCATCTCCAGCGAAGACCTCGCCCGGGTCGGTCGGCTCGTTCAGCAGGGTGGGCTCTGGGAAGGCCAGCGCATTTTGCCCGAGGGCTGGACCACCGCCATCCGGAAGCCCTGCCGTCTGAACCCGGTGTACGGGCTTCTCTGGTGGCTCAACACCGGGCGCGGGTACGTTGCCGAGGCTCCGGAGACCAGCTATTTCATGGTGGGTGCGGGAGCGAACATCGTCTGGATCGATGATGCGCTCGAGCTCGTCGCCGTGCTGCGCTGGATCGATCGCGAGCGTCTCGGCGAAATCGTCGCCGCGTTTCTCGATGCTTGGCCTCGGGGTGCGGCCGGGGTCTCTCCGGGCATGCATTACCACCTCGAGCCGAGTGCCACCGGAACCTGAACGTGTGCCGGCGCCCTCCCCTCGAGAACGCTGGATTGCCGGTTCAGAAAAGCGGATCCTGGCCGATATGGGATTTTGGTTCCGGATATTTCCCGGCCTGAAGCGCCGAGCCCGGCCGCCCGCCCGCCCGATGACCCATCCCTCGACGGAGTCTCACCCATGGCAGTTTCAGATCACGTCAATCTCGACCAGTTCATGGCCGGCCTCAGGCGGAGAAATCCCGGTGAGACCGAGTTTCACCAGGCGGTCTACGAGGTCGCCGCGAATGTCTTCGACTACATCAGCGACAAGGAGATCTATCACGAGATGCAGATCCTGCGTCGCATCGCGGAGCCCGACCGTATCATCGTGTTCCGGGTCTGTTGGCAGGACGACAACGGCAACATCCGGGTGAACCGCGGCTATCGGATCCAGAACAACAACTCGATCGGGCCTTACAAGGGCGGGATCCGTTTCCATCCGAGCGTCAATCTCTCGATTCTGAAGTTTCTGGCCTTCGAGCAGACCTTCAAGAATTCCCTCACCGGGCTGCCGATGGGTGGCGGGAAGGGGGGTTCGGACTTCAACCCGAAGGGGAAATCCAACAACGAGGTGATGCGTTTCTGCCAATCCTTCATGACCGAGCTCTACCGGCACGTCGGTGACGATATCGACGTGCCGGCCGGTGACATCGGGGTGGGAGCCCGAGAGATCGGCTACATGTTCGGGCAGTACAAGCGCCTCACGAACCGCTTCACCGGGGTGCTCACCGGGAAAGGAAGAGAGTTCGGGGGCAGCCCCATCCGCACCGAGGCCACCGGCTACGGCACGGTCTACATGATGGAAGACATGCTGAAGCGCAACGGCGAGAGCATGGAGGGGAAGACCTGCCTGGTGTCGGGCTCGGGCAACGTCGCGACCTACGCGGTCGAGAAGCTCAATCATCTCGGTGCACGGGTCGTGACCCTCTCCGATTCTTCCGGCTTCGTTCACGACCCCGATGGAATCGACCCCGAGAAGCTCGCCTGGATAAAGGCGCTCAAGAACGTTCGGCGGGGCCGCGTCGACGAGTACGCAAAGGAGTTCGGGGCCGAGTTCCACGCCGGCCAGCGCCCCTGGGGGGTGCCCTGTGATCTCGCGTTTCCCTGCGCGACCCAGAACGAGATCTCCCGGACCGAGGCCCGCACCCTCATCGCGAACGGGTGCAAGGGGGTCTCGGAAGGCGCGAACATGCCGACCGAGCAGGAAGGGGTCAAGGATTTCATCGACGCGAAGCTGCTCTTCGCGCCGAGCAAGGCCGCCAACGCCGGCGGCGTGGCCATCTCCGGGCTCGAGATGAGCCAGAACAGTGCCCGCATCACCTGGAAGGAAGAGGAGCTCCAGCGCTTGCTCCGGGACATCATGCACGACATCCACGAGCGATGCGTCGAGTATGGCACCCAGGTGGATGGCTACGTCGACTACGTACGGGGCGCGAACATTGCCGGGTTCATCAAGGTCGCGGATGCGATGGTCGCTTACGGGGCCGTATGAACCATCGCGCCGGCATCGACACCCGCGTTTCGCCCGGCGCCCGGGTCGGCTTCAGCCCCCGGGCTCGGGTGGCCGGTAGGATTCCGGAAAATAGCGCTGCACGAAGTCGCTGCTCTCCTGGTAGGTGTGGCAAGCGTTCAGCACCCCCGGGTCGAGCGGCAGAGTCCGGCCTTCCGACTTGGCCTCGACTTCCACCGCCGCCCACAGCGCCTGCAGAGCGGTTGTCGCCATCTGGGCGAGCATTTCGCTCAGATGGGTGCAGCCGTTCTTCCCGCCGAGCCGTTCACGCACCGCTCGGTTCCAGCCGGAGCCGAGCTTCAGCCCGACCAGGCGGCCGTAATGGGGCAGCACGCCCGCGCAGGTGAAATGGGGGCCGACGTCCATCAAGGCCTCGCATCCCTGTACCGTGGCGTCGCGGTCGATGGTGAGCCGCAGCCACATGTCGTGAA
>Ga0114931_10006925_pt1 | contig 13912 bp, 9 predicted proteins | sample 2SBtaG_FD_89579 | JGI IMG/M metagenome (GOLD analysis project Ga0114931, IMG submission 89579) | Deep subsurface microbial communities from Kolumbo volcano to uncover new lineages of life (NeLLi) - 2SBTROV14_V59a metaG | ecosystem: Environmental > Aquatic > Marine > Volcanic | place: Kolumbo...
GAAAAGTTGGCCATTCATTTTTGTTCATTGAGAAATTTTCCGCTTATTTCATAAAGGCGCAGCAATGATTTAATTTAAACAAAGTATTTACAGATACCTATGATCAGAAGAAAAGTGAGCAAAGCGCAAATAAGGCAGGAAAAAGATTTTCGCTGGCGGGGCGGGGACGTTTCGCGCGTGGAAGGGTTCTCGGACGCGGTGTTTGCGTTCGCAATCACCTTGCTGGTCGTTTCACTGGAAGTGCCGGATTCGTTTGAGGAATTGGCGCGCACCATGAAAGGATTTGTCGCGTTTGGCGTCACCTTTATCGGCATTGTCGCGATTTGGCACGCGCATTACAAATTTTTTCGCCGCTACGGTCTGGAAGATAACGCCACCATCATTTTGAACGCCGGGCTGCTGTTGGTGGTGATGTTTTATATTTATCCGTTAAAATTTCTTGCCACAATGTTGATCTCATACGGCATCCTGCAAGGCTTGTTGGGGATTGATATGCAGGCAAATGTTGCGTTTCATGCCGGGCAGGCCAGCCAGCTAATGCTGATTTATTCGTCGGGATTTTTAGTCATTTTTCTGATTTTTATGCTGCTCTATTTCCACGCCTATCGCCAGCGAGAATCGTTAAAATTAAACGCGGTCGAATGTTTGAAAACGAAAATCAGTATTTTTTCCAATGCAATTTTAGCGAGTGTCGCGGTTCTTTCAATTTTGATTGTTTTAATCGGTGGTGATAAATCAGCGGCGTTGGCCGGCTGGGTTTACGGCTTGGTGGGCCCCGTGATGACGCTCTTTGGGATTATGAGCGGGAAGCGGCTGCAAAAATTGAAAGCGGAACAAGGCGTTTGAAACGCCGTTTTTTCGGCCGCAATATTCTTTAAATGCATCGCTCACGTTTGATAAAACATCCGCAAAAAATCACTTCAAAACCGCGCAACATATTGTTATATTTGTGCTTTATAAAAGCACTGTTCTGCTTCGTTTTTTCAGGAAATCAAAAAAATATTTTTTTGTTGCATTCCATTTTTGCCGCCTTAAATTTGGGGGCTGTCTAAGAAGCTGGTGTAGCTCAACTGGTAGAGCAGCTGATTTGTAATCAGCAGGTTGGGGGTTCGAGTCCCTTCACCAGCTCGTATCGACTCCGATCATGCGGGGAGGTAGCGAAGCGGTCAAACGCAGCAGACTGTAAATCTGCCGGCAAATGCCTTCGGTGGTTCGAATCCGCCCCTCCCCACAGTTGTTTTTACATAGCTCGACTTATTTTGAAGAATGAGCGAGGGGTTGGTTAAAAGAAAAGAGGATTTTCAAGCATAGGCGGGAGTAGCTCAGTTGGTAGAGCATCAGCCTTCCAAGCTGATGGTCGCGAGTTCGAGTCTCGTCTCCCGCTCAGCGGGGAGCTTCGCTGTTAAGCTGTTACAAGAAGCTTCCCTTTTCTTTAAGCCCACGTAGCTCAGTAGGTAGAGCACATCCTTGGTAAGGATGAGGTCACCGGTTCAAATCCGGTCGTGGGCTCTTTTCGTTTGTACGGATGAAAATCAATAGTAGCTGTGAATAGAAAAAAATGTATCTTTAGTATTTATCAATCTAACAGTCGGAGGATTCTCTAATGGCTAAAGAAAAATTTGAAAGAACTAAGCCCCACGTTAATGTGGGTACCATTGGGCACGTCGATCATGGTAAAACGACCCTGACCGCTGCGATTACGCAATATCTCTCTAACCAGGGATTGGCGCAGGCTCGTTCCTTCGATAGTATCGACAATGCGCCGGAAGAACGCGAGCGTGGTATTACGATTGCAACAGCTCATGTGGAATATGAGTCTGCAAATCGTCACTATGCGCACGTGGACTGCCCGGGGCACGCGGATTATATCAAAAACATGATTACGGGTGCCGCGCAAATGGACGGCGCTATTTTGGTCGTCAGTGCGGCGGACGGCCCGATGCCGCAAACCCGCGAGCACATCTTGTTGGCTCACCAGGTAAACGTGCCTCACATCGTGGTGTTTATGAATAAAGTAGATCAAGTGGACGATGAAGAGTTGCTTGACTTGGTCGAATTGGAAGTTCGGGAATTGTTGAGCAGCTATGATTTTCCGGGTGACGACCTTCCGGTAGTTCGCGGCAGCGCTTTGAATGCGTTGAGCAACCCCGGCGACGAAGCCGCCAATGCCTGCATCAAGGAATTGGTCGAGGCAATTGATACCTATATCCCCACGCCGGAGCGCGATATTGACAAGCCGTTCCTAATGCCGATTGAAGACGTATTTAGTATCACCGGTCGCGGCACGGTTGGCACCGGTCGTATTGAGCGTGGTATTATCAAGGTAGGTCAGGAAATCGATCTGGTTGGAATGAATATGGACCGCAAAACGGTTATTACCGGTGTGGAAATGTTCCGCAAGCTGTTGGACGAAGGCCAGGCTGGTGACAACGTCGGCTTGTTAATGCGCGGTGTGGCTAAGGAGGAATTGGATCGCGGAATGGTTGCCGCAGCGCCGGGTACAATTACCCCGCATACCAAGTTTAAAGGCGAAGTTTATGTGTTGAAAAAAGAAGAAGGTGGACGTCATACCCCGTTCTTCGCTAATTATCGTCCCCAGTTTTATTTTCGCACAACGGATGTAACCGGCTCGATCACCCTTCAAGAAGGCGTCGAAATGATTATGCCTGGCGACAATACCCAAATGATCGTCGAGCTGCAAAAGCCGATCGCCATGGAAAAAGAATTGCGTTTTGCAATTCGCGAAGGCGGTCGCACGGTTGGTGCGGGCGTCGTAACTGAGATTATCGAGTAAGTTTTTACAAACGTGTGTTGTTCCGGTAGCGAAGGTGTGTTATGCGTACAAAAGCTACACTGGCGTGTATCATTTGTCAAAGCCGCAACTATGTGGTCGATAAAAACAAGCAAACAAACCCTCAACGCCTTGAGCGTAAAAAGTTTTGCCGGGTATGCAATAAACACACATTACATAAAGAAACGCGATAAGTTTCGGTTAGGCCTGTAGCTCAATTGGCTAGAGCACCGGTCTCCAAAACCGGGGGTTGGGGGTTCGAGTCCCTCCAGGCCTGCTTCGTTTAAAGATCGTCTTTAAATGGAATTTTCAAATAAGCAGTTTATGGGATTAACTTTAAATGCTCAACATATTCCGAGAAATGTCATGATTGACAAAGTGAAACAGTTTTACGAAGATGTTATCAGAGAATTGAAAAAAGTTAGCTGGCCGGAGCGTGAGCAGGTAATAAATTCAACATTTGTTGTTTTTGTGATTTCTGTATTGTTTACCGCATTTATTTATATTGCCGATTTGGTAGTGTCTTCCCTGTTTAACTTATTTTACCTTAATTAAGGAAGCATATTGTGGAAATGAAGTGGTACACGCTCAGGGTTTATTCGGGTCAGGAAACCAAAGTAAAAGCGCAGCTTGAAAATGCTATTCAATTTAAGAGCATGGAAGAAGAGTTTGGGCGCGTGATTGTGCCTTCCGAGCCGGTGCTGGAGATGCGCAACGGCAAGAAACGGCTAAAAAACAGGGTCTTTTTCCCCGGGTATATTCTGATTGAATTGAATTATAACACCCGAACGGCGCATTTGGTACAAGAAACCCCCGGCGTGTTAGGTTTTATCGGGCCGCGAAATAATCCGGAAGCGGTGCGCCCGGAAGAGATTGAAGCGGTTTTGCGCAAGGTGGAGCGCCAGGAAACCGAGGTGGAAAAGGTGGAAGTGCCTTTTCAGATTGGGGACCTCATCCGCGTTGTTGACGGGCCGTTTGCCGATTTTACCGGGGTCGTGGAAGAAATTAATGAAGAAAAGAAAAAGGTGAAGGTTTCGGTAAGTATTTTTGGACGACCGACGCCGGTTGAATTAGACTTTTTACAGATACATTTAGAACAATAAATTTGCGAGATACAACATGGCTAAAAAAGTAATCGGGCAAATCAAGCTTCAAATTCCGGCAGGACAGGCAAATCCCTCGCCACCGGTTGGTCCTGCATTGGGGCAGCACGGTGTGAATATTATGGAGTTTTGCAAGGCCTTTAACGCGCGCACCCAGGAGAAAATGGGTTTTATTATTCCGGTTGTTATAACGGTTTATGCGGATCGTTCGTTTAGTTTTATCACAAAAACGCCGCCGGCGTCCACGCTGTTGTTAAAATCAGCGAAGATCGAAAAAGGTTCAGCCGTGCCGAATCAAGACAAGGTGGCGAAGGTAACCCGCGGTCAAGTCAAAGAAATTGCCGAGACAAAAATGGAAGATTTGAACGCGATGACCGTTGAAGCGGCGATGAAAATAATCGAGGGAACAGCTCGCAGTATGGGAATTGAAGTTATTGATTAACCTGGGTGAGGAATTCCATGGATATTAAAAAGAGAAGCAAGAGATATCGCGAAGCAGCGAAGCTTATCTCAAACAAAGAATATTCTTTAGACGATGCTGTTGCGTTGGTAAAAAAAACAGCATCGGCAAAATTTGATGAAACCGTAGAGGTGTCCATTCGTTTGGGCGTGGATCCGCGTCATGCCGATCAGGTGGTGCGCGGTACGGTTGCATTGCCCCATGGCTTGGGAAAAGAAGTCCGCGTATTAGTGATCGCAAAAGGCGAGAAAGCCGAAGCGGCCGAGAAAGCCAACGCGGATTATGTCGGCTATGAAGAGTATATCGAAAAAATTCAAAAAGGCTGGTTGGAGTTTGACGTCATCGTGGCAACGCCGGATGCGATGCGGGATTTAGGAAAGCTTGGCCGCGTGCTGGGTCCCCGCGGGTTGATGCCGAACCCCAAAAGCGGCACCGTGACAAGGGAAGTCGGCACGACTGTTAAAGAAATCAAAGCCGGTAAAATCGATTTCCGAGTTGACAAAACCGGTATTGTGCACACCGGCGTGGGCAAGGCTTCCTTTGAGAAAGATAAATTGCGTGACAATGTCAAAACATTGATGCAAATGATTATTCGCTTAAAACCGTCTTCGGCAAAAGGCGCTTACCTGAAAAGTGTTTGCATCTCGAATACGATGGGCCCGGGAATTTATTTGAGCACCAATCCCCAGGAATACCAGGATTAATTAACAGCGGGAATTGCGTATTTTGTCGAATGTTTTGACGTAAAACGCAACAACAGAAAATTAATAAAAGATTAAACGAGGTGTTTGAAATGCCTACACCGCAAAAAGAAGCAATCGTTCAGGAAATGACTGACAAGTTCGGCCGGGCGACCAGTTTTATTATGACAGACTTCACGGGTGTGGATGTGAACATGATTAATCAAATCCGCCAGAAATTTTTTGAGGCGGAAGTTGAATATCGTGTTGTGAAAAACAAACTGGCAAAACGGTCGCTTGATCAATCCGGGATAGAGGGATTAAACGATTATTTGAAAGGCGTCAATGCCTATGCCATCAGTTATGATGATCCCACATTGCCGATTAAAGTGCTGGAAAATTTCAAAAAAGAACTTGATGGTAAAATGCCGATCAAGGCCGCTTATTTTGAGGGAACAGTGATTGAAAGCGAAGGCGTTGAAGCGCTTTCCAAGCTGCCGAGTAAGCCTGAATTGATCGGACAGTTTGCCAGCATGCTCATATCGCCGATGTCTAAATTGGTTTATGCGCTCAATGCCAATATGCAAGACGTCGCCGGTGTTCTGAAAGCATTACGGGACAAAAAAGAAAAAGAAGAATAATAAGTAGCAATTTAATTTTGTTTCATATCCATAATGGAGGTATTCTCGAAATGGCTGATATTACTCGTACCGATGTCCTTGGTTATTTGAAAAGTGCCACAATGTTGGAAATTTCTGAATTGGTGAAAGAAGTTGAAGACACTTTTGGAGTAACTGCCGCCGCACCGATGGCGATGCCGGTTGGCGGTATGCCGGTTGCCGGTGAAGCTGCCGCGGAAGAACAAACCGAATTTGATGTGGTTCTGAAGGACTTTGGTTCTCAAAAAATTCAGGTAATTAAGGTTGTCCGCGCCATTACCGGTCTCGGCTTAAAAGAAGCGAAAACGCTTGTGGAAAGCGCCCCGAAAGAAGTTAAGGAAGGCGTTGCAAAAGCAGAAGCTGAAGACCTTAAGAAGCAATTGGAAGAAGTTGGCGCTACTATTGAAATCAAATAGGCATTCTTCTAAAAGTTTGTAAGCTATTTGCGGATGCAAAGTGGTTTTATACTGCTTTGCTATCCGTGTTTATATGTGTATCGCAAGATTATAAAAATAAATCGAAGAGGTATTTCTTTGAAAAACGGAAGATTGCTCGAGCGACATTCTTTTTCAAAAATTCCGTCTATTGTTGAATATCCCGATCTCCTGGATGTTCAACGGCTTTCTTTTACGGAGTTTTTGCAAGAAGATAAAGCACCCGATCAGCGTCAGGAGCAGGGGTTACAAGAAGTTTTCCTAAAAATATTTCCGGTGGTTGACAGCCGCGAAAACTTTATTCTTGACTTTGTAGAATATTATGTTGACAAGCCTAAGTATTCTGTCAAGGAATGCCGGGAGCGTGGCTTGACCTATGCCGCTCCGCTAAAAGCAAAGCTGCGTCTGTCAATCAAAGATCCGACCGGCGACACAGAAGATTATACGGATACGATTGAACAGGATGTGTATCTTGGTAATACACCGTATATGACGCATCGCGGCACTTTTATTATCAATGGCGCCGAACGGGTCATCGTGAACCAATTACATCGTGCGCCCGGCGTGTTTTTTGATGATAGTATCCATCCCAACGGCACTAAAATATATTCTGCCCGCATTATCCCTTTTCGGGGAAGCTGGGTAGAATTCATGACAGATATCAATGATTGTTTACATGTGTATATTGATCGCAAAAAGAAATTTTATGTCACCTCGTTTTTGCGGGCATTGGGATATACGCAGGATAGCACATTGTTGCAGTTGTTTGATTTGATGGAAGAAGTGAGCCTGACAAAAACAGATGCGGAATCGCTGGTTGGCAGAACCGTGGTTGGCGATATTGTGCATCCCAAAACGGGCGAGGTGCTGGCGGAATCCGGCCAAGTCTTTGAAGATGTAGAGCAAATCGAAGCGCTGAAAGCTGCAAAGATCAAAAAGATTGTTCTTCAAAAGCCTAACGATCCTTCGATGCCAAATATCGTGTTAAATACGATAAAAAAAGATCCGGCGAAAAATGAAGAAGCATCACTTCGCCTTATCTATGAATTGCTGCGTTCCGGCGAACCGCCCGATCTTGATACTGCCCGGGATTTGCTCAGAAAAATGTTTTTTAACCCGAAACGCTATGAACTTGGCGCAGTGGGTCGTTATCGCTTGAACAAAAAGCTGGGCCTGGATGTTGATTATGAAACCACGGTGCTGATTCCGGAAGATTTTGTGGAAATCGTGAAATACTTGATCGATCTTCGCGAAGGGCGTCGCAGCACGGATGATATCGATCATTTGGGAAATCGCCGGGTGAAAACAGTGGGCGAGCAATTGGCCGCTCAATTTAACCTGGGATTGACCCGAATGGCGCGTACCATCAAGGAGCGCATGAATCTGGGCGATGCGGAAACCATTACGCCGCAAGAACTGGTTAATGCGCGGGCCATCACCTCGGTGATCAACACTTTTTTCGGAACGTCACAGCTTTCTCAATTTATGGACCAAACCAACGCACTGTCGGAACTGACCCACAAGCGCCGCATGAGCGCCCTGGGGCCAGGCGGATTAACCCGGGAGCGTGCCGGTTTTGAAGTGCGCGATATTCACTATACACACTATGGGCGGTTATGTCCGATCGAAACGCCGGAAGGTCCCAATATCGGCTTGATATCTTCGTTGAGCGTACTGGCAAAAGTCAATGATTTTGGTTTTATTGAGACGCCGTATCGCAAGGTCAAAAAAGGAAAAGTGACCAATGAAATCGAATATCTCTCCGCGGATGATGAAGAGAGAACGGTTATTGCCCAGTTCAATGCCCCGATAGATACGAAAACCGGTAAGTTTGAAAATGAAATGGTAAAAGTCCGAAAACGTGGTGATTTTTTGATGGCGCCGCCGGATGAAGTTCAATACATCGATGTTGCTTCCAATCAGATTCTGTCTGCTTCAGCGTCGCTGGTTCCGTTTGTCGAACATGATGACGCCAACCGCGCTTTGATGGGCTCAAACATGCAACGTCAGGCCGTGCCACTTCTTCGCCCGGAAACGCCGATCGTCGGCACCGGCGTTGAGGCACAAATTGCCCGTGATTCCGGCGCTATGATTTTGTCGGATGTTGATGGCGTGGTCGAAAAAGTAGACTCGACAAAAATTATCATTCGCGTGGATGCCGGTGCGGTGGATAAGCCGCGCCAGGTATTGACGGGCGAAGCGCAGCGGGTTGAATATGAATTTATGAAATTTGTTCGCACCAACCAAAACACATGCATCAATCAAGTGCCGGTTGTTAGTGAGGGGCAACGCGTTGTAAAAGGACAAGTGTTGGCCGACGGCCCTGGAACGGATCGCGGTGAATTGGCTTTGGGACGAAATATTTTGGTTGCGTTCATGCCCTGGAACGGGTATAACTATGAAGACGCAATCCTGATCTCCGAGCGGATGGTTCAGGATGATTGCTACACCTCAATCCACGTGGAAGAGCATGAAATTCAGGTGCGCGATACCAAGCGCGGCGAAGAAGAACTGACCCGGGAAATTCCCAATGTCAGTGAAGATGCGACGAAAAATCTCGATGAAACCGGTATTATCCGCATTGGCGCGGAAGTAAAATCGGGCGATATTCTGGTGGGTAAAGTAACGCCAAAAGGCGAAACAGAGCCAACGCCGGAAGAGAAATTGCTGAAAGCGATTTTTGGCAGCAAAGCCGGTGATGTTAAAGACGCGTCATTAAAAATGCACGCAGGTGCTGAAGGCGTGGTTATCGACACGAAGCTGTTCTCCCGAAAGAAAAAAGATCCCAAAACAAAAAAGATCGATAAAAAACTGCTTGAGCAATTAGAAGGACAAACACTTGAGCAGGTCGATGCCATCCGGGAACGGCTGCAGAAATATTTGATCGAAAAATTCGGCAACATGAAAACAAAGGGAATTGAAACCCGTCCTGGAAAAGTGTTGGTAAAACCCGGTCAAAAAATTACTGAAGAGACCTTTGAAAAAGTTGAACTGGATTTACTGGATACCGCTTCTCCCTGGTTTGATGATGATGCTAAAAATGAAGAAGTGCAAAAAATCTTTTCCGAATACAAATTTTTGATGCGGGAAATCGACAATGAGCTTCGCACAGAGAAGCATAAGATTATGGTCGGTGATGAACTGCCGCCGGGAATTGTGCAGCTTGCCAAGGTTTATGTCGCGCAAAAACGTAAGTTAAAAGTTGGCGACAAAATGGCCGGGCGACATGGAAATAAAGGTGTTGTTGCCAAAATTGTACCCGTGGAAGACATGCCTTTTTTGCCGGACGGAACGCCTGTCGATGTTGTGCTTAACCCCCTGGGTGTGCCGTCGCGAATGAATCTCGGACAGATTTTTGAAACAACCCTGGGATGGGCGGGGCGTATTTTGGATAAATACTATGCAACCCCGGTGTTTGACGGCGCAACCTATGATGAAGTATTGGAAGAATTGAAAAAAGCCGGATTGCCAACGAGTGGTAAAACAACCCTTTATGACGGGCATACCGGTGAAGCATTTCAACAGGAAGTGACCGTTGGGCAAATTTATATAATGAAGCTTTCTCACATGGTAGATGATAAAATTCACGCTCGTTCAATTGGTCCGTATTCATTGATCACCCAGCAACCCCTGGGCGGAAAAGCACAGTTTGGCGGGCAGCGTTTTGGCGAAATGGAAGTTTGGGCGCTGGAAGCCTATGGCGCGGCGAACATCCTGCAGGAAGTGCTGACATACAAAAGCGATGACGTTCACGGGCGCACAAAAGTGTATGAAGCAATCGTCAAAGGCGACAATTTGCCGCAGCCCGGCCGCCCGGAGTCCTTCAGCGTATTGGTGAAAGAGCTGCAAGGTTTGGGGCTGGATATTAAGGTCGAATAAAGCGATGTTGTTGTCCGCTTTATCAAAAAAAAGTTTGAATCACCAAAAATATTAAAAGGAGTGAGTTTGGAAAACTATCCCAGCAAAGGCCAAATTTCAAAAATTTCTATCGGTTTGGCATCCCCCAATACCATATTGGAAAAAAGTTATGGGGAAGTCACCAAACCGGAAACCATTAACTATCGTTCGTTCAAGCCGGAAAAGGACGGTTTGTTCTGCGAAAAGATCTTTGGACCGGTCAAAGATTGGGAATGTCATTGCGGAAAGTACAAACGCATTCGTTATAAAGGAATTATATGCGATCGTTGCGGCGTGGAAGTGACAACGAAAAGCGTTCGAAGAGAGCGCATGGGGCACATTAGCTTGGCAGTGCCGATTGTGCATATTTGGTATTTCCGCTCGACGCCGACAAAAATCGGATATTTACTAAACATCGGCCCAAAAAATTTAGAGAAAGTTATTTATTACGAAACCTATGTGGTGGTTCAGCCGGGGAATACCGGTCTTAAAACCAGTGATTTGTTGCTGGAAGAAGACTACATGAATATTCTGGATAATATGAGCAGTGAAGAACTGAACCTTCCCGATGATCATCCCGAAAAGTTTATTGCCATGATGGGTGGAGATGGTATTCGTGAAATGTTAAAGCGCCTTGATGTGGAAAAGTTGTCCACGGAACTGCGCCACGCGCTTAAAACGGAAAGATCTCAACAGAAGAAACATGATGCATTGAAACGCCTGAAAGTTGTAGAGGCTTTTCGTACCCGGGAAAATGGCGAATTTAAAAATCATCCCGAATGGATGGTGCTGGATGTCATTCCGATTATTCCGCCGGAACTGCGCCCCTTGGTGCCATTGGAAGGGGGACGTTTTGCAACCAGTGATTTAAATGATCTTTATCGCCGGGTAATCATCCGGAATAATCGTCTGAAGAAGCTGATGGACATTAAAGCGCCCGAAGTTATTTTGCGAAATGAAAAACGCATGTTGCAGGAAGCGGTGGATGCGCTGTTTGATAATACCAAACGCACGACCGCGGTACGCAGTGACGGTAATCGGCCGCTCAAGTCGCTTTCAGATATGTTGCGAGGTAAGCAAGGACGTTTCCGTTTGAACTTGTTGGGAAAACGGGTGGATTACTCCGGTCGTTCTGTTGTTGTTGTCGGTCCGAAGCTGAAACTGTATGAATGCGGCTTGCCAAAAGGAATGGCTGTTGAGTTGTTCAAGCCGTTTATCATCAGAAAACTACAAGACCGCAAGATTGTCAAAACCGTAAAAAGCGCTAAACGATTTGTCGATAAGCGCGATGCGGTTGTCTTTGAGATTCTTGAAGACATTGTCAAAGAGCACCCGGTGCTGCTAAACCGCGCGCCGACTTTGCACCGGCTGGGTATTCAGGCATTTCAACCCGTGATGATTGAAGGAAAAGCGCTTCGAATTCACCCGCTGGTTTGTTCAGCCTTTAATGCCGATTTTGACGGCGACCAAATGGCAGTCCACGTGCCGCTGAGTTTTGAAGCGCAGATGGAAGCTCGCTTGCTGATGCTTGCTTCACATAACATACTCTCTCCGGCAAGCGGTCGCCCCCTGGCAACACCTTCACAAGATATGGTTTTGGGCACTTACTTTATCACTAAGGACCGTGATGGCGTATTGGGAGAAGGGAAAGTTTTTGCCAACGCCGAAGAAGTAATGATTGCTTATGATGATCGTAAAGTGGCGCTTCATGCTAAAATTAAAGTTCGTTACCACGGGCAATTGATCGATACAACCATTGGCCGGGTTATATTCAACAGCATTGTTCCGGAAGAGGTTGGTTTTGTCAATGATCTGATGACAAAGAAGGCATTAGAAAATCTCGTCGGAGAAGTAATGCTGAAAATCGGCAATTTAGGCACCGTTGAATTTCTGGATAATCTGAAAGACCTCGGCTTCAGATATGCAACACTTGCCGGTGCCAGTATCGGCCTGGATGATGTGGTCGTTCCTGAAAGCAAAACGAAGATTGTTGATAAAGCCTATGACGAAGTGCGGATGCTGGAAGAGCAATACCGCATGGGTTTTATTACTGATGGCGAGCGATATAATAAGGTGATTGATATCTGGACACGTGTAACAGACCAAGTATCCGGCGAGCTTTTTAAGCTGCTGGAAAGTCACCGCGACGGATTCAACTCCCTTTATATGATGTCAAATTCAGGCGCGCGGGGGAGCCGCGAACAAATTCGTCAGTTGGCGGGAATGCGCGGGTTGATGGCAAAACCGCAAAAGACACTCACCGGGCAAACGGGTGAAATTATCGAGAACCCGATCACCGCAAACTTTTTTGAAGGTCTTTCGGTGCAAGAGTACTTTATTTCCACCCACGGTGCGCGTAAAGGCCTGGCGGATACAGCTCTGAAAACAGCGGATGCCGGCTACCTCACGCGTCGTCTGGTCGATGTTGCACAGGATGTGATGATTAGTGAGATAGACTGTGGCACTATTCTCGGTATCGAAACGGAGCCGATCAAAGAAGGTGAAAAGATTATCGAGCCATTATCAGACCGGATTTTAGGACGGTTTACCGCTGATGATGTTTATGAACCTATTACCGATGAGCTGATTATTAAATCCGGAGAGATGATCACTGAAGATATTGCCGCAAAGATTGACGCAGCGGCAGTGGATTCCATTAAAATTCGTTCGGTACTAACCTGTGAAACCTCACGCGGTGTTTGTGCCCATTGCTATGGTCGCAATCTTGCGACGGGACGCATGGTGGATATTGGAGAGGCTGTTGGCGTTATGGGCGCTCAAAGCATTGGCGAGCCTGGCACGCAGTTGACATTACGTACCTTTCATATTGGTGGAACCGCCGGTCGTATTGCAGCGCAATCTGAAGTCGTTTCCAGATTTTCAGGGAAAATTAAATACGAAGAATTACAAACATTGGAAAGCAAGGAAACGATTGACGGGGTAACCAGTACCTTCGATATTTGCGTGGGTCGGAATGGAAAAATAAACATTGTCGACAAAGAAAAACGCGTTTTAATGAATTACATCGTGCCCTATGGCGCAAAAGTTCTCGTAAAAGATGGCAAAAAAGTTAATCGCGGCACGGTCCTGTTCGAGTGGGATCCGTATTCATCGGTTATTTTGACGGAGCAAGGCGGAAAAGTAAATTATGTCGATCTTGTCGAAAATGTTACGTCACACGAAGAACTGGATGAACAAACGTTGCAAAAACAACGCGTCGTCATTGAATCACGGAATAAAAATCTCAGTCCGCATATTACCATTCTTGATGAGGAGGATAACGAGGTTGCCAACTATATCCTCCCGGTTAAAGCGCATATTTTAGTGAACGATGGCGATAAAGTCGGGCCAGGGCAAATTCTGGCAAAAATTCCGCGCGAAATCGGCAAAACACGCGATATCACCGGCGGGCTGCCGCGTGTTGCAGAGCTTTTTGAAGCCCGCAAACCGAAAGAACAAGCGGTTGTTAGCGAAATCGATGGAGTCGTGCAGTTTGGACAGATCAAGCGTGGTATCCGCGAGATTATCGTCGAAGGTCAGCTCGAACAGAAAAAATACATGGTTCCATACAGCAAGCATGTGTTAGTGCATAATGGCGACTATGTTCATGCCGGAGAAATGCTGACTGATGGCGCTATTTCACCACAGGATATTTTAAAAATTCTGGGTCCCAACAAGGTGCAGGAATACCTTGTCAATGAAATCCAGGAAGTTTACCGCTTGCAAGGCGTGGGCATCAACGACAAGCATATCGAGATTATTGTAAGGCAGATGATGCAACGCGTAAAAGTCATTGACCCCGGTGATACAATGTCACTGACCGGTAACACGGTTAATAAAGTTATCTTTAAAAATGAGAACGAAAAGATTCGCAACAAAGTGATTATC
>Ga0114931_10006926_pt1 | contig 13911 bp, 17 predicted proteins | sample 2SBtaG_FD_89579 | JGI IMG/M metagenome (GOLD analysis project Ga0114931, IMG submission 89579) | Deep subsurface microbial communities from Kolumbo volcano to uncover new lineages of life (NeLLi) - 2SBTROV14_V59a metaG | ecosystem: Environmental > Aquatic > Marine > Volcanic | place: Kolumbo...
CCCGGAAAACACCATGGCAGATGCCGTTAACAAAATGATGAAGTATCACATCGGCTGCCTCATTGTTGTTCAGCAAGACAATCCTGTCAGCATAATCACAGAACGGGATGTCATGTTTACTATTGATAAATATGGCTGTGACATTGAATCCACAAAGGTTGGTGAAATTATGGGATCAAAGCTGGTTTCCTGCGATATTTCTCATACAATCAAAGAAGCAATGGCATTGATGTTTAAAAATGTTACCGGACGAAGAGTTCGCCATTTACCCGTATTGGATAATGGGAAACTTGTCGGTCTGGTTTCTAATGGTGATCTATTACTGAGACAGATCGAAGAAGCTGAATTTGAAAATCGAGTGATGAAAAACTATATTCAGAACTGGCCTGAAGAAGATGTCAGCTAACAGCTCTTAATCCGTCCTTTTTCTTTGCCCTTTGACTTTTCTCACCGATCCAAGGATATTCGATCTGTAAATTATTACTTTTACCAAAGTTGATCAGAAATTCAAACATCATTTTGTTTTCCTGCTCGAGAACAGGATCAATCACCACCGCAGGCACTCCATTTTTTACAGCCATGTGCACTCTTGGATGATTGATAATCTGTTTCTTAGGCCCAACAGTGGACACAGCCACAGCCAAACGCTGTGCCCAGTCACTGGGACGAAATTTCTGGCCATCTAAAGTTTTGCCCAGAAGAGTGATAGGATCTGATTTTTTTTTCAATTTAGTTACAACCATCTAATTTTGTTAAAACCTCAAGAACTTCATAACTTCGCTAAGAGGCTCTATAATTGTTTATCGACATATCTTTATTAAACTATAGCAGTAAAATTATCATTCTTTGTTTCCTTAGGATTAAAACACTATCTATATGAATGGTGCAATGCAGCACAATGTGAAATTAATTGAATCCTTTTATTCTTCATTCAAGAAACTTGATGGCGAAGCAATGGTGCAGTGCTATCACCCGGATATTGAATTTTCAGATCCGGTCTTCCCTTTTCTGAAGGGTAGTGAAGCCTCTGCTATGTGGAAGATGCTATGTTCGCAAGCAAAAGATTTTACTCTTACCTTTGACAACATCGAGGCTGACGATCATTCAGGGAAAGCTCATTGGGAAGCAATCTATAATTTCTCGAAGACCGGAAAAAGGGTTCACAATATCATTGAAGCGGAATTTCAGTTTATGGATGGCAAGATCATCCGTCATGTAGACAGCTTTAATTTCTGGAAGTGGAGCAAGATGGCTTTGGGCCCAGCTGGAATGCTATTAGGCTGGACACCTCTGATCAAGAATAAAGTCCGTCAGCAAGCCGCTGCAAATCTGGAAAAATTTATATGCCGATCAAAGTAACGAATTTAATTGTTAATTCCAAGATAAGTCAGAACCGAAGGTACCGCCAGCCAAAGTAATCCCTTGATCAGAAAAAAAAAGAAACCCGTCCATCCCATCATCTTGAGACGTTGTTTCCAACTATAAGGACATTCTTTTTTTTGCATCAAACGTCTTCTCTAATCACGAGGCGATTACCATGCCAGGATTACTGCTATTTCGGCACCACCCAGAACGCTTTTCTCGATTGTTAACTTACCCTTATATACCTCTTCAACAAGGTTTCGCACAACAGCCATGCCAATACCGTGACCTTCAACCTGTGAATCTCCACGTACCCCTCTTTTTAGTATGGCTTCCTGTTCTTCCTGAGCAATGCCGGGACCATCATCTTCGACTAATATTGTTAACATTCCATCTGTAGCAAAAACAGAGACTTTAACTTTATTGCGACACCATTTACAGGCATTATCCATCAGATTGCCGAGCAGCTCCATCAGGTCACCTTCATCACCAATAAACTTGATATCCGGATCGATATTGAGTTTGAAGTCAATCTGTTTATCTACATAAACTTTCCTGAAAGTATTAAGCAGTTTTTGCGCCACTTTTTCTATGCTGATTGGCGCAGCAAGTGCTTTCCGGCCAGATGCAACCGCCTTTTGTAATTGGTACTCTACTGTCTTATCCAACCTTTTAATCTGATCGTAGACCGTCTTTTTGGTTCCCTCTGGTAAACCATCACTATTCACCAGGTTGCGTAAAACGGCTAACGGTGTTTTCAAACTATGTGCCAGATCACCCAATGCATTTCTATATCGTTTCAAATGACTATTGCTTGATCGGATCAAAACGTTTAAATTTGTAGCCAGCAATTCAATTTCCTGTGGGTAATTAGCAGAAAGTTCTGTTTTCCTGCCTGCTTCGATATCAGCCACTTCTGATGCTACTTTGCGCAGGGGAGTGAGTCCCCAGCGAAGGATAATGGCTTGTACCATCAGCAAAGCAATAACAGCAGCGCCAAGCCACATGGCCAGACTTTTTCGAAACCGCTTACGTTGATTTTCAAAGTGTTCTTTGGTTTCTGCCACATAAAATGTGTAACCCCTGACAATAAATGGAGCAACCTCCCAGACTACGCTGAGACCTAATGTATAAAGTTGAGTACCATTGTCCGCAACAACTTCTGTAAACCGTGGTTCACCTTTTACATCGATTGGAGAAAATGGGATCTTGATTCCAAGCATAGAGCCTGAACGCCAGATAACTTTACCCTGATCTGAAATAATCTCTGCATATAGACCGGAGGCTGGCGTAGACAAACGAAGATCCGGCAGAGTACCAGGCATTGTCAGGGTATGAATATCGTCTGAATCTGCGGCAGCCAGTAGACTAAAGATCTCTGTCTGTAACCGTTCCTTGATAGCAACAATCCCACTATCTGTGAATGCTCGATCAAGTGCATAACCAGTAAAACTAAGGAAAGCAACAAGGACAAGACTGGCAGATAACAATAATCGAGCGTTGATAGACATCATGCTGGAGTAAAATTACTCCACCGATCGAAAACGATAACCACGTCCCCGTAAGGTTTCTATAGGATTTAGAGATTTATCTGGATCAAGTTTTTTACGTAGACGACCAATAATGACTTCCAATACATTGCTGTCACGATCAAAATCATCTTCGTATAAATGCTCGGATAATTCAGATTTTGAAACCACCTTGTCCGCATGCAAAATCAGATATTCTAAAACTTTGTACTCAAAAGCAGTAACATCGATCTCTTCATCATCAAACAGCATTTTCTGTGCAGCCGTATCCAATGAAAAACGACCCATTGGGATCTTTGAATCAGAAAACCCGGCCGATCGACGGATCAGAGTACGAAGTCGGGCAATCAGTTCTTCCATATGGAAAGGTTTAACCAGATAATCATCTGCTCCACTTTCCAGACCTTCAACTTTTTCTTCCCAGCGACCACGTGCCGTCAGGATTAAGACAGGAAAACCACATTCTTCTTCCCGCCATTTTTTAATCACTTCGATACCGGAAATATCTGGTAGACCAATATCAACGACCGCCACATCGATGGGATATTCTTTACCTAAATATAAGCCATCTTCACCGGTATTAGCGATATCAACCGCAAAACCAGATTCCCTCAAACTTGACGAGATCTGATCAGCTAAAGGTACTTCGTCTTCAATCAGTAATAGTCGCATGTTAAAGGATCTTTCCTTAACTGGCTTCCACCTGAATAATTTTGACTTGCCCATCACTCATTAGAACTTTGAATCGGTAAACGGTGACACCTTCAACACCACTGGTTTCACTACTGATAACCCGCCCTCCTGTCGCTTTTGCTGCAATGACTGCTGCTTCGTCTTCAGAGATCTTTTCAGTTTGTTCCTCGGCAAGAACAAGTGGCAGGGATGATCGAAATTGCTGATCGATGGCCACAGAAGTTTTTATTGTCTGAAACAATAGTAAAGTAATGACTAATGAGGAGCTGATTGTTAGTTTCATTTGTCTAAATCGTTTAGAAATTCGTTATAGCTAAAAGTAATGGTACAAAAATTCAACTGAATCGAGACTGAATATTTCAATAAGAAGCGTGAAATCAATCTCGTTTAAATTCTCTATCGTGCCTCAATGAAGGCACCATTTCACGCGCTTCCTGCACTTTATCAGGATCAATGTCGGCGACAATAAAACCAGCCTGATCTCCAGCATCTGCCAGTATATTACCCCAGGGATCGATGATCAGCGAGTGTCCATAAGTCTCACGACCCGTATTCCTGACGCCATTCTGGTCGGCAGCAAATACATAACAACCATTTTCTATTGCCCGTGATCGTAATAATACATGCCAATGAGCTTCTCCTGTTGTCTGAGTAAAAGCTGCCGGAACAGTCAAAAACTCAGCACCCTTTTTTGCCATTGAACGATATAGATCAGGAAAGCGAACATCATAACATACCGACATTCCCAGCTTCCCCCAGGGTGTCTCTGCAACCACGACTTCTGTACCAGGCATTACTGCTTCAGACTCCCGATAAGATTCATCATCCTTTAAGGTGGCATCAAACAGGTGAATCTTATTGTAACGCGCCACGATCGCTCCAGAGTCATTGATCAGGAAAGCGCGGTTGTTGATTTGAATATCACTGATACGAATGGGTAATGAGCCAATCTGTATCCAGACGGAAAGTTCTTTTGCCAGTGACTGAAATAATACCAGAGCAGGATGCTGTTCTTCGACAACGGCTTTTGCCAATGTTGTCTGATCATCAACTTCTATTGAAGCGAAATATTCGGGCAAGCAGATCAGATCAGCACCAGCTTCATGTGTTTGCCGAGCCAGACTTTCTGCCTGCATCAAATTGGCTTTAAGATCATTGTCTGCACAAAATTGTAGACAACCTGCTTTGAAAGATTTGCTCACGATAAATTTTTTTCTGATACGACGAAACCATCCTCATCTGCATAAAGATAATGACCGGGAATAAAGTTCACTCCAGCAAATGTAACGGGAACATCGCGTTCACCGATGTCCTTTTTGACACTCTTTTTGGGGTTTGTATTCAAACTTTTCACCCCTATATCCATCTGGCTGATCGCCGTGGAATCACGAATACACCCGTAGACAATAATCCCTGACCAACCGTTTTTTATGCCCAACTCCGCGAGCATATCACCAAGCAATGCACAACGTAATGATCCACCGCCGTCGACGATCAATACTTTATCATTACCAGCTTGCTCCAATGCAGCTCTTACAAAACTATTATCTTCATGACACTTCACCGTAGAAATAGCTCCTGAGAATATTTTCTTACCACCAAAACTCTTAAACATCGGGGTAGCGACTTGTAACGAGTCGCCATGTTCATCATATAGATCGGCTGTAGCCTGAGACATACCTCAACTCCTAATTATTTATCTTTAAAAAGAGCATCATAACAATCTGGACGGCGATCAGATAATATATCATTGAGTGGCGTGATCGATTTATTCTGTGCTTCAGAAGGATCTATTTCAGTAATGAAAATCTCATTTTTCTGGGAATTTGCCCGATGAACTAATAAACCTCCTGGAGCAACAATCTGACTTTTACCCGTGAATCTCAATTCGCCTTGCGGACGTTTATCAGCACCAAAACGATTTGTTGTTATTGCAAAAACCCGGTTCTCAAGACAGCGCGTCAGCATCGCTTGCTGACAGAATGTCAGCACCAGATTCGACGGGTGGCATATAATCTGTGCTCCTTGCAGAGCAAGGCTTCTTGTGACTTCAGGGAAGGCCCAGTCGAAGCAAACCATCATGCCGATCCTGACACCTTTAACCTTCTGAATGGAAAGTGGGATATCGCCCGGGTCAAAAGTATTTTTTTCTTCGTTAAATAAATGAAGTTTTCGGTAAATATGCTCAATACCATCAGGCCCGATCAGAATTGCACTATTAAATACCTTGTCTCCTGATCGTTCAGCAAAGCCAGTGACGATGTATAGATCATTGCTTTTACATAGTACTTTCAAGGCTTTTAGTGTTCTGGAATCAGCAGGATCTTCTGCAAGATCCATTAACTCCTTTCTGTCTTTGAAGTAGTAACCCGTGAATGCCAGTTCAGGTAATACGATCAGATCAGTATTATTACCAACACTTTCCAGCGCTGTAATTACTTTTTCCAGATTTTTTTCTGTTTTTCCAAAAAGTGGTCGAAACTGGTAATAACCAATTTTCATTTTTTTATTGTTTTTTCATGGGTCGTTTCCATCCAGTAATTGTCACCTGTTTGGCTCGACTGATTGTGAGCTGCTCTGCCGGGGCATTTTTCGTGACAGTTGTTCCTGCGGCAATTGTTGCACCATCAGCAATTTCAACCGGTGCTACTAATTGAGAATCAGAACCAATAAAGACATTATCACCAATTACAGTTCTGAATTTATTTGCGCCATCATAGTTACAGGTTATTGTTCCTGCACCAATATTCACACCTTTTCCTATATCTGTATCGCCAATGTAGGTCAGGTGGTTAATTTTTGAACCTTCAGCGACGATTGACTTTTTGATCTCAACGAAATTTCCAACATGAACATTTTCACCTAGTTGAGTCTCCGGTCTGATACGTGCGAAGGGACCAATTTTTGTTCCCTTGCCGATGACAGCATTTTCGATCACACAATTCGCCAGGATCTCAACATTCTCACCAATCTCGGAATTTTTGATCACTGTATTAGGACCAATTTTAACGTTATTACTTAGACTAACATCACCCTCAAAAACAACATTAATATCAACAACGATATCCTGCCCAACTTCCAGATCACCTCGAACATCAATTCGTGCAGGATCTCTTAGTGTTATACCGGCTGTCATTAAATCTTCGGCATGTTTTGCTTGATAAAATCTTTCCAGTTCTGCAAGTTGCAGTCGGTTGTTAACACCCATAACTTCATATTCGTTTTCTGGCTGGATTGACATAATTTCAACTCCACCAGTAACGGCCATCTCGACAATATCTGTCAAATAATATTCACCCTGAGCATTATTATTTTCCAGTTGACATAGCCACTGATTAAGAAGTTTTCCAGATACGGCCATCATTCCAGTGTTAACTTCACAGATCTCTTTGATTGCATCCGATGCATCTTTTTCTTCAACAATTTTATCAATCATCTGATCACTATTTCGAATAATTCGCCCGTAACCCGCAGGATTCTCCAGATTTACAGTAAGTAGACTGAAGCCTGTTGGTTTCGAAGCTTCAACTAGTTCTTTTAACGTTGAAGGAAGAGTTAAAGGAACATCTCCATATAAAATAAGAGCAGTATCTTCGTCAGAGATGGCTGGCATTGCTTGCTTAACGGCATGCCCTGTTCCCAATTGCTCACTTTGCTCAATCCATTCAGTCTCGAGGTGGTTTAATTCGTTACGAACTAACTCGCCACCATGACCATAAATAATACCAACCTTACAATCTGGAATTGTTTTCGCAGTTTGATACACATGCTCAAGCAACGACATATGTGCCAATTTGTGTAATACTTTTGGCAAGCCAGAGCGCATTCTGGTTCCTTTACCAGCAGCAAGAATGATTGCAGTTATCCCCATAGTCTTTTTCCTGGTTCATTTAGATCATAACGGTAGTTATGAAGAATGATACAAGAAGTGTGCCTGTATTTTTTAATTCTGACAAATAACTTCACCAAGTATCCAAAAAAAAACCCGTTCAGATTTAATCCTGAACGGGTTTTTTTGATAAACAATTAATTATCTATTTACGTTGCTTCCTTAATCGCTGGATTGCCTGCAACTGAGCAGCGGCTTCCGCTAACTGAGCTTGTGCTCTCGCAAGATCCATTTCTGCATCACGGTTTTTAATAGCATCCTCAGCTTTATGTTTAGCTTCAAGTGCAGCAGCTTCATCCAAATCTTCTGCGCGTTCTGCTGTATCGGACAATATTGTCACTAGATGCGGTTGGACTTCCAGGATACCACCAGAAACATAAAAAGCTTTTTCGTCTCCATTGGACATTTGCAAACGCACTTCACCCGGAGATAAAGTTGTCATCAAAGGTGCATGTCTTGGCGCAATACCAACTTCTCCCGCAATCGCAGGTGCAAACACCATCTCAGCGATACCAGAAAATATCTCAGATTCAGCACTTACAATATCTACATGAATAGTCATTGCCATAATCCGTTAGCCCTACATTTCCTTGGCTTTTTCAATAGCCTCTTCAATAGAACCGACCATATAAAATGCCTGTTCAGGCAAATCATCATGCTCACCATCAACAATCGCCTTAAATCCTGCAATTGTATCTTTCAACGTAACATATTTCCCAGGTGAGCCAGTGAAAACTTCTGCAACGAAGAACGGTTGTGATAAGAAACGCTGGATCTTTCTGGCTCGTGTTACAACCAGTTTATCTTCTTCAGAAAGCTCATCCATACCAAGGATTGCAATAATATCGCGTAATTCTTTGTAACGTTGGAGTGTATTCTGCACAGATCGTGCAACATCATAGTGTTCCTGGCCAATGATTAAAGGATCAAGTTGTCGACTGGATGAGTCTAATGGGTCGATTGCTGGATAAATCCCGAGTTCTGCAATCTGTCGTGAGAGTACAACCGTTGCGTCCAAATGTGCAAAAGTTGTTGCTGGAGATGGGTCAGTCAAATCATCAGCTGGTACATAAACCGCCTGGATAGAGGTGATTGATCCGGTCTTGGTTGAAGTGATGCGTTCCTGGAGTTTACCCATCTCTTCAGCCAGTGTTGGTTGGTAACCTACCGCTGAAGGCATACGTCCAAGCAGTGCTGATACTTCTGTTCCTGCTAATGTATATCGATAGATATTGTCGATAAACAACAAGACATCCTGTCCTTCATCACGAAATTTTTCTGCCATTGTCAGGCCAGTTAATGCAACTCGTAGTCTGTTACCAGGAGGCTCATTCATTTGTCCATAAACCAGCGATACTTTATCGAGAACACCTGAATCAGTCATTTCATGGTAGAAATCATTACCTTCACGAGTACGTTCACCTACACCCGCAAATACAGAGTAACCACCATGTTCTTTAGCGATATTGTTGATCAATTCCATCATGTTAACCGTCTTACCAACACCGGCACCGCCAAACAGACCAACCTTACCACATTTAGCAAAGGGACAAACGAGATCGATAACTTTGATACCTGTTTCCAGCAACTCAGACGCTGGTGACAATTCAGTGAACTTAGGAGCAGCACGGTGAATGGGCATTGTCTCTTCAGCACCAATATCACCTTTCTCATCAATGGGTTGCCCTAGTACGTTCATAATACGTCCCAAGGTTTTCCCTCCTACGGGCACATTAATTGGTCTGCCAGTATTTGTTACACCTAAGCCACGACGCAATCCGTCTGTTGTTCCCAGTGCAATTGTTCGAACCACACCATCGCCCATTTGCTGCTGCACTTCCAGGACAATCTCTCCATCAGACACATTCAGAGCATCATAAATCTTAGGAATATTCCCACTTGCAAATTCGACATCGACTACAGCGCCAATGACTTCTACTATCGTTCCAGAACTCATGTTTGGTTCCTCTTCATATCAATTACTTTCTTTACAAAATTCATTATTATACGGCTGCTGCACCGGCAACAATTTCAGACAACTCCTGTGTAATCGCAGCCTGGCGAGCCTTGTTATAGATTAACTCCAATTCATCAATCAGCTCGGCTGCGTTGTCTGAAGCACTCTTCATTGCCACCATACGCGCCGATTGTTCACAGGCAATATTTTCAATCACACCCTGATAGACCAGTGACTCGATATACCGGATCATTAATGGATCCATAACAGTTTTCGCTTCAGGCTCGTAAATATAATCCCAATAATGTTTCAACTCTTCCTCATCAGCAGGTTGTAGTGGTAGAATTTTCTCAATTTCCGGAGACTGAGTCATCGAATTAACAAACCGATTGTTGATCAAATATAACTCATCAATATTTCCTTGATCAAAAGAATCCAGTACTACCTTAATCGTACCTATTAGATCATTAATAGCAGGTGTATCACCTAGACGGGTAGTAGATGCAACAATCTGTCCTCCGGCACGTCCAAAGAAACCAGAAGCTTTAGACCCTATGGTGACAAGATCCATTTCCACACCTTTTTCTTTTAACTCACTCATAAACCGCAAAGTAGCTCGGAATAGGTTTGCATTGAGACCACCACATAAACCCCGATCAGTGGAAACGATGATAAGCCCAGCACGTTTTACATCCCTGTTTGACAAGAAAGGATGATGATATTCAGGGTGAGCGAGTGCCAAATGGGCGACCACGTTACGAATCTTTTGAGCATAAGGCCTGGCTGCCTCCATTCTATCTTGAGCTTTGCGCATTTTACTCGCAGCAACCATTTCCATCGCACCAGTGATCTTCTGAGTGTTTTTAACACTGGCGATCTTGGTTCTAACTTCTTTTCCTACAGCCATTGAGTATTCCCGTTTTTAGCATTCTAATTGCTGGCAATTACCAAGTATGATTGGCTTTAAAATCTTCTATGCTAGATGAAAAAGCACTTTCAATTTCATCAGAAAAATCACCCGTCTCATTAATCTGATCCATCAAATCAGATTTCTCACTATTCATATAACTGATCATTGCTGATTCAAAATCAAGAATCTTGTCGATTTCAATGTCATCAAGATAACCTTTGTCAACGGCATATAAACTGATACCCATTTCTGCAATCGACATGGGTGAATATTGTTTCTGTTTCATGAGCTCCATAACACGTTGACCACGTTCTAACTGGTGTCGTGTAGCTTCGTCCAGATCAGAAGCAAATTGAGCAAAAGCGGCCAGTTCGCGATACTGAGCCAATGCCAGTCGAACACCGCCACCCAGCTTTTTGATAATTTTAGCCTGTGCAGCACCACCTACTCGAGAAACAGACAAACCTGCATTTATTGCTGGCCTGAAACCTGAGTTAAACAGGTCGGTTTCAAGGAAGATCTGGCCATCGGTAATCGAAATTACGTTTGTCGGTACAAAAGCTGATACGTCACCAGCCTGTGTCTCGATAATCGGCAATGCAGTTAATGAACCCGTCTTACCCTTGACCTTGCCATCAGTAATTTCCTCTACATAATGAGCATTGATTCGAGCAGCACGTTCTAATAAACGTGAATGTAAGTAAAACACGTCACCAGGATAGGCTTCACGTCCAGGTGGACGACGCAGTAGTAATGACACCTGGCGGTAGGCCCAAGCCTGTTTGGTTAGATCATCGTAAATGACCAGTGCATCTTCACCCTTATCACGAAAGTATTCACCCATGGTGCAACCAGCGTATGGCGCAATATATTGCATGGCTGCTGAGTCAGACGCTGTTGCTGCAACAATAATTGTATGATCAAGCGCGTCATGTTCCTCTAACTTTCTAACAACCGTAGCAATCGATGAAGCCTTCTGTCCGATGGCAACGTAAATGCATTTAACTCCAGTACCTTTCTGATTGATGATGGCATCAATTGCAACAGCCGTTTTACCTGTTTGACGATCACCTATGATCAGTTCACGTTGGCCTCGTCCGATTGGCACCATCGCATCAATTGATTTAAGTCCTGTTTGTACTGGTTCATCAACCGATTGACGTGCAATAACACCTGGCGCAATCTTTTCTATAGGCGATGATCCCTGACTCTTGATTTCTCCTTTGCCGTCTATTGGATTACCCAGCGAATCAACTACACGACCCATCAAACCTTCACCAACAGGAACCTCGAGAATACGCTGAGTACATTTGACGGTATCACCTTCAGAAATACTCTCGTATTCACCCAGGATTACTGCACCGACTGAATCACGCTCCAGGTTCAGGGCGAGGCCATATATTCCACCGGGAAACTCAATCATTTCACCAGCCATTACATCACTAAGGCCATGAATTTGAGCAACGCCATCGGCAATACTCACCACGGTGCCTTCCGTAGTTGCTTCCGTGGACAGATCCATATCCTGTATTCGTTTTTTAATCAGTTCGCTGATTTCTGTTGCACTGATTTGCATTGGACAACCTCGTTAATAAAAACATAGCAGTAAAAATTTACCACTCTTAATTGAATTCATTCGCCATCGTTTTAAGACGGCCTCGTATTGAAAGATCGATCACCATATCACCTGACTTTACGACCATTCCGCCTATCAAAACCGGATCCAGTTCTGCAGTAACTTCAACACTACGACCCAGTTTTTTCTTCATGGCTTCTGCAATTTTTTTCTTTTCGCTCTCATCCATCTCATAAGCAGAAGTAACATGGATACTGGCATGCTTTTCAGCATCGGCTTTTTTCTCTTCAAATAATTGACTAATCTCTTGACAGAGCGGCAAGCGATGTGACTCAACCAATATTTTGACAAAATTTGTACTGGTTTTACCCAGAGCATCTCCGACCAAATCTATGATTAGATTCTGCAACTGTTCGCTGCTCACACGTGGATCACGCATTAAAGCCTGCATTTGCTCATCTGAAGTAATCGCTGCCAGTAACGACAAAGCCTTAGACCAACCAGTCAGAGCCTTCTCTTCGCTGGCCTGTTCAAAAGCAGCTTGCGCATAGGGACGTGCGATTGTTGTTTTTTCAAGCATATTCGTGCCTTATAGCTGTGCGCCTAGTTTTTCCAGCACTTCTTTATGAGCCGATGCATCTACTTCGCGCATGAGGATCTGCTCAGTGCCTGCGATTGCAAGAAGTCCCACTTCTTTACGAAGTTTTTCTTTCGCTTCACTCATCTCCTGTTCGGCCTGAGCCTGTGCTGCATTGACTATTCTTTCACCCTCAGAACGAGCATTCCCTTTTGCTTCCTCTACGATCTCATCAGCACGTTTTTGAGCTTGAGCAATAAACTCCTGAGCTTTCACTTTGCTTTCCTTCAGTGCTTCTACGACACGGTTTTCAGCAAGTTCCAGTTCATGCTTACCCTTTTCAGCAGCAGCCAAACCATCCGCAATTTTCTCTTTCCGAGCATCAAGCGCAGTTATAATCGGAGCCCACACGTATTTCCTGGTGAAGATGACAAAGATTACAAAAGTAACCATTTGCGCAATCAGGGTCAGATTGATATTCATACTGCTATCCTGTTCCTGTTATTCGTTAAAATCAAAGTCAGTAAAATTATCTTTGCGTGCCTTAGCCAGCGACAGCAAAGAGGATGTACATAGCCAGACCTACAGCGATCATTGGCACCGCATCTACGAGGCCCATGACGATGAAGAACTGGGTACGTAACATTGGGATCAGCTCTGGCTGACGTGCAGCGCCCTCGAGGAACCGTGCGCCCAGAATACCGATGCCGACTGCAGCACCTAGCGCGCCCAGACCCATCATTAAAGCGCCAGCAATATAGAGCAGTGCGTTTGACATTTCCATGATTGTCTCCTGTTGTTTCTTTCGTTAGTTATATAAAAGTTAAAAAAACACAGATTCAAATTATTTTGAATCTAATGATCTGTGTGTGCCATATCCATGTACACAATAGTCAAAGTCATAAAGATGAAAGCTTGCAGTGTAATAATAAGAATATGGAACAAAGCCCAAACAAACTGCAGAGCACCACCAAACAGACCCATTGCCCATCCTGCACTGTACATCAGTGCAATCAGTATAAATATCATCTCACCAGCATACATGTTTCCGAAAAGTCGTAATGACAGTGAAATAGGCTTAGCGACGAGTGACACAAATTCAAGAAAAAAGTTAACCGGAATAAAAAGTAATTTGACTATTGGATTCTTAGCTTCAAATGGCTGCATCGTCAGCTCGCCTGCAAAGCCACCGACACCCTTAATCTTGATGCTGTAATAAAGCATCAAAAGGAACACGCCAATAGCCATGCCAAAAGTAACATTCGGATCGGTTGAGGGCACGACCCTCATAAAGTGTGCAATATGTAATTTCTGTGTTAGCCATGGAATAAGATCGACAGGTATCAGATCCATCAGGTTCATCAGAAAAACCCATACAAAGATGGTCAAAGCCAGAGGCGCGACCAGATCATTCTTGC